>Ga0207876_1000414_pt1 | contig 14003 bp, 8 predicted proteins | sample MalvirmetaMSP146_FD_184237 | JGI IMG/M metagenome (GOLD analysis project Ga0207876, IMG submission 184237) | Marine viral communities from the Deep Pacific Ocean - MSP-146 (SPAdes) | ecosystem: Environmental > Aquatic > Marine > Oceanic | place: Pacific Ocean | collected 2011-07-10
AACGACAGACCATCGAATATCGGCGCTTGCAACACCGCAAGCTCGCCGCTTAACATCCATCCCCTGACGAGGCCCGCACTCCGCTAATTTACGCCGCGAGTTGTGCCAAATGTTCTGACGACGGACACTCTCGCAATCATGGATGCCAGACAACACCCTCACTTACCTCAACATCTCTGAACGTTACTTCATAATCAATGATGAAGGTCAGGTTTTTCAGTGAATTGCCCGAGAGGTCGAAATCGAGCCCTCGTAAAAAGCATTCACGACGCAAGACCAGCGCGCGTTCATGACACCGTCGATACCCCGTCCAAGATCCCAGATGACGGTATCGCCATTCTCCAGTTTAGCCCTCACGAAACGATCGTGCAGGTCGCCGCCCGAGCGCCGTGACTTCTGTGCGAGGTGGAGGGGGACGGAGGCCAGCATACGGTTCCACCGATCTTCAAGGTCCTGACGCTGGTCACGCGTGCTTTCAGGGTCACGAGTCTGCACGGAATCAGCGTCGAACGTCACAATTTGAACGGCCGCGATTTCCGAAGCGAGCTGTTCGAAGCGACCGATGAAATTGATGAGGCGCCCGCGAGCCTGCTCGTCAGCGCAACAATAGGGGTCCTGGATTTCGAGCCGTTCAATTCGCGCGTCGCGCGCGTACTGCTCGAAAATCGTCCAGTCGCGTTGTCCATATTGTTCAAACACGACCCGCTGAACGAAGGGAACGCGTGCTTCTGCCGCCTCGACGGGAGTACGCACGGAGAGAATGGGGCGCCGGATCTTTCGCTCGGCATTGCTCGCTGCTGTCTCGCCAGGATCCGAGTGAGACTGCGTGCGCGCCGCTTCTTCTAATCCTGGTTCTGCCGCGTGCTCCGCAGCCGGATCAAGGTTTGCGGAACTAGCTGTGTTGTCGCTCGCGGGTCCGCGAGAGCGAGCACTCTCCTCGTCTCTCGTCGGCTCTTCGATTTCCGACTGTGCGACTGGTGGGGAAGGCGGTTCCGCCTGTCGAATACTCGCGCTGTAATCAGTGTCCTGAATATCCACTGGCGCCTGCCCTGCGGCGGCATACGCACTACTTCGATCACGGTTCTCTGCAGGGCGCCCGTCGAGCACATCGGAAAGCAGGTCTTCTACATCGCGATCGCTCTCCGGCGGCATGAGCAGACCCCTGCTCAGCGAACGCTTACGCTCCATGAGGGCGTCGAGACGCTGGTCAAAGCTTGAAGGTCCGATCGCTTCGTCCGGATGGACAGCCATCGGGATGTGAATGGTCACTGGCCTGGTCTGACCGATCCGGTAGGCGCGGTCCGTCGCCTGATCTTCAACGGCCGGATTCCACCAGCGGGACAGATGGATCACATTGTTTGCTGCGGTGATCGTGAGCCCCACGCCGCCAGCCTTGGGAGACAGGATGAGAACGTCGAATGAGGCCGGCGAACTCTGAAAGGCAGTCACCATCTCCTGGCGCTTATGGCCCGCAACCTTCCCGCTGATGCACATCGGGCGGCGCTCGAGCGCGAAGCGCTCCTGAATTGCCATCGCGAGGAAGGCCTGCATCTCGAGATCTTCGCAGAATAGCAGGGCCTTTTCGCCGCGCTGCTTGACCTCCTCAAGGATTTCGAAGGTCTTCTTCAGCCGTGCAGATTGCCCGATGTACTCGTCGATGTTCGAAATTCCGCGCGGCGGTGACGGGTGGAGCGATGTACCGCGCAGCATATGCAGCACTTTAAGCATCGCACCCTGTTCGCCGCTTTCCCGTAGCGCTCGCGCTCTGGCTAGCACGAGGTCGTAGGCCTGCGCTTGCGCGGCCGGCATCTCGACCGGATATTTGCGGGCCTTCTTCTCCGGCAACCCGGTCAGGATTTCGTCCTTCATCCGGCGCAGCATGAAAGGTGGAAGTTCTTTGTCGCGCTCGATCAGACGGTGCTGGAGATCGCCAAGGCGCTCGAGATCGTTCGCAGGGAAGCTGCTTTCGAATTCCCGGCTCGAGCCAAGAAAACCTGGATATACCGTATCGGCAATCGACCACAGGTCCTGCAACCGGTTCTCGACCGGTGTGCCAGTCATGGCGATCTGGATTGTGCCGTTCAGCGCCTTTGCAGCGCGCGTCATCTGGCTGGCAGGATTCTTGAGCTTCTGGATTTCATCGTAGACGATTGCAGCGAACGGAATGCGCGCGAAGCTCATGTGATAATCGCGCATTGTTTCGTAGGTCGTCAGGACGATCCCGGCGTCATTCCATTCGGACACGTCGAGACGCGAGGTTCCCCCGCGAATGTCGCTCCCAGCCTCGAGACGGAAATTGCGCAGGTTGGCGCCGAACGCCTCGACAACAGGCCCCATGAGCTCTGCCTCGATGTGCTGCGAGAGCTCGGCTTGCCAATTCCGAAGAAGACCTGTGGGCGCGACAATCAAGACGGGCTTCGGGTGAGGCGTTTTGCTTCGCAGCCACAGCAGGAACATGAGCGCCTGGAAGGTCTTTCCGAGCCCCATATCGTCGGCGAGCAAGACACCCGGCATGCGACGCTCCCAGGCCTCGGCAAACCATGCGAACGCCTGCACCTGGTGAGGCTTGGGTTCCGATCTCAGTCCCTTGGGCAGCTCGGGAGCATCGAAATCCTGCACTTCAGCGTCGGGACGAGGCAGCCGCGCATAGTCCAGCTGCTCAAAATTCTCTCCGACCTGAAGGAAGAAGATATCGACGCTCTCGCGTTCGGTTCTGTCCGAGGCGCGTCCCTCGACCTCATCAGCGATCTCACGTTCAAGGTCTGCAATTGCTCGCGCGGCCTGCAGCGTTGCAGGCGTCGCGGGGATGCTTTCGTCGCGCCAGGCGATCGTTTCCTTGCCTGCGTCAATCGCTGTCTCGACTTCGCTTGCGATCGTTTCAGCTTCACCTGGAGCCAACTCAACATGACGCGCGTCGGGCGGATCCCCGATCCGCAATCCAAACCCTTCAGGCAGCCAGCTGTTCGGCTTGGGTTTGATCCAGGGTAGGACCGGCTTTTGCCAGACCTCGATCCCGCTGACCCGCTCGGAAAACTGCTGTGTCTCGATGAAGAGACGATCAGCTGCCTCGTCATCGCCTGCCGCGTCAAGCTTGAGTTCTTCACGCAGGATACGTTGCGGCGAACGCAGGAATTCGCGCTTTTCCTGTGAGGTGCCCACCTGCTTTGCGCGCACGATGTCGAGGGCCTTGCCCAGCATCGGGTCAAGAAAAAGGAGCGTTCCGTCGGAAAGCAGATAGCTTCGCCGCCCGCCGTCCTGACCCCGGAACCGGCGCTGAAAATGCTGATTGTCCTGCGGGGTAAGCAGCGACGCTTCTTCTTCGTCGACCAGGTCACCCTCAGCGCTCTCGCTTACGTTTCTCGAGAAGAGGACGGGGTCGAAGTCGAAACGTCCATGGTCGGTCTTTGCGTTGAGTGAAAAATTGGCGGCATAGGCAATCCGGACACGCTCGAGAAAGCCATCCGCCTCGATGCCGGTGCCGATGTCATCTCCGAGCGTCGAACGAAGTTCGGCAAAGGCAGCACGGCGCTGATCGGGATCATCAGCCGCATTGACTGCAAGTGCGGCCTGGAAGGCCGAATAGATCGGCTCGGGAATTCGTCCGACACGCCCGCCCTCTCGCAGACGCGCGCCAGCGATGTCGGCTCGAACCGGCAGACCACCGCGGCGGACCCATTTCGTATCGACTTTGATTGTTCCTTCAGCGAGCGAACCTCCCGAGTTGAGCTGAAGGGTTATGGATGTAGCCGGAGGAAGACCGAGGGCGAATGCGTCGGCCTCATCGAGCCGGGCAACGATCTGCGGTGGAAGGACTATGCCTTCCGCCTCCTCGCTGATCTGACCATCGTTATCGAGAGCTCGAGCCAACGCCATAGCGGCCTGACCAGCTTCAGGGGCTGCTCTTGGCCACTCCGAGACCGGCACAATTTCGTTTGATGCTCGCCGGAAAAGCCCGCCTGGCTTCTCGCGGAGAAGCGCAATCGTCTCACCGCCGTCCTCGTTCTGTGTGGCAATGAACTTGGTCGTTACCATCGATCATTCCAGTTGCGGCCCCGGCCTCTCCCGAAACGAGGATGCGCTATTGATGTCCGGCGATGGATGATACCGGCGAACTTGCCTTCCCATCCAGGACTCGCTGGGACATGAGACTCATACTCGAAATCCGACCGTCCGCTGGTGGTCCGCAGCTTCCCGCCGTCGTAGACCTTTGCGTAGAGTTTCGGAGCTCCGGGATCGGTGTCACTCCAGAAGCGGCAGGATCCGTTATCGCTCCATTCCGATATGCGCAGATCGCCTATCTGCATGATGATGGATGAAGATTGGGAGGGACCTCCTCGAATTTGACCGTATTCTGGTCGTTCGCCACTCTGGCGAATAAGAGAATCGATTTGATATTTCGCGCGCGATCCCAGCGCGGGCCATGCGTCGGTGACCAATCCTTCATCGAGATATGCGATCCAAAACGCTTCGCGTTGCTTCCACTGATCAGGCCGATCCGTGGTCTTCGCGATGGCGCGGAAGAACTCGCGCATGGCGACTTCGGTAAGCCAGCGCTTGAACACCTGAGTGACCTCGCGCGCACGCTCTTCACCGATCGACTCGGCGAGCGATCGTACGATCCTGTCCCACCGGGTACGTTGGAGACGCGGATCACCCACCTGATCGAGCAGAAACTCGGAAATTGCCTTTCGATGCTCGGGTTCGGGTTTGGTCCTGACCCAGGGTTCTAGCAGGGCGCGGACAACCAGTTCCAACTGTCCTGCCTGCGCTTCTGTATCAAACATACGCAGGATACTGCGCTGCGGGCCGACTGCTTCGGCAGGCTGAAGCTGTGCGGTTGCCTTGCAGGTCTCGGCGAATGTTGCCTGACCAAACCCGCTCGCCGCAAGGTTTGCGCCAAGACCTGTCTCGCGCATCAAATGGGAAATGCCGTCTGCATCGCGCGTAACAAAATCGCGCGCCACTTTGGCTGGTCCCATCTGCGGCTTGAACAGATCCCACCGTGCGCCGCGCTCGCGCCATGCCCAGTCATGCCGAACGGCAGCGCGGGATGCAGCTTCTGCTAGCATTGGCATGATCGAGCGGCCTGTCGGGAAATAGGTAAGGTAGCCATCGATCACGGCCTGGTCGGAACTGCGCCGATGATCGACATCGGCCCGTTCGAGCGCCGCCACGCCCAGCTCATCGAACTCCGGGTCGCACCATGCGCCGCGCAGGACCCTGTTGAGCTGAAACCGCGGTAACCCGTTTGCGCCGGTATCGGCCGCCCCTCGCAGGAATGGCTTAAGCTCAATGACGGGTTCTGCTTCGCCCACACATGCATCGAGCTTTGCCAATTGTCGCTGCAACTCGGGCTGTGTCGTCGGAGGTTTCGCCAGCCCGGCGGATGCCAAGGCCTCCATTCTCGCGATTGCAGACCGCAGCGAACTCATTGCTCCTGCCTCAAAATGTCGCGGTCGAGGCCGGCGCTTGGCGTCGTCATCAGGAAGCGCAAGTCGATCCGACGATTACGCTTCTTGGCTTCTTCGGAGTCTCCACGATCGACGGGACGGTCGGGACCGTAGCCGCTAAGACTCAGGATCGGTGCCGAGCCGTCTTCTCCCGCCGGCTTATTAAGAAAACCACGCAGGGCCGGTTGGTTGCGCTGGAGCATGGTGAAGGTCGTCTCTGCCCGGCGCACCGAAAGCCCATAGTTGTTCATGCCTCCAGACATGACGTCGGAGTCCGTGTGCCCCTCGACAAATACAGCATCGATCAAATGGGGCGAGCGTTCGCCTTCGCAAAGATCGGAGGCGGTATAACACGGCAAGACCTCAACCATGGCGCTGGCAACTTTGCTGATGGCGGCCTGCCCCCTCTCCGTCAGTTCCCACTGGCCCTTGTCGAACAGAACATCGTCGGGGAGCCTCAGAACTCCTGTCTTGGTGTCGATTTCTACCTGGAGCCCTCGGTCTTTCAAAGACTGCTGCAGATCGTTGAGGATCTCGGCGCGGGTCCTGTTTGCGCCGGTCAGCTCTTCGGTCTTGGTCTGCAGATTGAGGGCAAAGTAGGCTAACAGGATGATGAAAATAAGAAGCAGGCCGACCATCATGTCCGTCATGGACATGAAATAGCTTTCGCCCTCTTCAGGCGGCTTCCGGCGAACCACGCCTTCCATTATTCAGCGGCTTCCCTGTTCTGATTTGCAAGGATGCCGGCAAGTTCCTCGACGGTATCCCGCAGGGTCGTGAGCGGTTCGAGTGCGCCGGCGAGCTGCGCCACACCATCGCCCAGAGCCTTGTCGATCTGGCCAACCCGTTCGTTGAGGTTCGACGCATGGTTGCCGGCAGCATCCGAGATCTTCTCGATTGCGTCACCAAGAGCGCGGTCCACATCCTCGAAGCGAGCACGATATTCCGACCATGCGGAGGAGGCCGCGCTCGCGGTCTCGCTTAGCGCTGCCGCAAGCTGGCGCATTTCGTCACGAGCGCTCTCGGATGACTGTGCATTTCGGGAAACGATGGTCTCAACCGATTTGACTGCTTCGGCTATCGAGACTGCCGACTGGCGTACAGGCGCGGTTGCCGCCTCAACGTCGTTGGCAACCGTTCCGAACGCCGTCGCCAGATCGCTCGAGCGAGCGGCGACTTGCTCGATCGCTCGCGCGTGATCTCCGATAGCACTTTGTGCAGTCGAGAGACGGTCCGCAGACGTGGAAATGGCATCGCCCGCGTCTTTCATGCTGCCTACCAGCGGGCCGCCGGTCTGATTGAACCGTTCAACGAACTCGGAAAATGACTTTTCCATTGCCTCCTGGCCGATCCGGGCCGCGTCATTCGCCGCGCGTGCCGAGGCTTCACCCATCTGACTGGCTGCCGAGGCGAGTCCGGATTTCATCTCGTCGAGCGTATTGCCAAGATTGCTCAGCAATTCGTCCATCCGCTGTCTGGCAAGCTCGCTTGCCTGCTCGTTTTCTTCGCGCATGCGGTCGGCCACGACGCCAAAATTGCGGTTGAGCTCGCCAAAGGCCGACCGCATCTCTTCCGACGCCTGGCCAAAGCGCCTGACAGCCTCTTCGATCTGGCGATCGGCTTCGCCGGTCTGTTTTTCGATACGTTCGGACATCGTGGCCATCGAGACGGTCATTGCACCAATGGCATCTGCGAGGCCCGCCATCTCTGCACCGGCACTTGAAGCAATCGCGTCGCGGACGGCTTCACCCCCGCCACCGCTGATCTTGTCGATGCCCTGCTGGATCGACCCCAGGTGCGTGATCATGGGCGCCATCTGCTTTTCCAAGGCCCCGTCGAGGGCGGCAGCAAGCTGCTCGGAAAAGGTGCGGAGTGCCGGAGTCTGCTCTTTGAGCTGTGCCAGCTGATCGCTCGCGATCCGTTGCGGCGGCAGATAGGCCATTCCATGCTCGAGTTTGTCACACAGCATGGACAGCCCATCATTGATGCGCTTGCCGAAGCGGTAGTCATAGGATCGAAGAACGATGGAAGCCACGATGCCCCCCACAGAGGCCCAGAACTTCGCTCCCGCTACCTTCATGAGATCATTGAGCCGCTCCTGCATCGCGTCGACACCGCCGCTGAAGTCGAGTGTCGAGAGAGCTGCGATGATGCCCAGGAAGGTGATCAACAGGCCGATGGCGATGAAAATATTCGCGAACCAGTTCAGCCCCCGATGACGGTCGCCAAGATTGACGAAGAAGTGTTCGGGACGAGCGGAATTCTGGAGAACATCGGCCGAGGGATCGACGATCGTTTCGCGATATTCCTCCCAGGTTCTGCGAAGCGGCAGCGCCTCAGCGCCATTCGCCTCCATCATCTGGGCGTCGATATCATTGAAGCGGCGCGCGAACTCGAGGCGCGCCTGGTCGACATCGGCGGTGCTGCCGCCGGTTATTTCGTCAAGCAGGCGGACGCGGGCGTCGATCGCATCAGCAAGAGGGGCATGATATTGCCGCTTGTAACGGTACGCGATTGCGAAGGCTGTTCCGATCAGCACAATCGCCAGAAATGCCGCCATCGCATCGCCGATGAGCGGGATTTCCGTGAAGAAGTAGATCAGCCCATGGCCAAGCCATTCGGTAATTTCCATGCAGCCCCCAGAAGCCCGTAAAGATAGCGGGCTCCTGCGAACTGGTGCGGAAGCAGGCCAAGCTTGCGAAATGCAACCGGACGGAGAAACCCTGAATGAGCCAGACGGTATCGGACCGCGGAGCTCGCGCCAAGGCAGGTTGCGACAAACCCATGAGAATTTCGTGAATTTCCAGAGAACTAATTCTGGGGCGGTCCGGCTCCGAGATAGTTCTCCACCTTCTCGATAGTCCTTCGGCGCGGTCTGCGCCCAGCTCGTAGGTCAAGCACGAAGCGCGGATCGCCAACCGCACGACGACCGAACCGTGTCGCCGACATGTGCGATTCCTTCAGATGTCGCTCAATGCGATCCAGCAATTTCATGGCCTTCCTCGACTCACTCAGCACTTGTGTTCCTGTTTTGTTCTTAGTAGGAAGGTTCCATCGAGTCTAGGAGATTTCCTTCTCTCCTGAGACCGTCAGAAGGAACGACACGATGGAACATGTCAGAGAGGAGCTCGATCGCCTGATCCAGCAGCGACGGCTCGGATATTCCTCGATCTCGCGGATGATCGGACGAAACTCGTCCTACATTCAGCAGTTCATCAAGCGGGGCTCGCCTCGAAAGCTGGATGACGATGACCGGCGCACGCTTGCCAGCTTCTTCGGGGTCGACGAGCAAGTGCTTGGCGGACCGCCTGCACCCATGCGTGACGGGTTGATCGAGATACCCGTGCTCAATGTCGATGCATCGGCGGGCTTTGGAGCGATTGCCGAAAGCGAGACCGCCCATACCCGCTTCGGTTTCGACGAACGCTGGCTTGCCAGGCTCACCAGAGCAAAGAGTGCCAGCCTTTCGATCATCCACGTCCTGGGCGACTCCATGGAGCCGACACTCAGCGATGGCGACGAAGTGCTGGTCGATGCGTCTGACCAGGGCTCGCGGCTACGCGACGGTATTTACGTCCTGCGCGCCGACGATGCGCTGGTGGTCAAACGCGTGACGCTCAAGCCCGGTGGCCGCAAGATCACCATCAGCAGCGACAATTCGGCCTATCCCAGCTGGGACGATGTCGACCGGTCCGAAATTCAGGTGGTCGGCCGTGTCATCTGGTTCGGACGCGCGGTCTGATCACACCGGATCAGAACCCGGCAAAGCGCGCGCGATGCTTAGCCACAAAGTCCGGCCGGGGGTGATCCCTCGGATCAACCGGAAGCCTGATCTTCTGTCCTGAAGGCGGGAAGAGCTTCAACAGGTCGGACGGCACCTTATTGTGCGATACGAGCAGGCACAGGTTGTCGTCGAATGTGATGAGATGCCGGTCGAACAGCCAATGGGCCGTAGCCGAGAGTGCCACGCCGTTGGGTACGACGTCGGGCCCGCCATCGGCGACAGACCAGATATGAGCCGCCTGAGCCTCAGCTTTCCCGCCACCATTGATGATCCGCAATCCCGTGACGGCACAGGTGCTGTCATAGGCATCGAGAACCTGATTGCGGAAACTGGCGGCACGGATTTTCTTGTTCACCAGGATCTGCTCGATCCGGCGTTCGCCAAAATCATCGGCAAGGAGCGCGGCGGTTGCATCGTCGATGTACCGCTCGTCGAGCTCGAGCCTGATCCAGTTGTCCGGGTCGAGCGTCTCACTCAGGCCCTGATTGACGATGGCGACGAAATCATCGCCATCGAGCGTGCGCACCGACTTGCCACGCAGCGTCCTCCCGGCATCGCCAGGACGGGCCATGTCGCGAAGGAAGCGTTCGGCGAAGCGTCCGTCCTTGTCGCGGTAGGAAACCGCATCATCGAAGGGTAGATAGTCCCTGACGCGCGCATAGTAATGGGTTGGATCAGCCTCATCGGGATCGATCCGCTCAACGAAAGCCGTCGCGATGTAGGCCATCCGACCGCCCGATACGCGGGTTTCGCGGTAGAGGATCCAGTCGTTCTCGAGCTGGCGGGCCTGAGGAAGATATTGCGAGGGGAAATGATACCGCTCGGTAATGAGGTCGTCGTAGCGCGAATTGCCGCTGATCTCGAAAACACCCTTCACCGGCAACGCTCCGCACCTCTTGAACAGGCATCGTGCCTGGTAACGCGGAAATCGTCCAGGCTGTCGGTGATCAAATGCCGATTTCGAAAGGCTTTACCCTTTCCTTGGTGAGTTCGGGTTTGTCACTTGCAGGCGAAGCGTTGCCAACATCCTTGTCGTGCGAAAGGCCCTTGGCAGCTGCCGCCTTGAGCCTTTGCGTTACTTCGAGGGCCGATGCTTTCTCGCCGCTGTTGGACTTGATGGCCCGGCCGAGTTTCTCGGCATTATCTGCAATCAGCGTAACCCCGTCCCGAAGCCGGGTGACCGTGACCAGGAAGGTCTGCCGATTGGCGAGATTGCGTTCGCGGCTGTCCATCACCGCGATCCCGCGATCCGAGGTCAGTCCCTGTGCCATATGCGCATTGAGGGCATAGGCGAGGTCGATGCGTTTGAGCATGGGGTCGCCGCGGCTCAGGCGCAGCTCCTTGCCCCCTGATGTCTCCACGGTGACCCCCTTTGCGTCGATGGCCACGATCCTCGCCTGGTCGGCGTTGAACAGCCCGCGCTTGTGGTCGTTGTCGGTCCAACGAATCTTGTCACCCTCGATGATGGACAGCGATTTGCGTTCGAAGAGCGACAGCCGATCACCATCTGCGCCCGGCCGCAGGCGCGCGGGGTTGAACTTGCGAAGCCGCCCCTTCCTGTCCTCAAGCACGATCTGCTTGCGCGCCTGATCGATGGTCTTGACCGCATAGTCGCCCTTGGAGAGTTTCTGGGTGCTGTCGCGCGAGCGAAAGCTGAGGACCATGCCTGGTTGGTAAGTGCGAAGATAGCGCAGCTCCTCGTGTGTCACATTCACCCGCGAATGAATGGTCAGCCGGCCCGATCGTAGGCCGAGCTCGCCATTGGCCTTGAGCCCGCGCTGGACAGCCTCGTTGACCGCAGAACGTAAGGCCCGTCCCGACGCATAGATCGAGGTCCGACCCCGATCCGCCGGGCTGAGCGAGAGCCATTGCTCGGCAGCAACAATCGCACTGTCCCCGCGAGCCTCGATGGTCGAAGGGGCAAGAGCCTGGAGCGCATCGTCGATGCGTCCCTCCTGCGCGGCGGCCTGGGCTCGCCGCAGGACGGGATCGCGACCGCGCAAATTCACATCCATGTTGGCGCGCTCGATCCCGGCCTGTTGGACGAGGTCGAAGGGCTTGCCGGCATCGACGGCGCCTAGCTGTCGCTTGTCGCCGACGAGAACCAGACGATGGACTTCGGCTAGGTTTGCCAGCCGCACCAGCTTGGCCTTGTCCTCGTTCGACACCATTGACGCCTCGTCGAGCACCAGGACATAGTCTCCGAGCGCGCTCCGAGCCTCACTCAGCAACGTAGCATTTCCCGGCTCGTGCAGAAGCTTGCCCCATTGCGCGAGAAAGCGGGCAATGGTCATCGAACGGATGCCGGTGTCGCGCTCGAGCATCTGGGCGAGCGTGTTCTGCACCGCGAGCCCCAGCACCTGCTTGCCTTCCTCGCGGAGGAGTTGGGCAACCGGCTTCATCACGCTGCTTTTGCCCGCCCCGGCTATGCCCTGGATCGCTACGATCCTGTCACGCGTTGAGAGCACAAGGCTCGCCGCATTCTCCTGCCCTTCGTTGAGCGAAATTCCGTGGTTGAGCGCGGCAACAGCCTGGACCCGTTCTGCAGCGTCCGGTCGATCCAGGATGGGCAACACCGCGCCTCGACCCTGGTCGACATTCGCGAGAATGGTGCCTTCAAGGTCTAGCGCCTCCCGGCTCGCCAGCCAGCCTTTGTGTTCGCCTTTGCCGGGCTCGAGTGCACCGCTTCTGACCAGAGCGTTTACACGGGTTTCGACGTGGTCCACCGTCGTCGGTAGCCCAAAATCGAGCGCCGCCTTCAGTAATCCCTCTCGGGGAAAGGCTGCCTCGCGCTGCGAGAGATGACGCACCGCAGAGGCCACCGCCTGTGCGGCCGCGATGGTCGGTGCATCCTGCTTGAGGACATGGGCAGGGATCAGCGGATCAGCCGGATCGCCCTTGATCCGCTGCGCGAACTCTCTCAGCTTCGCAATCCCGCGCTGAAGGAGGCTTTGCTCTTTCGAACCGGCTACTGCTTTCGTCGCAGCACGCATCTGGGATGCGTCAATCAGACCACCAAGATCGAGACCGACCTCTTCGGCCCGCTGACGCCACGACGAGAGAAGGCCCTCGCGATCACGCACTGGTTCCTTGCCTTTGCGCGTTTCGAGCGTTGCGACAATCCCTGCCTCCAGTCCGCTCCCTCGCCTGGCTGCGAGGACTTCTTCGCGCCGCGTCGAAAAGGCCATCACCTGCTCGCGAGCAATGCCCGCTGCTTCGAAGTTGCCATGCTTTCCAACCAGCCCTGCCTCGTAGCCCATTTTCTCGACCGCCAGACGAAAGCGGGCCATGGTCATCGAGTTGAGCAGCGTGTTGAACGACCAAAGCTTGTCGTTGCGAAGCGCGCGCCACTTCCCGTCGCTGCCTTGCGTGACATTCGCCACGACCGCGTGAAAATGCAGGTTTGGCTCCTGGTTGCGGTTGGTGTCGTGCTGGAAAAGACCAATCGTGAGGTTATCTGTCGCGACCTTTCCGTAACCAGCCTGACTGCCCATCCGGGTCTGTGCCGCGTTCTTTTCTGCCCAGCGCAAGGTCTCGATGACGGCCTCGCGATAGGCACCGATAATCCGCTGGTCGCCGCCCACCAACGCGAGCAGCGACCAGCTTTTCGGGAGTGAGAACGTGAGGTCGGTTCCCGGCCTGTGGGCCTGGCCCGCATTGCCGACCTGGATACCGCCGGGAAGTTCTCCCCGCAGCAAGGCATCGAACTGCTCGGCACTGACGCGGCCCTCAAGGCCAAGTCGTTCCGCTCCCTTCCCGACCCAGGTTCCGGAACGATCGGCATCGGCGCCGGTGTAGTAATTGTCTGCCGCGAAATAGCTCGCAGCAGCCGAAGGGGAGCGCACATTGGCGACGGAAAGCATCCTGGCTGGTCCTCGTCACGGCTCCCCTCGCGGCCGGTAAATCCCTCTCCACTTGCCTTTCACATGTCAGGCTCGAACTCGCCGAAATCCTTTTCCGGAGGATCTGCGACCGCACCTTCACGCAGGTCTTTTTCGACCGGTGTGAGAGGCTGGCGCCCGTTGGCTGCCGCACGGCTATGAGGCGTCGAACCGTCCTTGCCACCTGCGTCATCGCCGGCGGTTCCTGGTTCGGACGGATGCAGTTCCGCGCCCACTGCTGGTGCATCCTCACCGGTTCGCACGGCGGCGAGAGGTAGCGTTGGACCCGCATCCACAATAGCATCGGAGCGGGTTTCCGCACCGAGATCAACAGCACCGCGCCCTGCGTTAAGCTTTTCAAGCGGCACAGGCTCCTGCCGATCCTGCGGTTCATCGGCGGCACGGCGCTGCCCCTCAAGGTCGAGTTTGAGCTGCTTTGAATCGACGGGCTTACCGGCACCGTCATCGTTGGACGCGGGATGCTCGTCACCCGGTTTCGAGCCAGACCTTTCAGCTGGCGTCGTTGCGGCCGCACCTTGGCCAGGCTTTGCGAAGGGTGTCTCGCGGTCGATAAATCCCTCGGCGATACGACCACGCGTACGCGGAATGAGCGAGACCGGCGCAGCAGGAAATCCGTCGGGGAACTTGATGTAGGCTGACAACCGCGGAAGGTTCATGAACTGGTCGGGCAGGAGCAACGGCTCGATCTGCCGCCGGGGTGTCAGGCTGACCGCATCGCGCGCATTGTTGTACCCGTAGCTGTAGCCTTCTTCCATGTCGCGCACCTGCCGGTGGCCGATGAAATCGGAGCACCAGGTCGCTGTCTCTCGATCGGCCGTCGCTAGGATGAGCTTCGTTCGCGCAAGCGAGGAAAGTGTCATGGCCATG
>Ga0207876_1000441_pt1 | contig 12977 bp, 16 predicted proteins | sample MalvirmetaMSP146_FD_184237 | JGI IMG/M metagenome (GOLD analysis project Ga0207876, IMG submission 184237) | Marine viral communities from the Deep Pacific Ocean - MSP-146 (SPAdes) | ecosystem: Environmental > Aquatic > Marine > Oceanic | place: Pacific Ocean | collected 2011-07-10
CCCGCCGCGGCCAGCGTCGCGGTGAGCTGCGTGGCCACCTGGTTGAGTTCCGCCTCGGCTTCATAGGGGTTGGCGGGGCGATGGCGTGCTGTCAGACGTCGATACAGCACCGCCCGTACCCGTCGTATCTGGCCCCGCCAGGGACTCCCGGTAAGCGCGGTATCGACAAACAGTCCGCCCGGCGCGCAGAGACGGGTGCAGTGGTTCTGCATGAGTGTCTGATAGAAGCGTGTGTAGGTGTGCTCGCGGAGGGGCGCAGCCGGGTAGTACTGCAGCGCCTGGGCCAGGCTATCGAGGCTGGGCTCATCCTGGACGTAGAGCTGCAACACCCAGGGCGCATCGTCGAGTTCCGGCAGCGCCTCGCTGAGCGCGGTCTGGATCGCATCGCGCAGGGCTACCATGAACGGACCGGTGCGAGCTTCCGTGCCGACCGGAGTCAGCTCGAACAGGGCGCCGACGCTGACCCCGTCTTCCAGTAGAAAACACTGGCTGTCCGGCAGGTATTCCACCCAGGGTAAAAAGGGCGTGAAGGACGGGGGTCGCGCATAGAGTGCCTGCACGTCGCGCTGCGTCAGTGGCGCCTCCCGGGTCGGCCGCTCATCCTGTGCCGAAGTGGCTGGCGGGGACGGGGCCGCGCTCATGGGGTGTCCACCGCGTGCTCACCCGGCAGGGCGTACTCGGGTCGCTCGTAGAGGGGAAACACGGTGCTGTAGCCCGGCACCGGGACCCGGTGCGTGCCCGCCAGGTGCGGAAAGATGTACATCATCAGGGTCGGGTTGGGCACCCGCATAAAGCGGGCGCTCAGGCCCTCGTAGTCGGTGCGGGCGGCGACGCCGTGGTCGGCGACATGGTGTCCCGGCGCGCGCAGGGACGTTGCTGCTGGACGGCGCCGCAGGTCCTCCCCCTCGGCAATCTGGACATGGGCGTCATAGATCTCGCGCATGTTGGGGCCCTCCTGGGGCAGGATGGTGTCCTTGCTGCCGGCACAGCCGACGAGCAGCAGGCTAATCGAGAGTGTGCGGAGCATTGCTGGAAGTCGGGGATGCATGGCTCAGTTTCCTGCCCTGGGGTTCGAAGTCGATGGGAATGGCGCGGTCCACGTGGATCGCCACTGAGATACCGGCGGGGACAAACACGGCATCAAAACTCTGGGACTGGCGTTCGAGCAGCCACTGCGCCAGTTCCTCACCGCCCCCGGCAATGGTTTTACCCAGCACATAGGCGCCGACATCGCCGGTGACCCCCCCGGTGATGCCACCGGCACTGGTGATCACCGAGGTGCTTTCGGCGGCGGCGGCCGCATCGGCCGCGGCCTGTACCGCCTGCACGCCGATGCGCTGGGCCAGAAAGGCGCTGGCGTTGCTCTTGCGGGTGCCGCTGATGCAGGGAATCCCCTGCGCATCGGAGATCCAGCCCAGGGGCTCATCACGACCACCCCGGCCCTGGCCGTCGTCGCTGGCGACGGTGCGGATGGTGCCGTCATCAAAGACGAAGGTGACCGCCTCCAGACGGCCGGACACACAGGACAGGGTCCAGTCACCGACGGCGGTGCCACTCCAGATCATGCCCTGCACGCCGGGGACCGTGAGCCCGTTGGCGGCCAGGTTGTCGGCACCGGTGATGATCTTGAACGGCATGGGATCCTGCACCTGCCCGCGCAGGGGAATGCGCCCCACCAGCGCGGTCATGGCGGTCGATCCCATCAGGGTGGCGTTGCGGGGCACGGTAAACACCGGCCCGTCCTGGCGGGTCTCTACCGTGTCCCGGGCATCTGAGACTAGCTCAGCGCCGCGGCGACGGGCATCCCCCAAATAGCCGCTCGCCGCCTGGCGCGGACCGGCCAGTGCACTGGAGGCTGAGGGCTCCACGTCGGCATCCAGCGGCGCGATCCAGACGAGGGCGGAAGCCTCCGCCCGAGTGCTTCCGGCTCCCTCCCAGCCCTCCAGTCCGAGACCGACCGGAATTGCCTGCTCCGGCTGTGCGTTCTGCACTTCGCTCAGCGAGGCGGCCAGCGTGTCAACCCGCTGGGTAAGTGATTGTAAAACCCCCGAATCCCGGCGGGCCTGATTCTCCGCGTCCTGTTCCTGGCTGCGCAGCTCCCGGCGCAGGCGGGTGGCCACGTTCTCCTCGATCTGGCTGCGGTTGTTGATCAGGGTCTGGTTTTCCTTGCGCAGTACTGCATTGTCCTGGCGCAGCGCCGTGACGGCGGTGGTCATCGCCGCCACATTGGCGGTCAGGGTTTTGATGGTATCCGCCGGGGTGTCCGCATCCGGGGCGGGTGGGGTCGGCACGCCGGTCAGCAGTAGCCCGTTTTCACTGTCACCGGAACAGGTTTTGACGGTCACCACCATCAGGACCAGCAGCACCAGTGTGGCGAGGATGGGTAACAAGCGGTTGGAGACGGCATGGGGCATGAGTGGATTCCCCTAAAACGCGTGGCTGAGGGGACGGTCGGAGATCAGGTAGACCACCGTGTGGTCGGCCTCATCGCCTGCGGGCAACAGCCGGTGGTGCTGAAAGGTGGCCGCGAGCCACGCACCGCGCAGAGCGTGTGCCTGTAACTCCTGGGCCTCGTGGCTGGTATTGCTGAGTTGTACCGCCGTCACGAACCGGTGCCCGCTGCGCCAGCTGGCCAAGGGAGTCGAAACAATGGCACCGCCGCGAACCAGCGGCACCGGTCCATCGGGCACGGGCACACGGACCACACCCGCTAAAGGCGTCTGCAGGCGCTGGGGCGCATACAGCTGCTGGGCCGCAAAGCGGGTCAGGCTGACGTAACCGTGGGTCGCAGGACCGGCGGGTGCCTGGTCGCTGGTGTCAGTGGACGGTTGCCGTGGCAGGGTGATTTCCATTGGCGCGACACTGCCGCCCTCCGGGGACGCGGCCACATCGAAGAGATAGACCTGGCCGTCATCCAACGCCCGCACCAGGATCCGGGTCGCGGGAAAGGGCTGCTGAGCCAGCCAGTACACGGTACCCGCACTGCTCTGAATGCGCAGGCTTCCCTGCAGGGAGGCCGGTAGACCAACGCTCACCGGACCCGGAAAATGAACCATACGCTCTTGGCCGACACCGAGATCCAGCGGAATGGGGCTTTTACGCCAGACAATCCGCTCGGTGGGTTCCAGCGCGGCGGATGCCGTGGCACTGAACAGCAGCTGTGCGAACAGCCAGATTGCGGCGGTGACTATCACGGTGCGAGACGCGGATGACCCGCGCTGGTTATTGGGCTGCATGGGCACTGCCCTCTCCTAAAAGATCAGCCTCGGTGAGGCGGCGGGGGCCTTCGGCCCCAAATCCATCCAGGGCCAGGCCCCAGGGATTGGTCTCCGGGTCCACCGCGTAGCGGACAACCCGCAGCGGATAGCGGATCCGGGTACGTTTGACGGTCATGCCCTTGACGGATTCCAGCAGTTCAAGATCCAGCCAGACCTGCCAGGTCTGGGCATCCAGAATGTCCACCCGGTTCTCCGCATAGCCGAAACCAGGAATCCCTTGCAGCGCCCGCACCCGGTAAGCCAGCTCCCCGCGACGGCCCTTCTCTTCCAGATTGGCCAGCAGTTCGGCGCGGTAGCGGGGCGTGACATAGGGAGCGATGCGGAAGATGGCGTGGCCGTAATCCCGGCTACCGTCCTCGGGCCAGCGATTGAGCTGCTGATAAATGTAGAACGCAAACGCATAGACTGAGGCGGCGGGTACCGCCGTGTGGTGCTGCACGGCACCGGAGCGCAGATCCGGCGGGATGTGCACGGTAAGGTGGTCAGGTGCCCGGCTCCAGCCATAGCAGAGGGCTGCGATCACCGCCATCTGCAGACCGATGACCAGCCACAGGGAGCGCAGGTGAGCCTGGGCATTATCAATGGCGAAGCGGTAGCGTGACATGCCCTCTCCTGCCGATATCCCAGGTGCCGCTGCGGCTGATGAACGGTGCGCGTTTCAGGCCTTTGTGATCCAGCCACAGCGCGCAGCGTTGCTGGTAGTAGCCGTCGGGGCGGTTGCGTTTGAAGCGCTGAAAGAGACTGGCGGTTCCGAGCACGGTGGCGACAATGCCGATACCGGCAAAACCGAAGCCCATTGTCACCGCCCCGCCCAGCCACGCGAGCAGCAGGCTGAGCGGCAGCCAGACCGCGGCGGCCAGGGCGACGATGAGCCCCAGCTCGCTGGCGGAGCACCCCCGAAATATCACCGGCTCCGCATTGAGCCGGTCCGCGAGGATGTCCTGGCTGTCCACCTCTCCCACTCAGATCACCCCAGCCGCTTCGGTGAGCAGGTAGCTGGCAAAGATCAGCACGATGGCACCGACAATCCCCAGCACGCCCACCTCGGCCCATTCGGCCTTGCCCTGGCGGGCTTCATTGAACTTGGCGAAGGCCAGGTAGGCGACCCAAAGAAAGCCGAGAACGGCAATCGCCAGACCAAGGACCAGGCCGCCATCCTTGATATAGCCTTCGATCAGGCCGATCCAGTCGCCGGCGGCGGGCGCGGTGCTGGGAGCCACCGGGGTCGGCAGGACCGCCCAGGCGGCTGGATGAGATAGCGAAGCTGCGGCCGCGAAGACAGCAATTCGAGATGGGTAACGAGGTGTGGTCATGGTGCGTTCTCCGAATGAGCGCAACAGTGCGCGGGTACAGTGTTCAGTGGTGAGAAACGAATGAGCGTGAAAGGACATCGGCAGGGTCAGCTCAGGTAGAAGCCGAGGACCAGCAACACGATGCTCGCGCGCAAGGTCGCCCAGAGCAGGTCGAACAGGCTGGCCTGGCCGTCCTGCCAGGCCCGAAAGCTGCCGACGGTGACCCAGATCACCCAGACAAACGCGAGGATCAACACCACGCTGGCGATGGCGAGCAGCAGACCGGCCGGTGTCGCGCCGGATCCCGCCTCGAATGCCGCTGTCTGTGCCGGCGTCATAGATCACTGCCGATAATCGCCGCGGAGCGGCGGCACTGGGCGCGGTGCATTGCGCGGGGCATCAAGGTGGGCCTGGATGCCTCCACGTATACGCTCCAGATCCTGGCGCAGCCAGTCGTACTGAAAATGGATACGGGCGTCAGGGTCCGCCTCCGCCTCGCTGCTAGTGATCAGGGGTTCGAGGAGAGCGATCTCGTGGAGCAGACGCGCGAGCATGGCCCGCTCCGCGTCGACATCGGCCAGCGAGACCGGTGCGATGAAGGCCAGTGCCAGCAGTATGGCAGCGGTGAGTCGGTGTCCTGTCATGAGCATGTCGTCCCGCACAGTGTTGTGTGAGAGAGATAGTGACCATGCGTGGTTCGTGTCGCCACGAACAACCCGGTCCAGGGGTGGTGGGGTTTAAGTTAGAATTCCATCCTAAATCTGTACCTAACTGAGAATTCAGGAGATTGAGTCTTCGAGGAACGCATAGCAACTGGCTCCTGTTCATGCATCGCAATGTTGGGCATCATTGTCCGCTATACTTCGTCAACCTGATCAGCATCACCCCTACAGAACCCAGCACTACATCTTGAGGTTAATTACCCGCTTATCGTGTGCTACGAAGGGACGAGAAATGTCAGTTCAAATGCCAATGTGCGAACGGATGGTACATATAAGTGGAGGCATGCTTGTTGTCAGTGAAATTGGAACTACAACGGCAAGGTTTTGGCCTCGCACCGTGCACGGTAAGGAGATGGAAATTAACTTTCTGGAGTACCAAAACCTGTACTCAGCGATTGAATCTCTCGGATTCAGAATCATCGGCATTGATTTCATCAAACACGAAATTGAGGCGACAGGTGGAGCCCCTCCAGAATGGCGGTCCTACACTCCTGTAGCTGGGAAAAGATCGGTGAACGCCAGCTCCAGGCAACTTTGGTCCCAACTCGCAACCGCATCATTTTTGGCCAAGAGCGGGTTGAGTTATGACTTATGTCTTCGGATTAAGTATCAACTTGATTCATTGGCCCAACGGCTAAAGGACCTTTCGGTGGCCTATCAACAGCAGCTATACGCTCACTGTTTGAAAGGAAAGCACACCTCTGGAAGACGATTCCAGGATGGATTCACAGACATCACCTACCAGAAGTTTCATTCGTTCCTGTTTGACGCTTGTATTCTGAGGGATTATTTATGCGAATACGTATATCTTTACTCCGATAATGGAAAACTGATCGAAGTCGGGGCAGCTGTCACTACTGCATCTAAACTACTGAAAATTCTCCGACATCGGAAAGATCTCTCGGAGTTGGAGGTAAACCTAGTAACCCAGATGGAAGATGGCGGCTGGATAAAAGAACTAGGAGCATATCGCGATTTGGTCATGCACTCTGCACCTATTAATATTGCCAACCAAAATTCGTGGTGTATTGCCGAAGACAAGGAAGCCCCCCACGGGGAAATATTTCCATCAATCAAAGTTCCAATACCTAGCGATCCTGCGAGGCTTAAGAGCAAGCGAAGTATGAGAGACAACTTTGACCAATATTTGGCTGAACTGGCGATGATAGAGCGCGCTTCTTTCGAAGACGAAGGAGCGCACGACTGCCTAGATTATGCCGCCCTCACTACTACCAACCTTTCGTCGATTTCATTTGAAATTGCAAAGTTATCACCCTACAACCCGATGATGACTAAATACACTCAAAACAGCGGTGAAGAGGTAGCGAAAGTTGATTACATCGAGATGAATTTTCCAGCGTGAATATCTCAGGCATGCCGAATCGAAGGAACGGTAGACGAGCCCTTGTCTACTTTTGATGATATCGGGATGATAATTCCTTTTGCGCTATACTGCTCGTGTGTAGCGACACTTCGGGAAGCTGGAACAACCTAGAAATTGCTTCCCTACATGTGCACCCTTCTTGGCTGTTCTGGTTACCAGGTCGTTTCCGCAGAGGGCGCACTTCAATGCGCTGGAGGTTCGCGTTTCAGGTAGCCCTAGCGCCAGGTCACGAGAGCCACTTTCGTCTTTGGTTTTGCCTAAAATCGTCCTCACATCCCGCACTAGATTGGCCAGTTTGGGGCCATCCACCAACTCAATTGGCTTGCCCTCCGAGAATCGCTTGGCGTCGCTGGTAAATGAGCCTGAGGTTACGATGGAGACGGAGTTTGCCCCCTCGGCAATCATTACTCCGTACATTTCGCGGACGGTTGGAACGCCTATCTTGCGTGCTTTCCACTGTTTGCATTGTACGATGTGCGATTCGCCGTCTTTTTCCATCCATATGTCCACGCCACCATCAGGGCCCTGAGTAGAGTTTTCGCGAACTGTGAAACCCTTTCTGTAGTAGGCCTCCGCAACCAGTTCCTCAAACTGCTTCCACGGCAACGAGCGGATACTGGCAAGACCTGTTTGGTTGTCTAGCTGGGCCCGTTTTCTTCGACCGTTGAGATAGGCAAAAGGCGCCGGAATCAGAAGAATTATGGCGAAAAACCATGCAAGACGCGGGAGTGCGCTCTTTAGTGCTGAAAAAAACGGATGATCTAACGGCATAGTTGCCGGCAACACTGTGCCAAGACAAAAGTAGGCTGTCACAGCTGCTAGGGGGCTCCACCACCATGGGGCCACCAGCAACAGATCTATCATCTCCCCAAGCAATCCCTTGTTACGACGAGTCATTTTATTCTGCGGCCAGTTTTAGTGGGGCGATGAATATTATCTTCTGCTACGACACGAGCGCCAAGGACTGATCATGGTTTCCTGGATAGAGCCGGAAAGCCGCGCAAGACCGGCACCCATTCTCAACAGCGCTACCCCTTCCATGCATACACACATTGTGCATTGATAAATAGGCGCGCTACTGCCCAAGGGTAGCGCATAGTTGTGCGAGTTGGAAAAAGCTTTCGCACATCCAATCCTTCCCAGGCATCATGCAACGGCATGCCCACAGCGAGAATCAGATGGTGCTGTCTTGGCTTTTACTACAGGTATTTTTTGAAGGAACTCGCGGTGATGGCGATGCTGATGGCAAATAGCGTGGCGAAGGGCAGGATGACCCAGCTTGGGTGAAGACTGAACGGCAGCGCGAGGTAGATGACCCATGCCGTGACCAGCAGCGGTAGCGCCGAGCGCTTGGACCAGTGGTAGACAAAGGAGCTCTCGCGCCCTCCGCCCCAACGGCGTAGGTCACGGCGCACCAGGCCGTCCACCATCGCCGTCACACCAAACAGCAGGAATACGGGTGTAGCGAGCAGTAAAATCGCCAGACGGAGCGCGAAGACCTGGGTGATCTGCAGGGCCGCCAGGATGAACTGGGCAACCGGCTGGTACAGCCGGTGCAGCCGCACCCGCAGGCCGCTCTCCCCCACCGCTGGTGGCGTGCCCAGCCAGCTGAGGACATCCACCAGCCGGGTCCATTCAAAGAGCACGACATAAGCCTTGTCTGCCACCGTCTGGGCAAAACGCGCCGGATCGCTACTCACCAGACTGCGACGGAAGTCCATCTGCAGATAGCCCGCCTCCGCGGCCAGCATCTCCCGACTGTGCCGCAGCCCCTGATCCGGCCACCAGAAAAGCATCCCCAGCCATTCCAGCACAATGGAAAACAGCAGTGCGAACAGCAACCAGTACAGGGCCTGACTCAGGCGACCAAGGAGTCGTGTCAGAGTGCCCTGCTGTCCATTCTGCGCAGGGCGAGTACCGATGCGCTCAGCCATGATTCTGAGTATCGTGTCGGGCCGGACTATCGGTGTCGGCGACTGGGTGCCACCAGCGCTCTGCAGTCCGGTACCAGTGCTCATTGGTCACATAGCGGCGCTGCATGTCCGCCGCCATGGCCGCCAAGCTCGGCGGCATGGTGGCATCCGCGCGGTCATCGGGCAGTGGCATACGCAGTTTCCACAGGCGCCCTCCCTCCAACAGGGCGAAGGCCTGGCCCTTGGGCAGGCGCACCAGATCCGCCGGGGTCAGCATCGGCACTTCCGATACACTGATGCGGTCTTCATTGCGGGATTTGAAATCCACACCCGAGGTTGGATCGGAGGAGTCATCCACGCCCGACACACTCATCAGCGTGAACACCTCGACCCTCGGTAGCTGGTCGGTCAGCATCTCGGCGGTGGCCAGTTCCTTTACCCGCAGCATGATCAGGGTATTGAAGTTCCCCGCCACCTGGCCCGCCTTGGCGCGATTGCCGATGCGCGCCTCGACATCCGACCAGGTCTGGGTATAGGCCGTGACCTGAAAGCCGGCACCGCCCGCCTTGTTGAGCAGTGGGACGAACTCATCCCCGATCAGTTCGTTGAACTCATCGGCGTGCAGGGAGATGGTGGGTACACTCCCCGCCTCCGCGCCCGGGACCCCGTGCTTGTAGATGTGCCCCGCCACCGACACCAGGTCCGCGAACATCGCGTTGCCCACCGCACTGGCGACGGTGGTGTCGGTCAGCGCATCCAACCCGACGTAGACGATACCCTTGCGCTGGATGACGTTCAGCCACTCGAAAATTGGCCGGGGATCCTGTTCGTCGAGGTAATCCGGGGAGATCAGCGCCGCGATCGAGCCGGTGGTGAGTTTTTCCATCAGAGGGCCGACCGAGCTCACGATCTTGTCGAAGTAGGTCTTGTCGTACTTGAAGGCCGACACCAGCCCTTCCAGCACCGGATCATAGAGGTCCTGTGCCTGCAGGTAACGCATCAAGGCGATGGCCTGACGGTCCCTGCCCCGCAGTGCCGCCGCGAGGTTGCGCTCACTGATCTTTGAGGCCAGATCGTCCACCGCCTCGGTCCAGTCCTCGGGGCCATGGGTGGCCAGGTAATGACGGGCATACTCGATAAAGAGCGGTTCAATGTCATTGATATAGCGGCGGATCTGCTGGTAGTCCGGACGCCGCTGCAGCGCCACGAGCGCCCGGGCGACGATGTTGACGAAGCGCCAGGCGAATTCCTTGAACGCGGCGGAGTTGCCCTCGCTGGGCAGCTGGTTGGCGATACGGGTGGCCACCTCCGTGATCCTGGAAAAACTCCCAATGGCGTTATAGCGGGCGGAGATCTCCGGAAAGCCCAGATGGAACAGGTAGAAGGCGTCGGCACGTCCGGTCCGTTGCGCCTCGGCGTAGATGCGTCGCAGCAGGTCTGCATCACCCTTGGGATCGAACACGATCACCACATCACCCCGGTGGATGTCCTGGCTAACAAGCAGTTCCGCCAGGCGCGTCTTGCCGACCCGGGTGGTCCCCAGCACAAGCACGTGCCCGACCCGCTCACTGAGATCCATCCAGGCATCTTCCTCGTCGGGCTCCACCGCATGCAGGGCCGGCATGCCGCCCACCGGGGGCTGCGGTTTTAGCGGATTCCACCAGCGCGGCTGGCGTAGAGTCCAGGCGAGAGCCTTCAGTCCGGGTGTCGATTCCCACTGCACCTCTCTGCGACGCGCCCAGCGGTAGAGCGCCCCGGGTTGCACGTAGTGCTGGACTTCGGGACGCAGGGTGTCGCGCAGGCGCTGGGTGTGGCGCTGGGTCCAGCGAAAGCCCCGGCCCAGAAACAGTTTGTGCCGACTGACAGGAATGCGCTCCGCCCGCAGCCGGTAGCCCGGCAACCGGCGCATGTTGCGCTGGTAGCGCAGGACCCGCCAGGCCTGCCGGGTGCGTACCGCGGCCAGCAGAAACAGCGTGCCGGCGGCCAGCGTGGCAATGCCCGGCGGCATCATCAGGGCCCAGGGTGCCAGCAAGGCGACACTGCCCGTCGCCGTCGCCACGAGGGCTGACCACAGTTCCACTGGCGGCCGCAGGAGCGCCTCGACAGGGCGGACGCTCATTGCTCAATGCCGCGCTTCGAGATCAGAACCGGGATATGGGTCAGCGCCAGGGTTGCTATCAGATCGGTGGCGGCAGCGGGCAGGAGTGGCAGGCCTGCGGCAATGGTGGCCATGGTGTGCAGGTCCTCCGGCGTCTCGGCCTGGACCAGCAGCCCGACCGCCCCCAGCGACAGCAACAGGGACCGGTGTTGCCGCAGCCAGGTCTGCGACTGGGAATCGGCGCCGACCAGAAACACCGGGCGGGTGAGCGTATTTTGGTAGAGTTCCGGCAGTGGTCGCAGGGGAACGGCGCCCGGGGTCAGTCCCGGCGACCGAAGTGGCAGTAGCCGCATAGGGTCGGCGGCACCCAGATCAATCATTGCAGGCGGCACCGGAGGCACTTCCGGAGATGTCAGCACGCCCAAAAACGGGGCCAACGGGTAGGTCCGACCGTCGTCATGCAGCACGACCAGCTGCGCCCGTACACCCAACGGTACCAGGACCGTCAGGATACCGACGAAATAGGATAGCCGCTTGCAGCGCATGTCAGGGATCCTGCGCCACGGTGCGCCAGTGCCGCTGCACGCGCGCCTGGTAGCGCCGCGCCAGGGCTGCATTGTTGGGCGCATGGTAGCAGCCGGTGGCGGACCACCAGTCGGCACGTTGCTGATAGCACTGCGCTAAAATTGCAGCCCCCACCCGGAGATTGTGGTAGGGATCCAGCGCCCTGCGGATACCGCCCAGCGCCCCATGATGGTAGTGCCAGTGAATCTGCATAAGACCGACATCAACGGCGGTCTCGCCACTGTGCACCGTCGTCGCAAGGGCATCCGCCGCGGCGCGGTGAGAGGGGTAATAGCGGCCTTTACCACGGATGTTCAGGGTCCAGGGCCAGGGACGCAGGACGCCGGAGGTTGGTACGCCGTACCCACTCTCCGTCAACGCGATGGCGTAGAACAGCGCGGGCGGGATGCCGTGCTCCTGTGCCACCTGCCGATAGCCAGGCGGCACCTCCTGCCCTTCGGGGCCCGATTTGGTGTGGGGTTCACCCGGTGCCGCCACGGCGACACCCATCATCACCAGTAGCGCCAGCGCCAAGGTGAGGCGGAGAGACCTCAAAGGGCTGATCCTGCCAGCGGGGTCAGCGTCTCACCGCGGCGGCGCAACAGATAGGGGAGATTCACGTCACCAGGGACCATGCTGGCCAATGCTCCCGACTCGAAGTTGAGCGTGACCTTGCGCTGACGCACCCAGTCAGGGTCTACGCCCTGCGCCACCGCCCACTCACGGATTGCGGGCTCATCACCCGGCACGAGACCTGACAGATAAATATCCAGACCCGCAATGGTGCCCAGGCGGGCCAGCAGGCGCGCAAGCACCGTCTCACAGGGCGCGCACGCGGGTCTGACAAACAGCAGTACCCGATCTGTACTGGCGAGGGGGGGCTGACGGGGTTCCGTCACCGGTAGCCGCGTCCAGTCGATCAGGGGCTGCTCGCCCACCAGGCGGGCGATGGCTGCGTCATAGGCCTGCTGGAACGCCAGTATGCGCTCGGCGTCTTCCAGCATCAGGGACGCCCACCGCTCCGCGAAGTGACGCCGCTCGGTGGCATCCCGCGCGTGTATACCCAGAGCTTCAACCGGTGACAGGGTCGTGGGGCTGATGCTGCCGCGGATACCCTGCATCAAAAACCGGTAGCGCTGCCACTCCTGCGGGGTCAGTGCCCAGTGCTCGGCCTGTGCGCGCTCCACCGCTGTCAGATCGGTGCTGGCTTGTTCAGACCGGGTCAGGGTGCTCACCTCGTTTGCCGTGTCTGCCACGGCGGTGACCGGGGTCAGGAGCAGGCTCGGCAGAAGCGCAAGGATGGGCCGCCAGGATCCAGCCCTAGATCTCATCGGACGCGCCCTGCCCCGGCGACTCCTCGGCGTTCACCGCGCGCTCAAGCCCGCCCAGATCCCGAAAGTGGGGAGACGGTGCCACACAGGGTCCCGGTACCGCTTCCCGCGGTAACGAGGAATCAATCACCGGGGTTTCTGATTGACGCACCGGGGCCGCCGTGGTGTCGGGACCCCCCTCCGCCAGCGTCAGCCCGGCCATCAGCAACACCATCACCAGCAGTACATCGACCATGGCTAGCGCACCTCCGTAAACGCCGGGCAGCGCTCAAAGGCCACCAGACGGTGTACGGGATCTTCCAGCAAGCGCCAGGCGGGACCGGCGAGCGTTTGCAGCGCAAGTCGCAGAGGCATGGGACCGAGGCTGCGGTGCGCATCCGGCAAGGGCAGCGGCA
>Ga0207876_1000444_pt1 | contig 12865 bp, 16 predicted proteins | sample MalvirmetaMSP146_FD_184237 | JGI IMG/M metagenome (GOLD analysis project Ga0207876, IMG submission 184237) | Marine viral communities from the Deep Pacific Ocean - MSP-146 (SPAdes) | ecosystem: Environmental > Aquatic > Marine > Oceanic | place: Pacific Ocean | collected 2011-07-10
CTCAGGAAACCCGATGTCGCAGAGGCCAAAAGCGATGTCGGGGCATTCGGGGTCAAGCTCGGTTAAAAGCCAGGTTCCAAGACCTGACGGGTTGAAAAGCTTAACCACGGGCTCGAAGTCGATTTCCTTTGGCGTCCCCCGCACCGGGTCTTGCTTGCGACCGTTAGCAATAAGCCGGTCGTACTGGGCTTTGGTTAGTAGTTTCATCGTTTTTTCCTTTCGTTGTTCGCCCCTCATTGGGCGCGAAACAAAAGGGCAGGCCGCATCAGCGGCGGGCGCACAGATCAACACGGGTGGCCTCGGCCACTGGCGCGGGCAGGCTCTTGCGAACGCAGCGCGGTTTGCCAGATTGAGCGTTCATGGAAATGAGGGAGACCACGAAAGGCACGATGAACCAAGACAAAGCCCGGAACCGGAAAAATACGTCATCGTCTCTACGACACTGTGTAAGGCGCGGGACAATAGCATTCTCAATAAAGTGTTTACAGATACTTGATATCTGGCAAAATAAACAAATGATATCAAATACTAAAGGCAATGTTCTTTTCATCATAATGATAGCCGTCGCGCTGTTTGCGGCTCTAAGCTATGCGGTTTCAAATGGAATGCGAGGCGGAGGAGACATTGTTACTGACAAGCAGGCAGAGTTGAAGGCTGATCAAATTTTACAATATGCTTCGCGTCTAAAAGAGGGTGTCAGCTATCTGATAGGTTATTCAGGTTGCTCTGAGAGTCAGATATCTTTTTGGCATGACAGTAACGGAGATGGAGCCGAAGATGCCTCCGATGAGTACTTTAACTCAGACTCTCCAACCAACAAAAGATGCCATCTTTTCAATCCAAACGGTGCAGGACTAAATCATCAGAATATTGGAGGATCAATTGATCCCACGATTGTGCAACGCTACGCCGCAACTGGAGCGCGAACGGTAGAAGGAATTGGCACTGATGATTTAGCTGATATCTATTTTTCCATTTATGAAGGGTCTAATCAAAATCTTGGATTTGAAAAAATCTGTGAAAATATAAATTCCCGCGCAGGAATCGAAAAAACTGGGTTGGCTCCATCGGGTTTTTTTGATCCAGCAACCACATGGATGAACTTTGTAACATTCACATTTCCCTATACCGGTGAAAATTTATCCATTCCGTTTGCTTCTTCTAGAGGATTTGATTGGCTAAACGGATCTAGATATTTTTGCGTGGGTCACGCTGCTGGAAAGACTTTGTTCTCTTTCACTTTGCTAGAGAGATGAGCCTAATTCGCTTGGCACTTCATCGACTAAATCATCGTCTATACTATTATGAAGTACACTTCATATCATGGGGCAAACTTGCGACCACCACCCTTTCGCGGTCTGCTACGCGACCGTTTTGCGCGCTCCTGAATACGCTTCCCAGCTCTATCAGCATCTTCCGAGCTTGTGGAGTTTCGAACATGTTCAGCAAAGCTTGATTTGGCTGATTTCCGGCCATTGTCGTCAGGCTTTTGAGCTCTTGGACGTTCCGGTTCAGGCTTAGGGCGCGGTTTCCTATCGGGTTGTTGCTCTCGTTCCCAAATTTCATCGGATTCCGTCTTAAACCGATTGAGCCGGTCAGCATCCTGCGCCTTCCAGTCTCTCAATAGCCGTTCCCGCTCCGCCTTCCACGCTTGGGCAGGCTCCTGGCTGGCGGTGCGGACATAGTATCTCTGGTGATTGGCGATCTGCTGACGTTCCAAGTCCTGCTTACGCACCAGGTCCGCGCGGAGCTGCTTAGAAGCGGTGATCGCTGTCAAAAGCGATGCCCCCACGCGGCCGTGGTCGGCCTTATCCATGACAGTACGGATGCGCCCGGTTAGACCAGCATCGAACGCCTTGAGCTCTTCACGATGCCGCTTAAACACGTCACGCCAGATTGGCTTGAACATCGTTTTGGTTTCGAGTTTCCGGGTCTCGATCCGATGCTGGCGTTTCCGCCACAAGGCTTCGAGCTGGTCATTTCGAGGGGCGTTTTCTTGGCCCTTCTCGTCGCGGTATCGCTGCCAATGCGCATCGCTCTTAGCCTTCTTCCAAGCGTAGTAGTCCTTGCGGCTGATATACTCGCCCTTACGCCATTGCCCTCGTGCGCGGGCCGCATTGTTCTCAACACGGGTATCGCAAAACACCCGGCCATGTACCTTCTCATAAGCCTCAGCCCATTGGCTAAGTTTGAGGCGGTCTTTTGATGTCACTGCCGCGCGGCCTGTCTGGGGGCATACGCGGTTCACGATGACATGCACGTGCGGGTGCTCGCGGTCGGTATGAGAAACGATGAGGGCTTGTCGGTCACTCAGCCCTAGGACGGCCAAGGTCTGTTTCGCGGCAGCGATTTGTTCGGCCATGGTGGGGGCTTCGGTCGGGTGCCATGCAAGTGAGTAGGCATAAACCGGCTTTTGCAATTTGCGGCCAGCTTTCAGACCGGCTTCGCGTTTCAGATCATCCGCATGGGCGGCGGTGTCGATCATGTGCGCGACGGCCCGATCCGGGTCGTTGGTGGGCAAGTTCACAGTCTCGGTGAACGCCACGCGCTCGTTAGTGTTCGCCTGCTTGTCGTGCAGGTAATAGAGGGCCGCGCCTTTGAAGCTAGCCCCCGATTTCGCGACCTTCGGAACCATGGTCAAGCCACCTATCGAAAAGCGTATCCAGTTTGGCGACAAGCGCCTCGATACGGTCGGGGGATGAGATACCCCCCGCATTCATCACGTGCGCCACCTGGTTCAAGTTCGAACCAATCCGGCGCAGCTCGTTGCGGGTCAAAAAATCGGGTGAGGATGTCTCGGTAACGGTCACGGTCACGGATTTGTTCAACGCGGCAGCGCGAACGAAGTCCGAAACCGTCATGCTAGCTCGCGCAGCTTTCACCCGAAGGCGGGCAAGATCAACAGGCGACAGGCGGATATTCACCTGCTCCGTGGCCTTCTCGTGCGGCGCTTTTTGTGGCCGTGCCATCGGGTTCCTTCCTTTCCCTAGCTGGGTGTCGGGGGTGGCGTTAGACCCCTGACCGAGGTTTTTGTATAGCAAAAACATATATCGCTACTCTAACCCTACAAGGAAAAAGGTTGGAAACCGACGAAAAAAAACAAAGTTTCCACAGAGGGAGATTTTTTATGACGCATCACGTTCGACCTGACCCGCCATCCGCTTCTTGGATGTCACCCAATGAATTAACTAAGGACCGGTTCGCATTTGGTCGAGGAAAAATTATCCTCGGTCGAGCCAAGGGTCGAACCGTTGCCTTCGATGACAACCGCCATGTTGTCACCGTCGCCGGATCACGGGCAGGCAAGTCGGCCACCTCCCTCATGTCGAATCTACTCACCTGGGACGGCTCCGCCATTGTCATCGACCCCAAGGGTGAGCTCGCCACCAACACGGCCAAGTGGCGGGCCAAGCTCGGCCAGGATGTTTATATCCTCGATCCGTTCGGGGAAGTGACAGGCGATGCCGCAAAATACCGCGCCAGCTTCAACCCGTTTGATGAGTTGCGCGTCTCACACTCCGACGATGTCGTGGACAGTGCGGCAATGATCGCGGAAGCCCTCATCGTTCAAGGCGAACGCGGTGCGGATCACTGGACGATGTCAGCCAAGAACCTCATTCGGGGTCTGTGCCTATACGCCCTCCATGCGAAGCCACAGGACGCCTCTCTGCGCGATCTGCGTGAAATCCTAACCTCGCCCCTCACGGAGCCGCCGGACGGCCTCAGCGGCTCTAAAATCGCGTTAGAGCGATACTTCGAATACATGCTCGACGCGGAAGACGCTTTCGGCGGCGTGGTGTCCGGCGTTGGCGGCTCCATGCTCGGCAAACACGAAGAGGAACGAAGCGCGGTCATATCAACCGCCATCGAACAAACCGCCTTTCTCGACTCGCCCCCGATGCGCCGCCATTTGGCTGCGCGGGGGCTCCCCTCCCTTCGAGTGCTCAAACATAAACCCACGACGATTTTCCTCGTGCTTCCGGCCTCGAAAATGGCGACGCATTTTCGGTGGCTGCGCCTTGTCATCACGCAAGCCATGGCCGCGCTCGAAGGCGAGAAGAACAAGACGGGCCGCGATGTGCTCTTCATTCTCGAAGAGTTTCCGACGCTCGGATACATGCGCCAGATCGAAGCGGCGGCGGGCCTCATGGCCGGGTACAACGTCAAGCTGTGGACGGTCATGCAAGACCTCTCCCAAATCCAAGCTCTCTACCCCAAGTCCTGGGAAACCTTCCTTGGCAATGCGGGCATTGTCGAAGCCTTTGGCAACACGGATTCCGTCACCCTCGAATATCTCTCCAAGCGGCTTGGCACGACCTGGGCCGTGCAGCGCCAGCCCGAAAACCTGACCTTGCAAGCCAAAGCCTCCGGCCAGCCCCATGAGCGCGAACAAATAATCTCCGTACCACTCATGGCCTCTTACGAGATTGCCCAGGCCTTTGCCCGCGACAAGGGCAACAAGCTGGTCATGGTTGCCGGTGAAAAGCCCTTCGCCTTGAAACGCATTTTTTGGAAGGACATGATCCGTGGCAGAACTTAACTTAAAAACCGAATGGATAGCCGAAGACGTTGTGAAAGTCTCTTGGAACGACGCCTGGCATATAGGTCAAAGCGAAACCGCCGGGGGTGCTGCGTTGATAGGGGTGCTCGCAATTTTTGGGGTCGGAGTATTTTTCGCACTTAATGGCGCAATGCTCGTGTTATTGCTTTCCGTCATCCTCTGCTTTGGTTTGGCAATTTTCCTGTCTACCCACTCGTTCACCTTCGTGAACTCTCTCGCTGTGGACTTGGACGGATTGCACCAAGACGAGTGCTTCTTCCCGCTCGATGACATCAGCCGCATTGAATACAGCCCGAAATCCCAATGGACTGGCAATCAGCCCCAAGCAGGCAAGAAAGACCCGACACAAATTCGCCTATGGCTGCACGACCACGCGAGCTTTGTTCTCAGTGAGAACAACTGGGAAACACAAGTGAACCACCGCATCCGCCATGCAATCGAAGCGGCCATCAATGACATCAGGAAGATGGACAACGAAGACCGGCGTTTCGAAGAACACGGCACCGAAAATCAATACGGGATACCAGACTATTGAGCCGAATTCGGGATATGGTGATCGCCCTAGCGGGCAATCACATGACTTACCCTGCGAGGGGGATTTCCTCCCCCTCGCGCTCCCCCTCCGCTCGCCGCATGGCAGACCCCGAAAGACAAAGTCCTTTCGGGGTGCTGGAATACGCTGTGGACGGTCATGTGTCGGCATCAAGTAAAATAGCCCTGCCGTGGCTCGGCTTCGCCTGCGCCCGCACCACCAGGGCGATTTTCCATGACACCGCCCCCTGCCCTAACACGATAAAGGAATGAAATTTGGCAAAAGAATTTGATGAAGAGGGATTCAATCATCCCACGGTCAAGCACGTCACGGATATGGTCCACGACCTTCTAAACGGTGCAGATGGTGGAATTATTGGTGGCGATAGGGACCGCGACACCATGCGCGTGTGTTTCGATATTCCAAAAGCCTGGATTTTGTTCGCAGCCTGGAAAACCATGACCCGGCGTGATGCGGATACCGGCAAGTTGGAACACTGGGCGGTCGAGCAACACGACCTCGACGATGAGGCCGTCTGGGACTTCATGCGGCGGCAGGTCCGTCCATATCTCTATCGCCTCCTGGACAACGAAATGCACGCCAGCTTGCACCATGTTTGTCATGGCATGGATGGAATGTTTTGGACCGGCGAAGACGATGCACCTGACGAACCGGAAGATCCGAAAATCCCTTTTTAAGCAAACGAGGGGAAGCCCCCTGCCCTACTTGGAGACCCAATCATGAAAGAATCTGACCTCGAACCCTTCCGCGACCTTGTGAGCGAAATCCAACGTGCCCGGATGCGGTCGTTCTTCGGCGGTGATGAGGCTGGCAATCCCGTCGATCAGGAACCAACCGTAGACACCCTTTTGGGTGAGCTCTTCTATCTCCATTTGTGCGCACGCAAAGCCTATGACGACCTGGCGGCCAAGGTCGATGGCGCACGGTCATATGGCGAAACAATCGAACCTGGCGCACTATCATGAAGGAAACAGGCACTGCCATGCGCGAATGCCCGGTCTGTGATGGGACAGGCATGATGCCAGATGCTCTTTGCGAAGTGCTCCACAAGCCTGCGCTCAAAGGCACGGTGCAATGCTGGACTTGTTACGGCGAAGGAAGGGTCGAGCAAGATCGTACCATCGACCGGGTTTGGACCTGGCACAAAGACGATGAGGCATGACCAGATTTGACCAGGACAAGATGGCACGGCTGCGGGATTGCGCTGTGGCGGCGGTGGATGAGTACAAGCTGAACCTGCCCCTTCGGCACATCATTGAGCTGGGTAATAAGCCCTTGGGGCGCAGAAGCTGGAAGCTGACAACCCACGAGATGGATGTGTTTGCCATTCCGATGGATCAAATACACGCTCTACTCATCGCCTATGCCGCGTTCGGAAATTACGTCGGCAAGCGATATCCCGATCATATCCCCCAGGATGAGTTTCGCGGCCTGTTGGTCTGGTTGCGTCATAACCGGCATGGGCCTGTCGATGCCATTGCCCTGATCAAGGCGGATGTCTCGGAATTTTGCTGGCTGGCTGAAACGGTGTTTGGTCTCTGCCCTGAGCTGGCGCTTCGGTATTTTCAAAAGCGAGAACTGAACCTGGCTTCGGTCCAAGGTCTCGTATCCTAGCACCCCCCTGGTAAACCCTTACGGACGGATGCCACCTGCCTCGGTGCCGTGTTCTTCGGAGCCGTCATCGCCTGAACCGATACTAGAGGGGTTTGATGGTTCTGGAGCAAGGGCGCGTAGCGGGAGCGGACCCACGCGCAAGAGCTGGTCTCTGAGCATGGGGAGCACCCACCCCTTGCTTCATGGTTCTCAAAGCACTCATCGGTCACACATGGCGATGTGGCCTCGATGGTCATGGCTTGCCGCAGTTGTTCTTTGGTGAGTTGGAAGCTGAAACTTGTGTGTGATGACACGAAGCATAATGTACAAATGTGGGTTTGTGGTTGGCCCTGCATCGAGCTAAGGGGAGTTAAATAGAGTTATAATAGAGTTACGCTGTGGATTTCGACTCGTAACACACTGAAAAAAAACACGTTCTGGAATCGGCCGGTGTGTGAAATGACGAAAGATGGTGTGTGAAATGACGAATCCCGGTGTGTGAAATGACGAATCTACTTAAAAGTTATCCACAGGCTACTCGGTGTGTGAAATGACGAGTCTTGACGAGCGGTGTGTGAAATGACGATAGTAGCGCATGGTGTGTGAAATGACGAATCTAGAGCTGACCGTGTGGTGTGTGAAATGACGAATTCACGCTCCCCGTTGCTGCCTAACCGTCATCCGCAAAAAGACCTTTTTGTTTGTGATATCGTGGACGCGGTGCCGAAGGGCGACATGGCCTCGATGGAGCACCCTGTCTTCACTCTTTCGACCAAGCCAGACATGAAGCCTCGGCGGTATCAGAATGGCGAAAACTTCATCGAAGTCTCGCCGTCCCGTTACGGGCTGGCGACGGTGCATGACCGCGATGTGCTGATTTACTGCATCAGCCAGTGCATGGCCGCGCTCAATGAAGGCCGTGCGGTAAGCCGCACTCTGCGGTTCAAGGCCCATGATTTGCTGGTGGCCACGAACCGGCGCACGTCCGGTGAAGGCTACAAGCTGCTTAAAGATGCGCTGCGACGGCTACAGGGCACGCAGATTGAAACAAACCTCCGCCAGGGCGGTAAGGAATATTTCAAGGTTTTCGGCCTGATCGAAGCAGCTGAGATCGTGCGCGAGACGCGTGACGGGCGCATGCAGGATGTTGAGATCACCCTCTCGGACTGGGTGTTTGACTCGATCGAAAACAATCACGTCCTGACGCTGAACAGGGAGTATTTCTTCCTTCGCAAGCCGCTTGAGCGGCGTCTGTACGAGCTGGCGCGCAAGCATTGCGGTGCGCAGCCGAAGTGGAAATGCGGGCTTGAGCTTTTGCGCGACAAATGCGGGTCTGGTTCGACCACGAAGGAATTCAGGCGTTTGCTCAACAAGATCATCGAAGACGATAGAACTGAAGATCACTTGCCGGATTACAGCATAACCATCGAAGGCGATAACGTGGTCTTCCGTCCGAAGGAGACCGATTCCGTGGTCGCCCTGCCCTTCCAGGCTTTGCGCTTCAAAAAGCTGGACACGCATGACATAGCGCGACGGTTGGCGCCCGGTTGGGATGTCTACGTGTTGGAAAGCGAGTGGCGGTCATGGGTGCATGACAAGGCCATCGACGTGAAGGATGCGGATAAGCACTTCCTCGCCTTCTGTAAGAAACGTGGTGCGTACAAACAGTAAAAGCACAAATGTGGGTTTGCACCTTTACGCATTCCCACGAATGTGGTGAGGTTGATTCATGATTATATCTTTCCTGAACCAAAAAGGCGGCGTGGGCAAAACCACCCTCTCGGTGAACGTGGCGGGCTGTCTGGCGCGTCAGGGGCATCGGGTGTTGCTGATTGATGCGGACAAGCAAGGCTCTGCCACGACATGGGCGAGCCTGCGAGAAGATGCACCTTTCCAAGTCGTGAGCATGGCGCGAGCGAACATGGCACGGGATGCGCTCAAGCTAGCGCAAGATTACACCCATACGATCATCGACGGGCCACCCCACGCAGAAGAGATTGCCCGATCCTGTATTGTGGCCTCGGACTTCGTGGCATTGCCTATTGAGCCCTCGGGTCTTTCGACCTGGGCATCAGACTTGACGGTGCGCCAAGTCAAGGAAGCGCAAGAGTTTAAGCCAACCCTCAAATGTGGGTTTGTGGTTTCCCGCAAGATAGGGAAGACCGTGATTGGCCGGGATATCCGCAACATGGCCGCAGAGGCGGGGCTTCCGATTCTAGAGAGTGAAATCGAGCAGCGTGTCGCCTTCGCGGAAGGCATGACCATGGGGCAAACGATTTTTGAGTGGGCAGGCGATAGCAACGCCGCCCGCGAGATTGAACACCTAACGAAAGAGATTGAGCGGTATGTCGAAGAAGACGTTTTCAGCGGCTCCGAAGCCAAAGCAGCCCACGGATGACCAAATCCTCGCGTTTGAGCGGGGCGGGGCAGGTCATGATACGACACAGGCGTCGAAGCCGGTGGCGAAATCTGCTGCAACGGATGAACCGACAAAGCGCCTGAGCCTCGACTTACCGGCTAGTCTGCATACGCGGTTCAAAACCGCTTGTAGTGCAACCGACCGGAAGATGGTCGGTGAGTTGCAAGCGTACATTGTGGCGCGAACCAAAGAGTTGGAAGATGAGGCGGGCATAACCCGCAAATGAACAAAACCACAAATGTGGGTTTGTGTGAATTATTGCGCCGAACCATATTTGTGGTGTAAATACAAAGGGGAGGGCGGTGCTCAAGAGACATCGCCAGAATGAAAATGCACGCAGAGCTAAGAACAAGAGAAGCCCTTGGGCCACTTGGCCCGGTTGAAGAGAAGAACGCACCGGACGTGCTGTATACGGCGGGCGACACGTCGCTTCTGACCGAAGGCTCGCGCGTTGCTATCGTCGGTTCCCGCAAGGCTACGCCGGACGGCATAAAGCGCGCAAAATCAGTAACGCGGGCGCTCGTAGAGCAGGGCATCATCGTGGTGAGCGGTCTGGCCGATGGCATCGACACGGTGGCGCACCGCACGGCGATTGAAGAGGGTGGCCGCACCATTGCCGTGCTTGGTACTCCCTTATCCAAAGCCTATCCGGCGCAGAACGCGGGGCTGCTCGAAGAGATTAAGCGCAACCACCTTGCGATTTCACAGTTTCCCGAAGGCTATCCAGGCAAAGGCGAGAACTTCCCACGCCGCAATCGGACGATGGCGCTGATTTGCGATGCGACCATCGTTATCGAGGCAAGCGAGAAGAGCGGGACACGCCACCAGGGATGGGAAGCAATCCGGCTTGGTCGCGATCTCTACCTCCTTGAGAACGTCGCGACTGACCCGAACCTGACCTGGCCAAAGCAGCTCATCGAGTACGGGGCGCAGATTTTGCGTCGTGAAAACCTGCCGGATATCCTGCTCGATATCCCCAATTACACAGCCGGAGGCGTTCGTGCCTTCGAGCTATGAGTACGGCACGTTTGCCAATTATTCCCCACGCGGCACATCCGACCTATCCCGAAAGTCTCGGACGCTTTGTGGCGCGGTGAAAGCGGGCAAGCTGCATACTCTCGGAACCGCCGTTCCACACCTCCAAGATTCCAAATCGGCTGTCCTTGAGCCATTCTTAGGACCGGACGTGACCTTGGTGCCTGCACCGCGCTCCGCGCCCCTGCCGGACGGTGCTCTATGGCCCGCCAAGGTCATCTGCGATGTGCTGCATGAGCACGGGTTCGGCCAAGAGGTGCAAACCTATCTGACGCGCACTAAGGCTGTGCCACGCTCTTCGAATTCTCCGGCGGCTGAAAGGCCGCTTGTGCCGGTTCACCTAGACAGCATCGAAGCGGAGCGCCCGTTCTTCGTTCCTGACAAGATCACCATCGTGGATGACGTATTGACGATGGGCCGGACAAGCTTCGCCTGTGCGGAGCTTCTGCGAGCGGTTTGCCCTGATGCGGAAATCCGCATCTTTGCGATGATACGGACCCAAGGTCTCCAAGAAGACATCGAGAAGATTGTTGATCCGTCCACCGGCATCATTGAGGGCTATCCATCCGGCAAAACACATAGAGACCCATAAACACACAAAAGCACAAATGTGGGTTTGTGTCCTGTGGAAAAGATTAAGAAAAATCTCCCGTATTTGACGAATAGTACTTAGATTGAAAGAAAAAGAGAGTGAACCGTGAGCAGTGATATAGCCAGCCAGGGAAGTATGTTTTCCCCCGACTTTCTTACCGATTCCATTCGATCGGTAGTCGAGTGGGAAATCCTTGATGATGCTGATCTAGAGGCATTTCAAAAGGCCGCTCGGGCCACCTTTAGTCGTTTCCCTATCACGCAAACACCAAACGAAAGCCAAACAGAAGACGATCTGATCTGGCCGATCCTCGAAGCGCTTGGGTGGACGGAATCGTTGCGACAGCAAAACCTGTCCGCGAAGGGTAGGGAAGACGTTCCCGATGGTTTGCTGTTCGATAGCGCAGAAACAAAGGCTAAGGCGAACAGCTTTCCCGAAGAGTGGAAGCGCTATGCATTTGGCCGGGCTGTGGTTGAATCTAAACGATGGGCGCGTCCACTCGATCGCCGCTCCGGCCGACGCGGCGAGGAAACCGCCCCGTCAACCCAGATGCTCCGTTACCTCCGCCGCATCGACGACACCACAAACGGCGCACTACGTTGGGGCATCCTTACAAATGGCTCGAAGTGGCGGCTGTATTTTTCAGGTGCTCGATCCGTCTCTGAAGAGTTCTTCGAGCTCGACATCGCCGCGATACTGGATTTACCAGGCCACAATGACGGACTTTTTGCTCTCGATGAGGCCGGCCGCCGTCACTGGCTGAAAGTCTTTTACCTTGTGTTCCGGCGCGAGGCATTCATGCCTGCGGGCGCTGATCCGCGCACGTTCCACGAAAAAGCCCTCGAAGAGGGAAAGTTTTACGAAGAGCGCGTTGCCGAAAACCTTTCCAACAAGGTTTTCGGTGAGGTCTTTCCCGACCTGGTGCGCGCGATCGTCAAGGCCGCACCCGTGGCCGATCTACAGGCAGTGCGAGAAGCCGCGCTGATTCTGCTCTACCGTCTCTTGTTCATTCTCTACGCCGAAGATCGTGATCTCTTGCCGGTCAAGGACACGCGCTATGACGATTACGGGCTGCGCAACAAGGTGCGTCTCGATGTCAAAGAGCGCAAAGACAAGAACGATGTCTTCTCAGAAACCGCCGCGCGCTATTGGGGTGCAATGGCTGATCTGTTTATCGCGATCGACCAGGGGGACGCTTCGATCGGCTTGCCGCCCTACAATGGCGGACTTTTTGACCAGGAGCGCCATGCGATCCTGACCAATATTCGCATCCCCGATGCCGTCATGGCGCGAGTGATCGACGCCCTGTCGTTCGAGGTGACGCCAGACGGGCGGAAATACATCAACTACCGCAACCTCTCGGTGCAGCAGCTCGGCTCGATCTATGAGCGGCTGCTCGAATACGAGGTGACGCGCGACGGCGAAGACATAACCGTTCAGCCGAACATCTTCGCGCGCAAGGGATCGGGCAGCTATTACACACCTGACGACCTGGTGCAGCTCATCTTGACTGAGACCCTTGAGCCGCTTGTCGAAGAGCGTAAGCGTGCCTTCAGGGACAAGATCACGGAATTGGAAGGCAGCACCCGCGCTGATGATCGCAAAATTGGTCAACTGCGCTTGCACGACCCCGCGACAGCCCTTCTCGACCTGAAAATCTGTGACCCCGCAATGGGTTCTGGCCACTTCCTTGTGAGCCTTGTTGACTTCATGGCCGACCAGGTGATCACCGCCATGGCCGAGGCTGAGCTCGACGCACCCGAGGAATGGGGCGACTACATTTCGCCCCTTGGCGAGCGGATAGACACGATCCGCAACACCATCTTGGCCAATGCCGACGAACGGGATTGGACTATAGACGAGGAACAGCTCGACGATCGGCACATCATCCGCCGCATGGTGCTCAAGCGCTGCATCTATGGCGTGGACAAGAACCCGATGGCCGTGGAGCTCGCCAAGGTGGCGCTGTGGCTGCACACCTTCACCGTGGGTGCGCCGCTTTCCTTCCCCGCTTCGGCCTGCACGGAGGGCAAAACCGCATAGTCTTTCGAGGCGTCCTCTCCCCGCACTTCTCGCAACGCCTGCGGTCCTTGTAAGCAGCATGCGCCTGAC
>Ga0207876_1000452_pt1 | contig 12693 bp, 10 predicted proteins | sample MalvirmetaMSP146_FD_184237 | JGI IMG/M metagenome (GOLD analysis project Ga0207876, IMG submission 184237) | Marine viral communities from the Deep Pacific Ocean - MSP-146 (SPAdes) | ecosystem: Environmental > Aquatic > Marine > Oceanic | place: Pacific Ocean | collected 2011-07-10
AAGCTCCGTCCGGGTTGGTGGTATAGCGATACGCCTTGCTGGCGCCGCCCGTGGCGAGGATAGTGAACCGGGCCCGGAACAGTTCGACATGGTTGTCTTCCAGGTTCAGTATGTAGGCGCCTACGCAAGCGTTCCCAGGCAATGCCAGCTTGCGATTGGTGATCAGGTCCACGGCAACCCGGCGGGACATCAGGGTAATGTTGGGTCGCGCCTGGGCCTGGGACGTCAGGGTGGTGGAAACGGCGTGGCCGGTGGCATCGGCTGCGTGGATAATGCGGCGGTGGCTATGCCCGCCCTCTCGTGTCAGGTGGTACTGGGACTGGTCATCGCGGGTAAAGGTAACACCGCTGTCTATCAGCCAGTTAATGCTCTCGCGGCCGTGCTCGACTGTGAACCGGACGGCATCCTCATGGCAGAGGCCGCCTCCGGCATTGAGGGTGTCGCTGACGTGATTCTCAAGGGAGTCTTCATCATCCAGTACGGCTGCAATACCACCCTGGGCCCAGAGCGTTGCGCCGCTGCTGATGTCTGCCTTGCTGATTACGGCGATCCGTAAGTGCTCGGGCAAATTCAGGGCAACAGTGAGGCCGGCAGCACCGCTGCCGACAATCAGGACATCGAATTCGTAGGACTGTGGCATCGGGTAGTAATCGCGGGCCATAATGTGGATGTGTATTGAACTAAACTTTGCGCTCGCTGTCTATTTGGCCTGACGGGGTGCTCCACGATAAATGGGAGCATTGTAGACTCACCGGATGCCGGACAGCAGCATGACTCCATTGAATAGCAGGCAAGTGGACCAGACGGTCGAACGCTATGGCAACCCCGGCACCCCGTCCATGAACGCGGATACAGAAAGGCACAAGGAAGAAAACAGCGAAAGCCAGACAGACCTTCAACTGGTAAGAAAGGTCCGTCATGGTGACCGGCCAGCCTTTGATCTTCTGGTCGTCAAATATCAGTCCAGGGTTGCGTCGATTATCAGTCGTTATGTTTACGACAGTCAGGAAGTGATGGACCTTACCCAGGAAACGTTCGTCAAGGCGTACCGGGCGATTGACCGTTTTCGGGGAGACAGCGCGTTCTACACTTGGCTGTACCGGATTGCTGTGAACACGGCCAAGAACTTCCTGGAGTCCCGGGGTCGTCGTCCACAAGGCAGCGCCGATGCGAGTGAAGCTGAGAACTATGACGACGGCTCAAGGCTCAGGGACAATGCGTCCCCGGAGAAGCTGTTGCAGCGGGATCAGTTGCAGAGCGCGCTCAGAGTTGCGATATCAAACCTGCCGGAGGAGCTCCGGTCAGCATTCCTGCTCAGGGAGTACGATGGGCTGAGCTATGAAGACATCGCAGGTATTCTCGAGTGCCCCATCGGCACAGTAAGGTCACGAATATTCAGGGCGCGGGATGCTGTGGATCGCCACCTTGGCCCTTTGTTAAATGATTCCCGGACGTAATGAGGTTGCATCCTATGGATGATCGTCTCAAAGAAACGCTGTCGGCAATGATGGATGACGAAGCGGATGAATTGTCGGTCCGCCGGCTGCTGTCACACGCTGAACAGGATCAGGTTCGTTCGCAGTGGCAGCGTTGGCAGCAGGTGCGGGATCTGATGCATCAGGGCAATGTGGCACCTGAGGCGGTGGATGTCAGCGCCGGTGTCAGGGACGTTCTGGACGGCAGTGGTGCTCTGGCGCCTGCTGCGACCGTTGGATCGATGTCCCGCCGTGACAGAAGCTGGCACTGGCCAGCGGTTGCCATGGTCACACTGGCGGCGGTGATTGGTTTCGGCGCCGGTGCTGGCTGGGAGTCCGCCGAAGACGGTGGAGAGATAGCAACAGCGGGCGTTTCGGAAGAACAGGGTCCGCGTGGATCGGCTGCCGAGCCGGTCCCCGAGGTAGCGTTGCAAGGCCTTGATGAGGAGCAGTGGGAGCATCTCAGCCGCTACCTTCTTGAGCACGCCCAGCACAATAGCGTCGGAGCCGGTCGCGGTTCGGTTGGCTATGCGCGGGTGGTCAGCGCGTCCGGGCCAGGATATTGACCCTTCATGTTTGTAGGACACTGGCTGGAGTTGAACGGCTGATGGGCAGAATCAAAGCTGGAATCCGGAGTCGACTTCATCCTGCGCTATGGCGCTGGTTGGTCGTGACGGCCCTGGTTGCAGGCCTGGCAGGACCGGTGTCCGCAGATGTAAGTGAGAATGCCGGTCAGGATAAAGAGAGCGCGGAATACTGGCTCGACCGCCTTGGACCGTCCCTCAACATGACGTCTTATCGCGGTGTCTTTGTGTATGCCCGGGGCGATCAGGTCAGTTCGATGCAGATCGCACACCGGTATCGGGATGGCATGGTGGAGGAGCGGCTGGTTCTGCAGGACGGAGCCAGCGGTGAGATCGTTCGAAAGGGCATGCGGGTCGTCTGCGTGCTTCCTGATCACGGGCGCATCCAGTTGGACCAGGTTATTCCGTCGGGCCCTTTTGCCGAGGCTTTTTCCCACCAGTTGATGCCGGTCAGTCAATGGTATCAGCCGGAGTTGGTGGGGGATGATCGCATTGCTGGTTACGATGTGGTCAAGCTCGGGCTCAGGGCTAGGGATGATCTCCGATACAGTCACCAGCTGTGGCTGGAAAAATCCACCGGTCTGTTGGTGAAAAGTCACGTGCGTTCCGTCGGTGGTGAGGTGCTTGAGCATTTTCAGTTTACCAGCCTTGAAATAACGGACTCCCTCCCGGATAGCGAATTTATCGTGAGAACAGAGGGGGAGGCCATCGAGCGGGATCTGAAGCCGGAACAGATGTCCTCGCCTGCGGCGCGGATGGATGGCTGGACGCTCGAGTGGCGCCCGGACGGTTTTGTTCCTGCCGCTGCCCCGCGATCCGGCAAAGGGCAGGCCGTGGCATTCTCGGACGGGCTGGCGGCCTTTTCGGTGTTTGTGGAGCCAGCGCGGAATATGGTGATGCCCACCGGTGCTTCGCGAATTGGCGCCACGACGGTGTATATGACACAGATCAACGTCGATGATGGTGCTTTTTTCGTGACCGTGGTCGGGGAAATTCCACCGACGACCGCCCGTAAGGTGGCCGAGTCGGTAAAGGTTGACGATACCCTGGCGTTTGGCGGAGGGCAGGAATGATTACCGAAACCGGCAGGGTAGTCGGTGTTGCCGGCGACAGGGTGTGGGTACAGACCATTCGCACCAGTGCCTGCGAAAGTTGTTCGGCGCGTCATGGTTGTGGCCAGCGCGCACTGGCCGGTGTCTCAGGCGGCAGGGCCAATCAGGTTCTGGTGGCCAACAGCCTTGGCGCCAGGGTGGGTGATGAGGTAACGGTCGGCATCGCTGAGTCAGCGCTACTTGGTGCCTCCCTCCTGGTTTATGCCGTGCCACTGGTATTGATGGTGGCAGGGGCTGTGTTGGGGCATCAGTTGTCGGCAGGCCATGCAGCCAATGAAGCCGTCGCTATGGTTGGCGCTGCGGTGGGGCTTGCATTCGGGTTCCTGGCCGCTGGTCGGGGGCAGTCACGTAAAACCGGGGCCTGGGAACCGACGCTGGTGGGTGTCCGGCAGGCGTCAGTTGCTTCTCCGGAATGATGTGCCGACAGTTTCCGTTGAAATTATCGGCTTTGACCGCACATTGAGTTTATAACGTCCGCTGAACAGGGGGTCTTTAATGCCTGAAGTAAAGAACGATCAACACATGCAGTGCCGGCCTCAACGCCGAGGTTCCATAGTGTTCGTCTGGTATCTCTTGTGTCTTCTTGTTCCACTGTCACTGGCCCAGTCTGTCTCGGCTCGGAGTCTCCCTGACTTCACCGAGCTGGTTGAAGAAAACTCGAATGCTGTGGTCAACATCAGTACAACGACCGAAGCCAAGTCGGCGGGTCGTGGCCGTTCACCTGGCCTCCCTTTTAATGATCGACAGCTCGAGCAGTTGCCCGAGTTTTTCCAGGATTTCTTTCGCGGGCCGCAATCTCCTTACGGCGGAAGCCCCGGCGGTTCTCCGCCGCGCCAGTCCATGGGGTCTGGGTTTATCGTTTCCAGCGATGGCTATGTGTTGACCAACAACCATGTGGTGGAGGGGGCCGATGAGATCATCGTGCGCCTGAATGATCGTCGTGAGTTGCCCGCCAAACTGGTTGGGACCGATCCGCGTTCGGACATGGCGGTCCTCAAGATTGAGGGCGGCGACGATTTGCCCGTGGTCCGGATCGGACGTTCCAAAGACCTGAAAGTGGGTGAATGGGTTCTGGCCATTGGCTCGCCCTTTGGCTTTGACTACACCGTGACAGCCGGCATCGTCAGCGCCCTGGGCCGCTCGCTGCCATCGGAAAACTATGTTCCGTTCATCCAGACCGACGTTGCTATCAACCCGGGTAACTCTGGCGGACCGCTGTTCAACCTTGACGGTGAGGTTGTTGGTATTAACTCCCAGATCTACACCCGCTCGGGTGGATTCATGGGTGTTTCCTTCGCGATCCCCATTGATGATGCCATGAATGTGTTCCGGCAGATCAGAGACAACGGTTCGGTGTCACGTGGTTGGCTGGGTGTCCTGATTCAGGAAGTCAATCGTGACCTGGCGGAGTCGTTCGGCCTGAAGCGTCCTCGTGGCGCACTCGTTGCAGAGGTGATGGCGGGTTCTCCAGCCGAGAAAGCCGGGTTGCAGGCGGGTGATATTGTGCTCGAATACGAGGGTGAAGACGTCACCCTGTCTTCCGATCTGCCGCCGATGGTAGGCCGTACACCGGTTGGCGAAACCGCTGTTATGGAGGTTATGCGGGAAGGTCGCCAGATTACGCTGGAGGTTGAAATCGGAAAGCTGCCGAACGAAGGCTCGGAACAGGCGTCTGCTCCGGCTTCCGGCAATAACGGTCCATCATCGGCGCCCTTGGGGATGACGGTTGAGCCACTGCCGGCTGAACTCCAGGAATCACTGGGGGTATCTGGAGGTGTGGTTGTGACAGACGTTGCCCGCGGGCCAGCGCTGGATGCGGGTATCCGTCCACGGGACGTGATTACCGAATTGAACCGCCGCACGGTGACCTCCGTGGAGGATTTCCGTGAAGCCGTGTCATCCCTGCCGGACGACAGTGCTGTATCGGTGCGGGTTGTCCGCCAGGGACGGGCCACATATCTGGTCATGAAGCCCTGAGGGTTGATCCGCCGGCCCGGATCGGCGGACACACAATGGCACTGAATCGAAAGCCCCACTGGCTGTCGTTAAAACGACAGCCAGTGGGGCTTTTGTTATACTCGCCAAAATAATCAGATTACTGGCCATGGATTGGACCTACCCGACAATGATGAACAGAAAGGAACTTCCCCTCCGGACACTGCTCCAACTGCGCTATTCGTGGGTTGCCTGGTTGGTGCTGATTGCATCTCTCGCGGTCACAGCTCTGTTATGGCAGGTTTCTATTCGCCTGGTTGAAGACCGTACCGAAGCCCGTTTCAAAACACAGTCACTGCAGCTACGAACCGCCATTGAAGAGCGTCTGCTGAACTATGAGCAGGTGTTGGCGGGCAGTGCTGGCCTGTTTGCTGTTGCCGGTGAAGTGGATAGGGACGACTGGCAGGAGTACGTCGACAATGTGGATATCAACCGGTATTACCCGGGGATCCAGGGCATCGGCTACGTGAAGCGGGTCGGTGTCCGCCAGATGGCGGATCATATCGCATCGGTCCGGAAGGACGGTGTCCTCAATTACCTCGTGACGCCTCTTGGCACCGGGCCGGATTACTACCCCATGGTATATCTGGAGCCCGGGACCGAGCGGAATCGCAAGGCACTTGGTTACGACGCCTTCAGTGATCCGGTGCACCGACACGCCATGGCGCGGGCACGGAACCATGCCAAACCAAAAGTGACGGGTAAAGTCGTGCTGGTGCAGGAGGAGGTGGCTGAGGATCAGGCTGGTTTCCTGATGTACTACCCGGTGTATCAGGGCGGAGAAGTACCTGAAAGCCGTGTTGAGCGGCAGATGATGCTTGCCGGCTATGTGTTCAGCGCCTTTCGGATGAACACCCTGCTCGATGGCATCGTTGGCCTGATTTCGCCGTTCCTGGATGTGAAGATATACGACAGCGGCGAGGTGTCGCGGGATACCCAGATGTATGGGTCAAACCTCGGTTCTCTGGATGAGGATTTCAGTTTTGAAATGAGCCAGACCATTACCCATGGTGGACGTGACTGGTTGTTGCAGACCCGGTCCACGCCGGCGTTTGATTATCTGGCTTCTGATCCGCGACCACCCATCGTTCTTGGTTCCGGCATCGTCATCAGTTTGCTGATGTTCCTGTTTGTGCTGACCATGATCCGTGGTCGCATCATGGCGCAGATCGGCGCCGGTCGCTACCGGGCCATTACCGAAGGTGCCGCCAACGTGACTCTTGTGCTGGATCGCGATGGCACGCCGCGTTACGCCAGCCCGTCCAGCCAAGACATTTTGGGCTTCGACTCCGACAAGGTCTACGGCCTGGAGCTGGAGCCCCTTGTGCATGCAGAGGACTGGCCAAAGCTGAAGTCAGGGTTTGATGAGGCGGTCAAATCACCTGGGAAACAGATGCCGGTGATCCGCAGCCGTATACGCGATTCGCATGGCCAGTGGCGGGATATGGAAGGCACGTTCACGGCCATGTTGACGGTGCCGGGCGTGAATGGGGTGGTGTTGAGCCTCCGTGACCTGACCCAGCTGAAAGCCGCGCAGACGGAACTGCATCGCCTGGCGTTCTACGATCCGCTGACCGGGCTTGCCAATCGCCAGTTGTTCCGTGACCGGCTTAACCATGTGGTGCGCAGAAGTCGTCGCAGCGAAGAGCCGGCCGCCCTGATGTTCCTGGATCTTGACGGCTTCAAACGTATCAACGATACCCTCGGCCACGATAGTGGCGACGAACTGCTGAAGCAGGTTTCCCAGTGGTTGTCCGGCTGCGTGCGGGAAGAAGATTCGGTAGCCCGGCTGGGTGGCGACGAGTTCGTGGTGTTGTTGTCACGAATCAGCGGTCCCGATGACGCTGGCAAGGTTGCCGAAGCCATACTGCGGAGGCTGTGCCAGCGAATTCGTCTCAACGATCACGAAGTGGGAGTTACCGTCAGTATCGGTATTACCATGATTCCTCACGACAGTGAGGACCCTGGTACGCTGATGAAATACGCCGACCTGGCCATGTACCGGGCCAAGGAGTTAGGGCGCAACACCTACCAGTTCTTTACCCCGGCCATGAACATCAAGGCCGCCAGGCGGCTGCTTCAGCAGGAAGAACTGGCGACGGCACTGGAAGGCGATCGGTTTGTGCTGCATTACCAGCCCAAGGTGGATCTCGAGAGTGAGCGGGTGATTGGCGTCGAGGCTTTCCTGCGCTGGCACCACCCCGAGAAGGGGCTGGTCAGTGCCCAGCAATTCATTACCCTGGCCGAGGAAACGGGCCTGATCATACGCCTTGGCGAGCTGGCGCTGAGGCAGGCCTGTATCCAGGTTCAGGCCCTCGAACGGGCTGGGTTTGAATCGTTGAAAATGGCGGTCAACCTGTCCGTTCGCCAACTGACGGATTCCGGGTTTCTGGATATGATGCGCCAGGTCATTACCGAAACGGGGGTGTCGCCAGAGCGGCTTGAACTTGAAATGCCAGCGGAGCTTCTGAATGAAGACCCGCGCATGCTGAGAGAGCTCCTTGTGTCCCTGCACGACATGGGTGTCTGCCTGATCCTGGATGATTTTGGCACCGGTTCCTGTTCTCTGGTGGCGCTCCAGCAGTTGCCATTGGACGTTATCAAGATTGACCATCGTTTTATTCGCGACATCCCGTACAACGTCAGTGCAACCGATGTTGCCTCGGCGGTGATCGCACTGGCCAGAAAGTTACACTTGACCGTTGTTGCCGAGGGTGTGGAAACGCCTCAGCAGTTGAGCTTCCTCAAAAGCGCCGGTTGCGCCCAGTGTCAGGGCAACTTGTTCAGTTACCCGCTGGACGAGGATGCGCTTATCGGCTTCCTTATTCGGCAATATGAACGGCCGCTGATCTCCTGATCATGGCAATAGCGGCCGGTAACCGGTAAAATCACGCCGTCGCCGGACTCCGGCAACGGCCCTTCCGGGCTCAATCCTTCGTCTTTTGCGAGTATTCATTGTCTGTGACTGAACTGAGCCGAATCCGAAATTTTTCGATAATCGCCCATATTGACCATGGTAAATCCACTCTGGCAGACCGCTTTATCCAGATCTGCGGTGGCCTGACAGAACGCGAGATGGCTGAGCAGGTCCTTGATTCCATGGATCTTGAGCGTGAGCGTGGTATTACCATCAAGGCCCAGAGTGTGACTCTGAACTACAAGGCTCGGGACGGCATTGAATACAAACTGAATTTCATCGATACACCCGGCCACGTCGACTTCTCCTACGAGGTATCGCGTTCACTGTACGCCTGTGAAGGTGCGTTGCTGGTGGTGGATGCCGGCCAGGGCGTTGAGGCCCAGTCTGTCGCCAACTGTTACACCGCGATTGAACAGGGGCTGGAAGTGGTTCCGGTGCTCAACAAGATGGACCTGCCGCAGGCTGAGCCGGATCGCGTAGCCCAGGAAATTGAGGACATCATTGGTATAGAGGCAACCGACGCCGTGCGCTGCAGCGCCAAGAGTGGTTTGGGCGTCGAGGATGTTCTGGAAGATCTGATCAGGAAAATCCCGCCACCCAAGGGTGATCGAAAAGCACCCTTGCAGGCACTGATTATTGACTCCTGGTTCGACAACTACCTGGGGGTTGTGTCGTTGGTCAGGGTGACTGAGGGCACCCTCAAGAAGGGCGACAAGATCGTCATGAAGTCGACGGGCAAGGCCTGGAATGCGGACAAGGTCGGTATTTTCAATCCCAAACCCAAAGACACGGATATTCTGGAATCCGGGGATGTCGGCTTTGTGGTGGCCGGCATCAAGGACATTCATGGGGCGCCGGTGGGTGACACCATCGTTCAGCAGAAAGGCTCGGACGACATCCCGATGCTGCCCGGCTTCAAGAAGGTCAAGCCTCAGGTCTATGCGGGCCTGTTTCCCGTCAGTTCCGATGACTACAACGATTTCCGGGATGCTCTTGAAAAGCTGACCCTGAACGACGCCTCGCTGTTCTTCGAACCGGAGAGCTCGGATGCCCTCGGATTCGGTTTCCGTTGCGGCTTCCTGGGCATGCTCCACATGGAGATCGTCCAGGAGCGGCTGGAGCGGGAATACGACATTGACCTGATTACCACGGCCCCGACGGTTATCTATGAAGTCGTTACCAAGCAAGGTGAGACCCTGTCGGTGGACAACCCCTCAAGTCTTCCGGATATTGGGTCCATTGAGGAAATGCGCGAGCCAATCGTGGAGGCCAGCATTCTGGTGCCCCAGGAACACCTGGGCAACGTGATCGCCCTCTGTGAGGAAAAGCGCGGCATCCAGAAGAACATGCACTTTATGTCCACCCAGGTTCAGGTGACTTACGAGTTGCCGATGGCCGAGGTGGTGCTGGACTTTTTCGACCGGATCAAGTCCGCCAGTCGCGGGTTCGCATCGCTGGACTATCAGTTTGTGCGGTTCCAGGCGGCCAACCTGGTGCGCCTCGATGTGCTGATCAACGGCGAGCGCGTGGACGCCCTGGCGCTGATTGTCCATAAGGACCAGTCCCACTACCGGGGTCGCGCTCTGATCGACAAGATGAAAGAGCTGATTCCGCGCCAGATGTTCGACATCGCCATTCAGGCGGCTATCGGGAATCAGGTGGTAGCGCGAGTGACCGTCAAGGCGCTTCGCAAGAACGTCACCGCCAAGTGTTACGGTGGCGACGTCAGCCGGAAGAAGAAACTGCTGCAGAAGCAGAAAGAAGGTAAGAAGCGCATGAAGCAACTGGGCAATGTTGAGGTGCCTCAGGAAGCATTCCTTGCCGTATTGAAAGTGGATAACTAAAAGGCACCTGAATGGATATTGATTTCCCCCTGGTTCTGGTTGTTCTGACGTTTGCAACGGGGCTGATCTGGCTGTTGGATGTTGTATTTCTGCGTAAGCGCAGGCTCGCGGTCGCAGAAGGCGCCAGCGGGGAGGTTGAGGCTGAGGAAGAACCGAAGGAGCCTTACCTCGTTGATCTTAGCCGTTCGTTCTTCCCGGTGCTGGCGGTGGTGCTGGTTCTGCGCTCGTTTCTGGTGGAGCCTTTCCAGATTCCGTCCGGCTCCATGTTGCCTACCCTTGAAGTCGGAGACTTCATCCTCGTTAACAAATACGCCTACGGGCTTCGCCTGCCGGTTGCGGGCAACAAAATCCTGGCAGTGGATGACCCCCAGCGCGGTGACATCATGGTGTTCCGCTATCCGGATGACGGTAGCACCAATTACATCAAGCGGGTGGTCGGGCTTCCGGGAGACCGTATCCGATACCAGGATCGGGAGCTGTTTATCAACGGCGATAAAGTGGAGACGCGCTTTGTTGCCCGGCTGCCACCAGTGGAGCTGAGACGTGAATACCTGGGCGACGTTGAGCACGACATCTTCCTGACCCTGGGGCGCACGGGGCGCTCTGGTGAAGGCGAGTGGGTGGTGCCGGAAGGCGAGTATTTCGTGATGGGTGATAATCGGGACAACAGTAATGACAGTCGCTATTGGGGCTTTGTTCCGGATGAAATGGTCGTTGGCAAGGCGTTCGCGATCTGGATGCACTGGCAATCGCTCACCAGTCTGCCATCCTTTGACCGAGTGGGCGGTTTGGAATAAGTACGTTGTTATTCAGGGGTGTATCTAACATGAAGAAGAACAGTCTTTCCTCCATGCATCGGCAGTCGGGTGCATCGGCGCTCGTTATCATGATTATGGTGCTCTTTTTCGGCGGCTTGCTGACACTGGCCATCAAGCTGGGGCCAGCGTATCTTGATGACATTACCATTCAGGAAGCGCTTGAGAGCCTGGAAGGAACAGAGGACCTTTCCACCATGGGGCCTGCTCAGGTGAGAAGTCTGATAAACAAGCGACTTAGCGTGAACAATGTTCGCGGTTTTGATGAAAAGAACATCACCGTTGAGAAGGACGGGGATCTGGTCATCATCAATGTGGATTACGAAGTCCGTAACAACCTGTTCCGTAATGTGGATACCGTTATCCATTTTCAACATGAGTATGAGATGAAGGGCAAGTGAGTTCGCAACCGGATCTCGAGCAGTTACAGCGACGTATCGGCTACCAGTTCAAGACGCCTGAGCGGCTGTTGCTGGCGCTGACCCACAGGAGTTTTGGCAACCAGAACAATGAGCGCCTGGAGTTCCTGGGTGATTCCATCGTTAACATGGTCATCGCTGAATACCTGTACCTGCATTTTGAAAAAGCCCGGGAAGGCCAGTTGAGCCGTCTGAGAGCCCGTATGGTCAAGGGTGTAACCCTCGCGGAAATTGGCCGTGAATTCGAATTGGGCAAGTACCTCAGGCTGGGTTCCGGTGAAATGAAGAGCGGTGGTTTCCGTCGTGAATCCATTCTTGCCGACGCTGTTGAATCCATCATCGGTGCCATATACCTGGACAGTGATTTTCACACCTGTCGGGAACAGGTTTTGCGCTGGTTTGAGGTACGCCTTCAAAAGCTGGATCTGCAGGATACCCAGAAAGACCCCAAAACCCGGCTCCAGGAGTACCTGCAGTCACGGCAGTTTCCGCTGCCTCGCTATGACGTCATTTCCGTGGATGGTGAAGCCCACGCCCAGACGTTCCATGTTTCCTGTGCCCTGCCATCACTTGACCGAAAAACGACCGGCACGGGCAATAGCCGTCGAATCGCCGAGCAGCAGGCCGCCCGCAATGCCCTTAAGCAACTGGGTGTGGAGAATGACTGATGAATGATGTGACTCGTCCGGAAAACCCGGACAGCCGTTGTGGTTTTGTGGCGATCGTCGGTCGGCCCAATGTAGGCAAGTCCACATTGCTGAACCACATTCTTGGCCAGAAACTCAGTATTACGTCCCGTAAACCCCAGACAACCCGTCATCAGGTACTGGGTATCAAGACCGAAGGCCCGGTTCAGGCAATTTACGTGGATACGCCGGGGATGCACGAAGAAGAACCTCGCGCTATTAACCGGTATATGAACAAGGCGGCGACCTCGGCCCTCAAGGACGTCGATGTCGCTGTGTTTGTTGTCGACCAGCTGGCGTGGACGACGGCGGACGAAATGGTTCTGGAGAAGCTCAGTAGCCTGAAGTGCCCGGTGATTCTGGCAGTGAACAAGGTCGACCGCATTGAACATCGGGAGGCCCTGTTGCCGCACCTCGATATGCTGTCCCGGAAGCGCGAGTTTGCCGAAATCATTCCGTTATCAGCTCTCAAGGGAATGAACCTGGAGCCGTTGGAGGCTGCGGTCAGTCGGTTCCTGCCGGAAAGTGTGCATTTTTACCCGGATGACCAGATCACGGATCGAAGCGAACGCTTTATGGCCTCCGAAATGGTGCGGGAGAAGATTACCCGGCAACTGGGAGCAGAACTGCCTTACTCCGTGGCGGTCGAGATCGAGGAATTTCGCAAGGACGGTAAGACTCTTCACATTTCTGCGCTGATACTGGTAGAGCGTGAAGGCCAGAAGAAGATCATTATTGGCGACAAGGGCGAACGCCTGCGGCGCATCGGTCAGGAAGCCAGAACGGATATGGAGCGCCTGTTCGACAGTAAAGTCATGCTGAGGCTCTGGGTCAAGGTCAAGC
>Ga0207876_1000454_pt1 | contig 12675 bp, 11 predicted proteins | sample MalvirmetaMSP146_FD_184237 | JGI IMG/M metagenome (GOLD analysis project Ga0207876, IMG submission 184237) | Marine viral communities from the Deep Pacific Ocean - MSP-146 (SPAdes) | ecosystem: Environmental > Aquatic > Marine > Oceanic | place: Pacific Ocean | collected 2011-07-10
CTGACACGCGCAGCCGTCTCGCATGATTGTGTTTTGGGGTGTTCTTTATTCCGAAACCTCGCGCGGCCTCGCCCTGCTTCACGTTTTGTCCAACCGCTCCACTCAAAAATAGACTAAATCGGCCCTCCGAACCGACAAACCACTTCCGCGTAGGAACCGCGATTGTTATTTGTTCGCAATGACCCAGATCACATCGCTCGAGCTTTACTATCGCTTCGTTGCCATCATCGATCAGGCGACTGCGGACGAAGACATTTATGCCGTTCCCAGAGCCGCGGAAGCGGCCGGCATGGTTGGCGGCGAGGAGCCTCAAACCATGAGCCAGCGGTGGAATTACAGCTACACCGACGGTTCGGGTATCGAGTTGCGCGCCCACGCGCGATGGTGGGATAGCTCGAAGCCATTCTCTGATGCACCGGACATTCATGTCATGCGGGCCGAGTTGAATAATACGGCGTCGCCGTTCGTTAACGAGCGCCGATACGAAACACCGCTTTATGGCTGACCCCGCATCATGAAGTGCTTCCGCATCGACGAGAGCGGCTACACCGGCTTCGACCTTCTCAATACCGATCAGCCGTTTCAGGGAGCGACCGCGGTTGCGATTAACGATGATGAGGCCGCCCGCCTTATCAAAGAGCATTTTCCCACCCTTCAGGCGGCCGAGTTGAAATATCGGGCCTTATCGCGGCGACCCGCCAACCACTCCCGGCTGCTGGCCCTTCTGAGCGACCTGTTGCGCGGGTATCAGAGCGTGACCTACGTCTGCGACAAGCGCTTTCTGTTGATCCTGATGTTCTGCGACTATGCGGTTGAACCCTGGTATCATGCCCGTGGGGCCAATTTCTACGAGGATGGCCAGAACTATTCGATGGCCTCTCTGCTCGCGATGGCCGGTCCAGTTCTGCTTGGAAAGGCAGAACTGGCCGCAATGTTCGCTGCCTTTCAGCGCGCGGTGCGGGAGAAGTCCCCTGAGGCGTTGAGCGATTTAGTCGCTGCCGCGCGCCGAACAGACTGGCAGCAATTCCGCGAGGGCCTTGGACCGCTTGCACGAGATGCCTGCCCGAACTGCCTCGCGGCGATTGCAACTCCCGGCGTCACAACCGACGCGGCAATGGTGGTGCTGCAATCGCTGATCACCCGGATGGAGGTGATGAGCGACGGCCCTTATCGTGTCGAGCACGACCAGTCGAAGAACCTCAGCACCTATAACGATCTCATCCAGCGCTTCATCGACCATGAAGGGGAAATCGAGCTTCGGCAGTCAGAGGTCGCAAGTTTCAAATTTCCGTTGAAGCTGACCGAGGTGCGCCAGGTCGACTCTAAGGTCAGCCCCGCCGTACAGCTCGCGGACGTGATGATCGGCGCAGCGATTGAGGCCGGCAACACGATGGCCGGCCGACGCTCGGGAGGACTGGATCCGGACAAACTCCTACCGCTCTATGCCGAGGATCAGTTCATCCATCTCGTGCCCAGCATGGACTTCGAAGCGCAGAAGCAATTTCGGCGGGGCACGCAAGCGGCCGATGTAATCGACTATTTCTCGAAGCATTTCGCGGCGGCGAAACCGCCGGCTTGACCGAGTGATGGTAAGAGGGGCAGCGACAGTATGGATGCGACGTATTTCCTGAAGAACCGAACTGCGCTCATTCGCGCCTTCTATGCGACCGGGGCGCAGGGATTTGTCGAGCTGAAGGCGAAGATCGAGGCGGGAGAGCCTCCGTTCGATGATCCGCCGTACAGTGAAGATCCCGAACCTCCCTATCTCTCCGAATGGATGGATGCCGAGACCTCCCTGGACATTCTTGGGATGGCTTCCCTGTCGATGCTCTCGGACTCGTTGAAATTGTACCTCAACACCCTCGCTGATCGCGTGATCGGCTTCTCGTTTGAGAATCGAAAGGCCGCTTTCAGGGAGGGCTTCGTGCCAGCCTATTTTGCCGCGCTGGGCGAAATTCTCGCCACCGACTGGAGCGACTGCCCGGTCGATCGCGGGTTGATCGAGCAGATCGTTCTGGTTCGAAACCGTGGACAGCACGGCGAGGAACTCTCGACCTTTACGGTCACACTGGACGCCAAGATGCTGGAGAAACATCCGCAACCCTTCTTCGTCACCGAGGACGAAATGTCGGCCTTGACTGCAGAAGGCGGCTCGCTGGGATCGTTCCTTATGCCGTCCATCCGGATCACCGCCACAGCCCTTGAGCGGGCGATCGACGAGGTTAACGCCTTGGCGGAGTGGATCGACAGCCGGCTGGACCGCGCCCATGCGTGGCGGATCCAACAGCGCAGCAAGCGCGAGGCCGCGGCATGATTGCAGCTAAGTTTTTCAGTCAAGGCGAACTTCAAGCCATTGCGGACGCGCTGGGCCACACGGACATCGGGCTGTCCAATCCGGAGATCGAGCTGCTGATCCGGTCGGCGAAGATGATCGACCCCGGCAAGACCACCAAGCGCGTGCGCATTTACAATGCTTTTGTCGAAAGCCAGAACAGCAAGAGAAACCGGACCCACGTCCTCGAATTCATCCGTCTTGCCATGGCGCCAGCACGCCACAGTCGCGAGCCTCAACGCTTTGAACCGATGCGGGCGGCTCTCAACCAGGCACTCGCCTTCGCGGGGCTCGTCGTCGACGAGGCAGGTAAGCTATCCAGTGCCGAGGCTGCAACAACCCTGCCCGAGGCCCAACGCCGGGCGCGAGACTTGCGGGCCGACATGGAAGGGCGCGGCGTTCATCCCGATGTTCTTGCCTTCTGCCGGGCTGAGCTTCTCGCCGACAATTATTTTCATGCCGTGCAGGAAGCTGTGAAGAGCGTAGCGGACAAAATTCGCCGACTTTCGGGACTCACCGATGACGGGGGTGCCTTGGTCGACAAGTCGCTTGGCGGCGATGCCCCGCGCATCACGATCAACGCGCGTTCTACGGTGAGCGAGAAGAGCGAACAGAGCGGCTTTGCAAATCTCGTGAAAGGAGCATTCGGCATGTTCCGCAATCCCACTGCCCATGAAGCGCGCACCCACTGGACGATGACGAAAGACGATGCCGCGGATCTGCTGACGATTGTTTCTTTAATCCATCGCCGGCTTGACGCCGCGCATAGGCCGCCCTGCCCTTGATGGCTTCGGTGCGACCCTATTCTCGTTACGGCCCAGCCGATTGGAGCAGCCGTCACCGACGGCGATCGGCGAGGATGGTGCAGCGCGCAGGCAACATGTGGCTGGCGGATTTGGGTTGGAAGCTCGATACAACACTACTGTAAACAACCGGCACGGAAGTCATCAGAATGCCTCTAACGATTGAGACCTCCCAAACGCCGGAGTGCCATTTTTCTGAGTGGTCGATAACCACGAAAAACCGGCGCAAACTCGTCGAGATAATCGCTTACCTGTATTTGCGGCAGGAGGAAAATGCGATGCGCGTCATTGGCGCTCTCGAACCGCGACGGCGTGCTCCAAAGGGCAAGGTCGCACAGAATGTCGTGCGGAAACTTACGGCGCCACATGCTGAGGATGTCGAACTCTTTCGAAACGGGACAGACAAGGAGAAGGAATCCGCGAAAAAAAGGATGCATACCTCGATGATCCATCGCGACGGTTTGCTGTTCCAGCATGTGTCCTGGGTCGCAGCGAGGATGGCCGTTCCGAACGGATACATGACGGCGCCACACGTACGGCAGGCTGACAAGGGATTTGACGGGTTCATTGTGGATTTGGACGATGACGGCGAAGAAATCGTCCGGATCGTGCTGTGCGAGGACAAGGCCTCGAAATCGCCACGCGGTCTGATCACCTCGAGCGTTTGGACCGATATTGAAGCGATCCTGCGCGGTGAACGTGACGACGAGATCCTCGCCGACCTCGTGACGCTTCTCAAGTGCGTGACGGGGATCGACGCCGAGACCGCAGTTGATGAGGTGTTCTGGGAAGGGGCGCGGGAGTTCAGGGTCGCGGTGGCAACAGGAGAAAACCAACGCAAGGATGGTGAGTTCCAGCACATCGTCGCCGGCTTCAAAGCCGTAGCGGGCGGCTCGAAATCGTCCCGATCCGCCGGAGTGTTAGCGTTCGATGAGGTCCGAAAGGGGCTTGCTCTTCTTGCTGAAGAGGTAGCTGCCAAGGTGGTGGAGATCACCGATGTTTGACCCTAGCTCGCGCGCGCTCCTGAGGCAGGCGCCGGATCTGCCAGGCTTGGACCCTGAGGCATTGGATGAACTTCTCACCGCCGCCCACATCGAACTGTCGACGATACGCCTGCTAGCCAGAGACGGAGAGCCGGGCGCCGCAAGCGAGGTGATTGATCGGGTCAGACGCCTCGCCTCGACTTTCGAGGCATATGTTGCGCTCGACTTGCGCCCCGAGCAGACGCGGGCAGCTGCGTTCGTCGCGGCAAGCGCCCATCAGGTGCTCGGCCGCATCCGCGAATCCGGGACTCACCGGCTGACGGTGGTATCGAGCGACACAATTAGCTCGACAATCTCCGCGACGCTCCTCTTTCTCATAGCTGATCGCGCCGCCGACGCAGCCGAAGTTGCCGGTCAGCTCAGAGCGAGAGGCGAGCCTCGCGCCGTCCGACGGTCGTTGATTCTCAGCATCCGCGAACTTGCGACTGGCAACCTTGGCCCACTGGTTGAACGAAATCTCGACGAGGATCGCATCGTCCAGGACGACAGCCGTGAAGTTGCCGCCGACCTGTTACTTCGGGAATGTGCCCGTGTAGTACAGGCACTCGGGCATGAGGCACGGGGCCAAGCGGAACTCGACATCGACATCCGCGGACGACTGGAACGCGTCATCCGTCTTTCCGAGGCCGCCATCGTCGATATCAGCCATGGAATAGGAGGGGCAGCCCACTTCCAGTTCGCGGGCCCGCACCACCTTGCCTCGCTCCTCAGCCGTCTCATCGACGGGGTCCAGGAAGCAATGCTTGTAAGAATACCGGCGCCGTCTGGGGCCAATTCGGAGGCATGGTCCGGGTGGCTGCACTCGCAGGCGCAGTCGCGTCCCTTCCTTTGGATAAATCACCTCAAGGCCGTCAGGACCGGCTACCTTAACCGGGGGAGGTCGATGGTTATGACGTCGCCGACCGGATCAGGAAAGACGACGTTGTCCATCCTGAAGATCGCTGCGACGCTTTGTGCTGGCGAAAGCGTGGTCTACCTCGCTCCAACACACGCCCTGGTCGATCAGGTCGAGGCAGACATGTCCGCGCAGATCGGCGGGCTTGAGGATGTCAGCGTCGTGGAGGATGTTTCGCTCGACGAGCTCGGCGACAGACTGCCACCCTTCTCCGTAATGACGCCTGAGCGCTGCCTCGCCCTCATGGGTTTCGCGCCCGAATTGTTCGGAAAGGTGGGCCTCCTCGTCTTCGACGAGTTTCACCTCATCAGTGCGGACGACCCTGCCACTTCGACGAAGGTGAGCGCGCGAGCAATCGACGCCATGCTTGCGCTCCTGACTTTTACGCGCCACCGCAAGGATGCCGACTTGCTCCTTTTGTCCGCCATGGTGGCCAAAGGCAGCGACATTGCACGTTGGCTGCGCGGGGTCACCGCGAGGGAAGTCGACGCATTCGACGATCCCTGGAAGCCGACCCGGCAGCTGCGTTCCTGTGTGATTTATGATCGTGAGGATGTAATTCAGGGAGCAGAGGAAGCGGCAGAGGCACCCACTAAGGCGGCGCAGAACCGAGTACCTTCCCGCCCCCATGGGCTCTTTTCCCTTATCTCCGGATGGCACCCAAAGCGGCCGGAGAAACTCGTCGTGCAAGCGCTTTCCGATCAGCGCCCGCCGCTGGTCAGGAATGCGAAGAAGAAGCTGACATCCAATCGCAACGAAGTCGCTGGTCAGCTCGCCGCTGACTACGCGCGTTTCGGTAAGCGCGTGATCGTATTTTGCAACGATACGAGAGCGTGCGGTAGCGTTGCTGGGCAGGTAAACAGCCTATTGGGGCCCGCGACGGTCGCGCTCGACGAGAGCCAAGAGGCAATGCGGGACGCCGTGCTGCAAGATGTCGGGTCGCAGGACGCGATGTTCGACCCGGGCGACAGTCGTGCCGCGGTGCATCATGGCGATCTTCTTCCGATGGAAAGGAGGCTCGTCGAAAGCGTTTTCAGGGTCAGACGTGAGGCGGGAGGCGATGAGACCGGGCTCGACGTGATCGCTGCGACATCGACGATCGCGCAAGGGTTGAACCTTCCCTGCGACGTCGTAATCCTGGCAGGCACCGACCGGAGCGCGGCCGACGATCCCAGCGGCAATCCCCGCACCGATCTGCGGCCTCACGAGATACTAAATGCGCTCGGAAGAGCCGGCCGGGCCGCATATGCCGCCACCGGCTTGGCAATCGTCGTGCCTGCAAACCCGATCATCCTCGACCTTGAGGATCTTGACCTGCCGCAATTGCAGATTCTGGAGACCGTCTTCTCTGAGCAGGATGCCTGTGAGGAGATCCATGACCCTATCGAGCAGTTGCTCGACAGGATCGAGGTTTCTGCTGGCCTTGATGCCAAGGCCCAGTCCATCGTCCGACGCTTGTCCGCCGTCACGGCCGCTGGGGAAAGCGGATTCGATGACATCGTGGGGCGCTCTCTCGGTTTCTTTCGGCGCAAAGAGGCCAATGCCCAAGCTGCGGACCGATGGCTTGAAAGACGGCGGGCCGCGTTGAAGGCTGCAGAAGCGGAATTGGAGGATCCTCCTGTCCTAGACTGGCAGCGTGAGATCGCAGTCCGCAATGGCGTACCGCCAACGTTCGTCGAGCGACTGGGCGAGGCGCTGGATGAGGCGCCCGTCGACAAGGATGCCACAGATGATTGGATCAATTGGCTCTTAGGCGTGGTCGCAGAGCACCCGCTGGACCTTGGCATCTTCGTCAGGGAGACCGCGCTGGAATCTGTTTTTGGTCGGGCCTACACTAACTCGACCAAGCCGAAGGCGACAGCAAAGCGTATTCTGGGAGCCCTGCAGCATCTGACGTCGATGTGGTGTGGCGGCTGTACCTTGGTAGAGATCGAGGATTGGCTGCTGGCCTACGTCCGGAAGCACGAAGGGCAGGTCAAGCAAAGAGCAAATCGGTCGGCGACTGCGCAGCGAGCGCGCCGATTTGCGATAAGGATTGCACCCGACCTCGGCTTTCTGTGCGGCGTCCTTGGACAGATAGTATCCTACAAGTCGGCGGCCGGCGAAGGCCCATCGCTCCCCGTAATTGAAATGTTGCCACAGATGGTGCGGGCTGGAGACCACGATCGCCATCATTCCGCGCTTCGACAGATGAAAACAGTGTCGTCGCGGGTCGAAACGTTCAGGGCTTCGCTTGCGCTTGCCGACCATTTCTCTGCGGGACCAACGGCGGAAATGGAGGCGGTGAGGGATGAGGTCACGACCGCCGTGATGGTCCAATCTTTCGATGAGCTTGATGAGGACGATTAGAGGCCCGCAAACAGGGATGTTTTGGGAGTCGCTCATTTAACGCGCGCTGCCCTCCCGAATCCGCATAGTTTGGGTGGCAAGTGTCAAGGTGCCCCCTTCCGTCGTTACCGTGAAGCTTTAGGGGACGCCGGCCATGATCGGTTCGGTAGCCGCGGCCAAGACTGGCGACCACCTGAAATCACTGACGATGACCGAGCAGTTCGTGGGCCAATACAGGTGTCGCATGCGATGTGGGCCCCGGCGCGACTCAAGCCTGTTCAATCGCGAAGGCCTGCCCATGCGATACGTTGCAAATTTGGAGCATCTCGGGACGAAACCCTAGGGGTAGCCCCGGAGGCCTCGTTGCGCCTGGGCAGCCGTTCGACCAACCCGCGAACGTCCACTTTTTGGGCGGTAGCGCTCCAAACCGGACCGAGCAGAAGGTCCCAATCCAAGGCGTAGCGCCCGCCAGACATTGGGGGTACATAAGCCGGTGTGATGCATAATTACTAGATTTATACATCATATTTCGTTATGTGGTGAGTTATAAATTGGACTTTTATAACTCATGAAGTGGAATTGGCAGCAGCCAGACTGGCCGAAATTTCGTTGGGAAAGTGTGCCCTTGGCGGCGCTTGAAGGCCAATTTCTGCAACAATCCGGCATCCTGATCGGATCGGTCAAGCATCTGACCGAGGATGACCGCTCGGCTATCACCGTAGACATCATGACCGGCGAGGCACTCAAGACCTCGGAGATCGAAGGCGAACTGCTCAATCGAGACAGCGTGCAAAGTTCGCTACGCCGCAAATTCGGGCTTGAGACCGGCGATCGCAGAATTCCTCCTGCCGAACGTGGCATCGCGGAAATGATGATCGCGCTCTACCGCGACTTTGCCGATCCGCTAACGAACGCAACACTCTTCGCGTGGCATGAAATGGTCGTCAGCGGACGCCGCGATATCGACGCTGTTGGCCGCTATCGTGATCACGAGGATGCAATGCAGGTCGTCTCCGGGTTCGTTCACAAGCCCACGGTTCACTTCGAGGCGCCCCCTTCAAAACATGTGCCGGAAGAGATGCAAGGCTTCCTGGACTGGTTCACCAGTTCAAGCCCTGAGGGACCGAGCCCCTTGCCCGCCCTGACCCGCGCAGGGATCGCCCATCTTTACTTCGTTTCGATCCATCCTTTTGAGGATGGCAATGGGCGCATCGCCCGCGCACTTGCGGAAAAGGCCCTCTCTCAAGCCATCGGCCAGCCCAGCCTGATTGCCCTGTCGCAGGTCATACAGCGCAGCCGCACTGCCTACTATGACGCACTGGAGGCAGCCAACAAGCGAAACGAGATCACCGGCTGGCTAACCTACTTTGCACAGACGGTACTGGAAGCGCAGGAACACAGCCTCGCGCTGATCGACTTCCTTCTGGCGAAGGTCAAATTCTACGACCGCTTCCGCGATCAAATGAACGAGCGGCAGACGCGGGTCATCGCACGCATGTTCAGGGAAGGGATCGATGGCTTCACGGGCGGCCTCAGCGCGGCCAACTACATCACGATCACCGGCACCTCGCGTGCGACCGCCACTCGCGACTTGCATGAGCTCGTCGCGATGGGGGCGCTGACACAAACAGGAATGCTCAAATCGACACGCTACCAGTTGGCGATCGCGTAGTGCCTGACATCCGAATTTCAGACACACCCAGTCCAATTAGCCGTTCAAATTTGGTCGGCCGCCCCGGACTTGAAAGAGCAAATTCCGCTTGCCAAATTGTTCCCCAGGACGCAAAACGTGTCCCAACAGCTTTTAGAAATTCATCATAAGCTGTTGAAACCAAGCCACTTTATGGGCAGCACTGGTGCGTACGGTGCATTACAAAACGGCCACGGCCGTGCGTCCTTTCTTGCGCAGCGATTTCTCGCTGCGTCGCCACGTCCCGGAAGGGGCGCGGCTCCCCCGAAGGGGGCCTTGTCCTTTCGCCGGTGGGACACCGGCAGGTTGATCAGGGTGCCGCACAGGGGAACCTCTGAATTCATGATGACCTCACGGGTCCAGGGATTGCAGGCCGCCTTCCGGCGGCCGATAAGGAGGACGGCGGGCAGACCATCGAAGGAGCGATGGACATGCCCAGGAAGACCGACCGCGAACGCCTTGCCGACCTCGAAGCGCGCCAACGCATGATGGCCGAAGAGGTAGAAAAGACCCGCCGCGCCTTGCGCGGCAAGTACGCCGAGATCGTCATCGACCTGCCCGTAGAGGACTTCACCCAACGGGAATTTCGAGACCTGCTTGCCGCAGCGATCCGGTGTGGCGGCGCGGTGGCTGTGACCGCCCTTCGTGCTCTTCCGGAGGCAAGCACTTCGTCCCAACCCGGTGTCCCCACAAATGCCAAGTCATCCCGCAGGGATGGCCCAGCGACGAGCATGGCGTAGCCACGCGCAGGAGGCCGGAGCCACACTCGTGGCTCCGCATCGGCGCCGCGACGGGCGCGAAGCCGAAAGGCTTCGGGTCCCTGAGCGGGGGCGACTTCCACGCGGGCAAAAAGAAGGAGACCGACCGAGCCGAAGCCCGACCGGTCCCATCCGTGCCACCTAGGCTGCCGTCCGATTGGTGCGCTGGTCCTTCAGCGCGAAGAAGTGGGCCGGTATCCGCTTTGCCCTCACCTCACGGGCAAGATGTGACTGCAGCCCGGAGCCCTCGCAGACGATCGCTTCGACCGGACGCAGACCCAGAAGTTGCTCGTTGCGGGCAAACCCTGCCCGCTTGCCAAGGCGCCGGTCGAGTGTGAAGGCGATGAGCATGGTGCCGCTGCGCGCCGCCCAGGCCGCCGCAATGGCATCGCAGCCCTTGTCCTGCGCAGTGGTCGCCAACACCATGTTCGGCACGCGCGCCTTCACCGCATCCAGCGCTTCGGTAAGAAGCTCGTGATCCTCCCACACCTGTCCTCCGGAAAAGACCACCACCGGACCTTTCGGAGCATGCGCCTCGGCCTTGCGCATCCTCCGCGCGGCCAGAAAGTCCTGTGCGGCAATAACCGAGGCGGTGCGCTTGGAAGAGACTAGCGATCCTCTCACCGACGACCAGGGCCGCCCGCTTTCCGCAAGGTAAGTTGCCGCCGCGTGGTCTCGCATGCAGGCGACCGCTTCGCGCGCTTCGTCAAGGGACTGGCAGAGCACCTGCGCTTCCTCCAGTTCACCCATCAGAACCTCGCTGCCGTCGGCATCGCGGGCAAGATCGCGAACCTTCATCGCTGCCCTGTCGGCTTCGCCATCAAGCTGTTCGGCGACCTTGTGGAAGGAGTTGACGATCCCCCAGGCAAGACGCGGCGCAAGGCTTTCTATGCGGGTATCGCGCAGTACGTCGAAGAGCGTGGCGACCAGCATCTCGGTAGCGAGTTGGGCCTGCATGGCGTCCGGCATGTCGCAGGTCAATTCGTCTTCGGCGACACCCATGCGGCTTGTATCGAGGCCGGTTTCGAAAGCGGTTGAGAAGCCATCGGCCGGTGTCAGGGTTTCCGCGGCGATAAGATCGGCGATTTCGGAAAAGTCGCGAATGGTGCGCTTGATGTTCATCGTAGCCTCCTTGAAACTAGGAAAAGAGGCTTCCCCTCCTGCACGGGCTGCGAGCGCCGGGGTCAAGGACCGGGCGCAGCCCGGCCGCGAAGCGGGCGACGGAGGAACCGATTTGCGCAGCAAATTGGAGGGGCCGTCGATCCTTGAGGCCGGGGCTGACCCCGTGCCAGACTTGGACTTGTTGGAAGAGAGAATAATACACAACGCCTGCCCCATACGCCCGAGCCCTGGCATGGGCTCGATGCCCATGACGGGGCTTTTGCATGGTTCACGGGTGTGTCTTTACCGTTGGGATCAGCGGAAGGTGTGAATTCCCCGGCAGCACAAAAATGGGCTGGCGCGCGAGGAGTGCGGCCAGCCCGAATTGTTCAGTTCAGTCGCGCGGACGAACCATATCTACGCCGGTGTCGTCACGCGCGCGGCTGTGTCCCATCGCCCGGATCGGGCGGAATGTAAGCGTCAAATGGGTTCCCATTATGGAGATGCCCGAAAGGCGTCATGACGTAGTCGTCCCCGTTGCGGCCCACGGCCGTGACGACGTAGCGGGGAACGCCGGTTTGGGCATCGCTGCACTCCAGGAGCGCGAGATTGCCATCGGCCGCGGCGCGAAGCAGCGTCTCGAAATTGCGGCGATAAGGTTCAGGGATTGCCATGCGAACCTCCTGTCATCGGGAAATGATGGGGCGGACCAAAGGCCCTGCCCCGGGTGATCAGGCCGGCTTCACGCCCGCATACGCGGGACAGAGGTGTCAGCGATCTGGTCTGCCTTGCGGAAGGCATGGATCGGAACATTGGCTTCGCGCAGGACCTGATAGAGGTTGGCCTGCAGGCCGGATCCTTCGCACAGCAGCGCCTCGACCGGCTTCAGTTCCGCCAGCTTGCGGTTGCGGGTGAAGGCCGTCTTGCGCCCCGAACCGTAGAGCCCGTAGGCGACGAGCGGCACGCTGTTTTCCGGACGCGCTGCCCAGGCCGCTGCGATGGCATCGGCGCCCTTGCGCTGTCCGGTCGTCACCAGCGTCATGTGCGGCACGCGCGCCTTGATCTCGTCGAGCCGCGCCCACAGCGTCTCCCAATCGTGCCATTGGGCAGGACCGGAAAACACCACGACAGGTCCTCTGGGACTGTGCTTCTCGCGCGCGGTCAGTTCACGGGCACGCAGGAAATCGAGCGCCGCGATCTGGCTGGCGGACGAAGCCGAGGAGGCCTTGCTGCCGCGCGCCGGGGACCATGGCCAGCCCGACTGCACCCGGTACATCTCCGCCGCGTAATCGCGCATGCATTCGATCGCGGCGCGCTGCTCGGCGAGCGACTGGCACAGCAGCTGCTTCTCTTCGAGCTCGTTGTTGTAGACCTCGCTCATGTCAGGATGGCGCGCCAGATCGCCCAGTTCGAGGGCAATAGCGTCCTCGCGCCGTTCCAGTTTTCCGGCAACGAAGTGGAAGCTGTTGACGAAGCCCCAGGCGATTTCTGCGCCAAGCGGTTCGAGCCGGGTTCCGGTGAACAGGTCGAAGATCGTGGCGATTACACCGCCGCATTCAGCCTGGGCTGCAAAGGGTTCGGGCATGTCATGTTCACCCGGTTCCTCGCCCGGCTGGGTGATGGAGACGGCAAGCGGATCACCGAATGCCGCCTGGAATTCCGGAGTGGCGGTCATCTCGGCATAGAGGGTCTTGAGGTCGGCGAAGCGATCGACGCTGCGCGTGA
>Ga0207876_1000458_pt1 | contig 12464 bp, 13 predicted proteins | sample MalvirmetaMSP146_FD_184237 | JGI IMG/M metagenome (GOLD analysis project Ga0207876, IMG submission 184237) | Marine viral communities from the Deep Pacific Ocean - MSP-146 (SPAdes) | ecosystem: Environmental > Aquatic > Marine > Oceanic | place: Pacific Ocean | collected 2011-07-10
AGCGCAGCGAGTAGACCTTGTAAGGCTCGTCCTGGTGTCTGAGGGTGCAAAAAGGTTGATGGGGGGTCGGGATCGATCTGCGGGAAGCACTTCACCCCGTTTTAGAGCGTGTGGCACAGCCACTCGCTCCTGGAGGATCGTCTTAACAGTCGCGAAGCGTCTGTTGATCCGACTTCGGGGGCCCCGCTTCAGCGGGGATCCTTTACCGGCCGGAGGTCGGAAGCGCGAGGGATACGCAGGGCGTCAGTCCCGCCAACGGCGGGATGAGCGATTAGCGAACCCGGAGCAGCCCGCCCCGAAGGGCGCGCAAAGTCATAACACAGGCCGTCCAGGTCAATCAGAAAAATCCTGCATCGCTTGGTGGCTCATAGTGAGTGCGGCGTAATCCTCAAGCGTGTTGACGCGCTCATTGTACTTTCGCCCCTTGAGACCTTTGATCAAGTACACATTTGGAGAGCCGGCCAGAGCCTTAGCGGGCATCGGCAAGCCAAAGGCTTCAAGAGTACTTTCGTTGGTGACCCGAAGAACGCTGATAAGGTCATGGTTGATCAACACATCGAGAGCCTGACGTACTTCCTGACTACCCAATCCTATGCGTTCCTGAATGCGGTCGTAAGCAATCAACGACACATTCGTATTGCGCTGACAGACCGACAGCAAGAGTAGATAGAGAACCAGGCCGTTCATGGCCGTTTTCCCTCGGCTGGGATACTCGGCAAGCATGATCGGATTCGCACTGGAGTACCGCCGAAGGCCAAACAGGTGACCCTTGGGCAGTTTAACGTGTCCTTTCCATTCATCCGGCCGCTCCGGGTCCAGACCCTTAATCCTGTAGACCAGAGGTTTGTACCCCAGTCGTTCGAGCGCATCGGTAGCCTCCAACAGTTTTAGCCCCTCCCGCACCAACGCCCTCGACAGTTTCAGGTACAGCTGAATTTCCTCGTAGGTCGTCCGCAAACAGTGCTTGCCCACGTTCCGTTCCTGCTTTTTATCGTCCGCCATGGCCACCAGGGCAATGTAGATCTTCAGTGCAGCAATGACCCCGCCCGTTGTTGGCCGCCACGCCAGCCCCGCGGGAAAGAGAAAAGGGTCATGAAGTGAGGCCCTGGCTAGGTTCCAAGGCGAGTGCCCTGCCCTGCCCAACCAGTGTCGAGGTATCGGTGAGAACCGGTCTTCTCTCAAACTCGTGCTTTGATCGCTCATATCAAGAATTTCTCCAAATCACGGCCAAAGTCACCAGGGTCATCGCGACAACCGCTAGATTCTCTGTGGGCATGGCGGTGGCTGCGGTGATGAAATTGTCCAGCCAGTGCGGTGAGTCAGTCATGGTGCAGGCTCCTGTTTATCTACCATGCCACCAATTTGAACAGAGCTTAGCATTGATCTCTAGAACACTGATTTGGCATAAAAACACATGAAATGTTTTAAATCAGTTGGTTAAGTAATTTATGATAGTTCACGAAAAACACTCATTTACTGAAACAATAGCCGATTCCGGAAAAGCCTGGGAAGACTGTTTCAGAAAGCCCGGCGAAATTGCCAATCACACCAGACCACCGTTGTGGGAGCTGCTGGCTAGCGCCGCTGAAAACATCAGCGACGCCACCAAAAGGACCGTGTGCAGATAAGCATGCCCACCAGGGTCACCATTATAGGCACAGCGATCAGCCAGGCAGGAGGACCGATAGCTGCCATTACCCCCGTTCCTGTCAGCCCTGCCGTGACGATCTTCCCGCCCAGGGTGTTCAATCCAATGTCCGTTTCTTTTTTTTCTGTCATTCGATTTCCTCGCTCTAAGTTTGTAATCATCTAAATATTTAGGGGCGCTTGCTCTTCCTCTCATATGTGACAATTTCCGATTCCTCGGCTTTCGCAATGGCGAAACAGCGCTTCCTGTCTTTATTTATAAAAACCTGAGTTCAAACGTTCCCCTGTGTCGACGTCCCACTAATGAACAGATCTGAATGTCGAAATAACGAGAATCTCTTGGTTTTCAGGCAAACAAGAATTCGAGGACCGACAAAGTTGTCATCGCCCTGCTCCCCCTTCAGACCAGGTACGGGATTTTGAAAATTTGACTCGCAGAAACGATGAGGGAAAAGGAAAAGGCTTGGTCGTCGCCGTGGCGTCACAAATACTCGAATAAGCCTGCAAGAATTTATGACGCCATTGTGGTAAACTTTTCTTGCCAAATGGCGGGAGGTTTTATGTCAGCGATTACAGAGAAAAAGCAGGGCCCTAAAGGACATTTTGGGCCTGGTAAGGCGAACGTTCGAGGCGTCTACGTGGGGCGTAGTACTATGAAAACTCGTTCAGCAGTCACTGGAAAGTACGTGTTTTCCGGTGTTCAGGGCGTGAAAAAGATCCGCCGCGGTGGAAAGGCCCGGGAGCTGGATGCCCTGAAGGTCCTGTTCGACATCGACGACACTGTTTTGTGCACTCTGTTGGGTATTTCCCCGCGCACCTTGGTGCGCCGGCGTGAAGACGGCACCGTGAACAAAGCAGAGCTGGATCGGGTAGCGACTCTGCACCTGGTGATGCGTGACGCCGTGGAACTGTTTGAAGGTGACCGGGAAAAGGCACAACGGTGGCTGAAGCGTCCGGCGCGAGCCCTGGAGCACCAGTGCCCTATAGATCTGCTGGATACCGAGGCTGGTATTCGCATGGTACGGGACCTGATCGGGCAGTTAGAGCACGGCGTGTACGCATGAAGGCGTATCGGATCACCAAACGAAAGCACAAAGACACTGCGTTTTCCGGGTTTGGTGCGCGCCAATATGGGGGGCGCTGGAATCTACCTAATCACCCGGCGGTGTATCTATCCGAGAGTATTGCCCTCGCTCAGCTAGAAATTCTGGTGAATCTGGGTGAGGAAGACAGCTTGCAGAATTATCTGCTGTTCCAGGTCGATGTACCCGACAGTCAGATTATGATCCTGGCCGACGAGGCTTATCCTAAAGACTGGAACGGAACAAGAGTGTCAGCAAGCACTCAAGAGCTCGGAACTGACTTCCTTATCGATGGCGAAGCACTCGCATTGGCGGTCCGTTCGTGTGTTGTCCCACAAGAATATAACCTCATCCTTAATCCGGAACACCCCGACGCAGAAGCGGTTATCGAAGAGGCCGTTGAGGTAACGCTCCAATTTGATGCTCGACTGAGCCCTGGTTCCTGAGACGTCGTTCCCGCAACGCTCGATAGCGAATAGTAACCCAGAAAAATAGCCAGGCTAAAGAGCTGAAATCGCACCGAACCGGGCTCTAGCCCGGCTCCGTTGGTTCTAGATTGGGTTACTGGCTATTGCGCTGGTGGTAGTCTTCTCTCGCGGCATTCAGTTCCTCTTCCGTCAGCGTAAATTTGACAGAGCCTTCGGGAACCAATGTGCCGCAAAGATTACCATCAGGCATACTGCTAAGCGGATCATTCGGGCTGCCAGGCTTACCGCTCAAAAACGACTTCACCTGATCTTCCGGAACGTGCATGGTTACGCCATCGACAACCATCACCCGGTAACTACCGCTCGTTCCTCCAAACATAACTTTTGCCATACTGCTTTACTCCTGACTCCAGTGACTGAGACAACCAGACTAGCAGATCCAAAAGCTGGCGTGCGCCCCGAACCCTGTTCGTGGAAAAATTCTAAGTTTCCGGACGGAAACAAAAAGGCCCGCGATAAGCGGGCACCAAGAAACTACAACCAAACCGGTTAAAGCCTAGCAGCTGCGTCTATGCGACGATAGCGCTCCCGGGCTCAGTCTCATCCTGGGAGACCGTGAGTGAAAAAATCTGGTTGTTGCGTAGCTCTGTTAGTTTTCCAGGCGCGAGGACATCTCCTGACGTGCGCAGCGTACCAGAGCACTCCCGGTCTGAAGGACGCGCCTCGCCCAGCGAGTAAGCTGGCCCCGTTAAAGGACCAGCCCCGCAGGCTCCGTAGCGCCCCAGAAATCGGCACCGAAAAGATAGCCGCGCGCGGCTTCGGTGACGGGAATGTGGGGCCGCTTGCGGTTAAAAAAATAGCAGCGCTCAAACGGCCTCAAGGTGATTCGTTCCTCGAATCCCGCCGGTAGCGCTTCCTTGCAGTCGACCAGGGCACCATCGGCAAAGGCGAAAACGGTGCGGACGCCTTCGGAGATCACTCGTTGCCAGGTTTTTTTGGACACAACAAAGGTCACTCGCTCCAGGCCAACGGCGCGAGCGTAGCCAACCACCTTGCCCTTGTATTGCCCCTCCATGGCCTGAATGGAAAAGAAGCTCGGCTTTAGCAGGTTCCGGCCGGAAATTCCGGCCGGATCCTGCCCTTTAGTCGAGCAACGTGCCCAGGCGCATTTCAGTTTCTGCCACGGTGGGTGTCAACTTCAAACCGCAAAGCCCCATCAGAGTCGCGGCCGTGCCCTTCACCCCATCGGACGTTTTCTGCATCCGACCAGCCACCACACAACGGCCTTCCCACACGGGCGCGGTGCGCTCCGGTACCAGACCTTCAAGCCGCTCCATGGCTTCAAACCGATTCACGCCCTCAGCCGTTCCATACACCAGGTATTTATTGACCATTTCAGCCCCATACAGTCCCAGCGCTTCCAGGAACACCGCATGACCAACTACGTATAGCTCGCGCAGCTCTTGCGCTGAAATTTTCCCTGACAGCATCAGGTCCCACATGGGTATGTGAGCGCTCGCTTTGGCCAGAAACAGCTTCACGCCGGCGGCCGCGTCCTTCAAATAGGGCTCGTCGTAGTCGGCAATGCTGCGTTTATTGAGGTTCGTCAGATTGGAAATGAATTTCTTGAAGCTGACCAGGTTCCATAACTTGAAGCTCTTGGGCCCAACACTGCCAGACTCAAATTCAATTCGACTACGAAAATCAGGGAGCTCTTTAAGCAGTTCCAGGACAAACCCATTGAACGGATCCCGCTGGTCATACAAGGCACTCAGGGAGCTGCTAGGCTTTTTCGCATTGGCGTTGATGTCGGCAAACATCTGCTTACTACGCTGCAACCCTTGATCAAAAAACAGGGTTACACAGACGGTTTCCTCACCCAGCAAAGGCATGGACTGCAACGCCAGTTCAATGCCCCGGCGACGGTGTTGACCATCATTAATCAGCATCACCGCATCCATCGGGATATGCAGCACCCCTACCCTCGCGCCAGCGCCAGACACCTGAAGCCCCTCAAACGCCATTTCACTGCTGACGCTTGCCGTGATCGCCGGCAGGACGTATTCGTGACGGTTCTCCAGGATGTAGTCTGCAATGTCGCGAGCATGACCCTCATTCAGATGACGCTGCGCGCGCGCTTCGGGTGGCAGGGTGTCCTCATCAAACCGAAACAACTTCACCAGGTATTTAAACGGGATCTGTGCGGTATAGAACTCGTTCCCGGCCTGAATACCTTTAACGGCCGGAAAGCTGTAAGTGATCTCAGACCGTTCCGACACATCGGCCTCAATCGCATTGATCCTTGCCATCCGCGCCGCGAACGCCTGACGCCCGGCCTCTTCCTCGTCCAGCTTCGCCGCTGCCCGCTCGCCGAACTCAGCCTTGAGCTCGTCAACCGTCAAGCCAAGATCTTCCAACCAGGAAGCAAAGAAATCTGGCCGCTCAATCGGTGTGCCCCGCTCCTGCAGGATCAGATCCCGCGCCAGGCTCAGCCCGGTTTTCTCCCGACGATCCTCGCGAGCCTTTTCGGCCAATCTGGGAACAACATCGCTGACCGCATGGCCGACCTCGGCCTCAACCATCACAATATTTTCAGGCTTATCCGCCTTGCGTTGCAGTGCGCGCCAGCGCTCTTCAGCGGTATCCTGGCTCTTGTGGCGACTGATAATCTTCCCTTCCACAAACCGCTCGGAATAGGATTTAGTGACGGTAACGCGGTCTAAAGCAACAATGTAGAACATGATCATTTCCTTCTGATTTTAAAAGTTTCCGGCCGGAAACAGGGGCTTTAGCCCCTGCTCCATCAGTCCAGGAGTCGGTAGATTTCTGAGGCTTCAGGATGGTCACCAACGACGCTCATCAGCAGGTCGAAGGTGTTCAGGATCGCCTCGTCTTCCGGCCACTTATCCAGTCCGTAGGAACACGCGAAGATGGTAAGAACGACACCGGCGGCATCGGCACTCATGGTCTCGCTTGAGAAATTCAGAGAATTGACCAGATGGACTGGTTTATCCGTGCTCAGGGAGATGTAAAAGGCGCTATTTTGGGTGATGTTGAAATCCCAATAGCCACCGTTGTAGGCATCGTTAAAACGATTCATGAAGCCGTACACGAGCATTTTGAGATTCACACAACGGTCGCCCCAGTGGTGGTGCATCTGTTTGCAACGCTGGTCTTGAGGAACCTGGGTAGAAAAGACAGAAAGAGCTTGAGCGGTAGACATAATGGCAATTCCTAACTCGCCTCGATGACCGCCGGCGTATCGCGGTGATCAGCACCCCGCTGACCATGTAATAATTATCGGTTTTCTTGGCCTGACAGTCAATCTCTTTGTATATCTTTGAAAGACTAAAAACCCATAGTAATCAGCCCTCTTTGTACCGATTGGTCTAAGCCACCCCTTGTCTTTTGCCCTGTGATGATCTTGATTGTCCGGAGGCCGCCGGGATCGGGCAGAGCCCGACTTAAATTCAGCGCGGCTTCGCCGCCGCCTTGGTTGCTGAAGTCTGACCACTCCCCTGCCCTATCGTGAGATCCCGACCGTCCATCAACCGCACCCGTCTCGCCGGATGCCGGTGTGGTTCTGACAAGGAGAAAAGAGAGCTTGCGAACGTACCTTGCCAGGGCCGCGCCGGTAGCCGAGGGTGCAGAAAGGTTGATGGGCGGTCGGGATCGATCTGCGGGAAGCACTTCACCCCGTTTTTAGAGCGCGTGGCACCACCACTCGCTCCTGGAGGATCGGTAAACAGTCGCGCAAGCGCCTGTTGATCCGACACCGGGAGCCCGCTTTCAGCGGGCATCCTTCACCGGCCGGAGGTCGGAAGCGCGAGGGATATGGAGGGCCTGTCCCAACCGAAGGGCGGGATGAGCGAATAGCGAACCCGGAGAAGCCCGGCCCCGAGGGCGCTCCCTACCCTACCCTCCATGGTAGGTCAGAAGTTTCCGGCCGGAAACAGGTGCAGAACCCAAACTCCCACATCAAAAGTTTCCGCCCGGAAACTTTGAACGTTTAGATCCTGAACCGGTTGCGAAAGCCAAGCCCAACTAAGAAAATCAAAGCAATGGAGATAAGCCCCTGAAGACCCATCAGCGCATAAAGTCCGGGATCGGCCGCCGCGAACACGTCCCGATACGCAGTGAGCCTGAGAATCCCAGCGGCCGGGAGAAATGGGAACGTCCACGCGAATGAAAATAATAGCGGCGACTCTACGGCCTCAAATATATATCGGTACAAGAGACCGAAGTTGGCCCAAAAGAATGCAATCCACAGCATCGGCAAGGCAATGGACTGCCCGTAGTTCGAGGTGCACTCGTAGAACACATCCAGGACATCCGCACAGAACTGTCCGACGCCTTTCTTCCGAAATCGATTAAACCGCATTTCTTCGGCGTGACAGTGCAACGCGAGACTGTGATCTTTGTTGGCTTCGGCCAACTCCTTAATTCGCTGAAGCTTTGCGCCCCTTTGGTATTCATCCCGTTTTTCGCGCCAATTCATGATCGCGCCAAACTCAACGTTCGAGAGATTGAGATGCTTACGGAATTCGGTTCCGATCAAATCAGGAACTGGGCCAAACTTCATGCCATCAATAATTAAAGGCCCATCGAACGTTGATCCCGTGAATGAAACGTCACATAGAAATTTCGCGCCCTCACGCTGACGGAATATAACATCTCCAGGGATTATCGCCTGACGAAAAATAACTATACCCGGCCCAAGATCCCCAAAATCAAACTGCGTTACACCCTTTTCTGGAAAATCCACAAACGAAAAATTAAGCACACCTCTGCTGGTACCAAGTCCGGCAAACCTCAACGATCTGACCTTGTTGAAATTAGCGAATGTAAAGATAAGACCGTTATCTGACAAAACATCAGATGGGTAACCTAATCGAAGATGGCGAATAATCACTGACTGACTGTGCCAGTGGGTGGAGTTGAAGTTGGCCCTCCATAGGTTATTGGCGCCTGAGAAATCCATATCGACTTTCTTGGCATGGAATTCGGCTTCCTCAAAATCGATGCATGTGCCAAGTGATTCTTTAATACAGATTTCGAACTTTTCGCCCCCTAAGATGCACGGGACCTTCGAAGGCAGTGGACCGTCGCCTTTATACATCGGCCCGAAATCCAGGGATTTCGAACCTAGATCAAAAATCGATAGTGACGCCATTTCACAGAATTCTGTGCCATTAAAATGAATTGTGCCCCCGCCACTAAATGTTACGTCTGAAAAGAAAAAACTAAGAAAGCCACATGCCATGAAACCAACGTCGCCGCTCCCAAAATGAGCGTGATTAAAAGAAACCGAAGCGGCGCCCATGCCATTAAAACTAATGTCTCCGTCACCAAAATCACAGTTGGAAAAATCCAGACTTCTGATACCCCAGTTGATGGGTGGGAACCTCAACTCGCGGCAGCCAAGATCCTCACGCAGCTTCCTCCAATCAACGGTCTCGAAGAGATACCTCGCGTACTCTATTTCTTTCCCTAGAATCACACTGGCTTCATCCGGAGTTCGGCATTGCAACAGCGTCAGAAGAAGCCCTTGCATTTTCTCGCCCGATACCTCTTCCATTATGATACCTCATCCTATCAAACGTCCTGTTGTACGAAATAAGTTTCCGGCCGGAAACAAAAAGGCCCGTGATTTACCAGGCATCAATCACTACCATCAGATTAGCAGGGCGGAAAGGTCGCTTCTATGTTACAGGTTTCAAGTCCCCCGCGACCCTCGCGCCCAATTTGTTTCCGGACGGAAACTTTCAATCGGCAGGTGCCGAAAGGGCTAATAACGCATCCTGACCCAGCCGCAGATTGGCGTTAAACGCGGCCTGGGCTTGAACAACGGAAATATCCATTTCCTCGGCCGCCTCGTGGGCATTTCGCACCCATCCTTTAAGGCGCCCAAATTCCACGTTCAACCGACACATCAGTCGCTGATTGACCTTGAGGTGTATCGTTCCTTTTTTGTAGGCTTTGGCTTCAAACGCTACGGATCGTTGCCCGGTTTTTCCGTCCGTGAAATAGAACAGCACTTTTTGACCGGCTTCCCAGTGACGGCACTCAGCCTTTGCTTCATCCCGGGTTTCAAATCCCAGGTTGTTAGCGATCGTCATAAAGTCATTGAGTAGATCAGCAACCGTTGAATTGAGGGCAGGGGGCTTATCTCCAAAGTATCCATAGTCCAGCGCCTTCCAGCATTCCAGAATAATTCGATAGTCCAGTTTATAACGGTCAATTTCGGGTTTACGGCCGTAGCGCCATCCCTCCTCGGCAAACGTTTTCTCGTTGGACTTATAGTTAATGACGTTGGCCTTCTTGGTCATTCTTTCCACAAGCTCAATCAACTGATCATCGAAGTATTGATTGCAGTTCTTGATTAACCAGGCGCACAGCGCGTGAACATTCTCCGGCGTGAAGTCGATACTCATCGAGGCCTGCAACTTACCAATAACCCTTTGCCGGGTCTTGGTTGCCAGTCGCGAGGTTACCGGCCGAAAACTCTCAAACAGTTCACGCCAGTAAACGTGCTTCAACCCTTGGATTTTCAACTTGAGGCCTTTGGCGAGAGCTTCCGTGCTGACACCGAGCTCCCCAAGCAAAATCGGATCAAGGCTGCAGATCCGCTGATAATCACCGATCAGCTCGGAGAGATCATTTTGATAGAATTCCGCAAGGGCCTGCACCAGGCCCGTGCTAGTGATCAGATCCCGGCCGGTGCTGATTCGTTTCTTTGCTCTAGCCTCAATCGTGGCCTTTGGATCCATATTGGAGCAATCGGATACCGTCGATTGTGGGGCGAAATGCTGCTCGAACCACAGATCAAACGGGTCAACCCGCAAATCATCGGAGCGATAGTTATGGCCACGGTCTCGGCCGTGTTTGTCCAGGCGAATCCGAACCACATCCACAGTGGTCCGCGCGCGCCGGGCCGCATCTGGAGTGTCGAACGAGTATTGTGCCAGCACTTCGGTTTCTGCCTTGCGGCTTTCGATGGCTGACTGTAATGCTGGATCCGCTTGCCAGCGGACAGGCACGACGAGATAAATCAGTTTCGCATTCGCCTCGCGAACGATTTTCTCGGACCAAGTACCAAAATGAGAGTAGGGCGGGTTCGAAAAAATAACATCACATCTCAGATCTAATAGCACTTGCGAAAATAGGTCGGTACCAACGGTTATAACGCTGCGATCCTGGCGCTCGACCAGCATTAGGCTCTTTTCAATGGCGTACCGGTCGCCCTCGGTCAGCCGCATAAGTGCGCGGCCGTCTCCGGCACCGACATCGAGCGCGGAGAAAATAGGATACTTGTCACTAAAACGATCCGACAAAATCGCCTGAATATCCTCGCGGATAGTGTTTAGCATCGCATCGGTGGTGGGGTAGAACTCGAAATCCTGGGAATGGTCTTTCAGTGCGGAAACAAGTGCAAGTGTGCTCATGGCTAATATTCTCCTAACTCGCCTCGACGCCGGCGAACGCGGTGCCAGCACTGCGCTGGCGACTGTTTAAGTATCTCTTTCTCTTGTATGCGTGTCAATTTCTTTGTATATTTTTAAAACAGTTTCCGGCCGGAAACTGGTCAAAAGGAAGGTCATACATCATATACATTTATATGATGTATGGGTATGATGATGCCGCCTAAAAGGGCAAGGAAGCCCGTTCACCGCAGTAAGGTCTCTCGGGTGCGTCACCTGCTTAGTGGTGAGTCCGGCCGGGAGCAACCGGCACCAATCAATTATTCGAAAGTAGGGCAGGGCGCTTAGCCAGATCTATTCAGCCGATCCCTTTGATTCCGAACCAACCTGATCATCGGCCGGCCTTTTTCCATAACCCCGATTACCCCGATATCAATCGCGGCACCCACCATATATATGCCAGGGCCTAAACGCTGATAGGGTTCCAGGATCATTCTGCGCCAGGCAGTAATATCCAGAAGGACAGCTGATGACTCAGGTAAGCGACGCAGAACGTCCCGATCGGCAATGCCAAGCCAGGCTTTCACGTCAATTTCTGAGGCAGTGACAACGCCCACGGGATCATGAGAGGCATAGGCATTCAAGGTGGCGAAGTACATGTTGTGACGTCGGCGGAATTCCAAAATCTACACCTTAATACTGTATATGAATACAGTATTAGGGATGGCAGGGCTCTGATCAAGCAAATGAGGCGGGTTCGCCGTCAACGACAGGTTTTTATTACATTCCTTACCTTGCGTTGTTCATTCTTTAGCCTTTCTGCTATCCGCTGTCAAAACAGAGTGTTAAGTCTATTCTCCACCGATTTATCCACGAAAAAGGCGAATAACCCTGGCGTAACAAAGCAAACGGGGAGGGGAGGGTGGTTGTGTTATTGACAGTGCGATAACGCCAGCCAGCATGCGCGGCTACTGAATGTTTTTAATTTGAGTTTTTTATCTGTCAAAAGGAAAAGGCCGCTCATTGCCGTAATAAACCTCATGGGATTGATCGTAAACAGCGTCAGTGAGGTGCAGAGGATCCTTGAAAACTGAACCAGTCGCTGTGCGGTCGTCCAGCTCTTCAGAACCATCACCTCGCAGTACCCGCCAGATCATCGATATCACCGCCATCAACAGCACCGAAGCCGTACTGACCAGCCAAACCGAGATTTTGAACCACCACCGTTCACCGTACTTCGCAGCACACTGGTCATAAACCGTTAAAACCGGATGGATTGCAGCAAATCCGCATAGCAGGACACCGAAAATCCATCCCCAGGTCTCTTGGAAAGAGATACCATCCATGGCTGCCAGGCTGACCAGAAGAAGCAGCCCAACGCCTGCGCCGAGGCTGCACTTTCTCACGGTCTTGTTATAAACGATTGTCTTGTCCATGACGCTCTGTCCTGCTCAAAAACGATCGTTGTTTCGTTCTAACGGCGCACGTCAGCGGTTTCCTTTATCAGGCGCTCAGGTCTTTCCAGAAACCCATTTGTTATTGGGAAATAGGCAAACCGCGGAATCTGCAAAGTCGCCATTAACCGCAATAACTGTGAACACTAAAGTGATTTTCTTCACCATGTTATCCCTTACCAGGGCAAGCCGGGAGTTTTAAACCGCTTTCCGAAAAACCCACCCAGTCCCTGAGCAGGCACTTGTAGAGCCCTTGAACCTCGTCGCATAACCAACGACTACTATTTTTCCGACTTTCAATAACGAGCTCGTTACTTTGAGTTATGGTGATTTCTGGTGTATGGAAGCAGACTGAAGGGGTGGCGTATCCTGTTGGTTGATCACCGCCAAGATCACAACCAACAGAGGATGGATACGCCATGTCCAAGTCTA
>Ga0207876_1000467_pt1 | contig 12316 bp, 11 predicted proteins | sample MalvirmetaMSP146_FD_184237 | JGI IMG/M metagenome (GOLD analysis project Ga0207876, IMG submission 184237) | Marine viral communities from the Deep Pacific Ocean - MSP-146 (SPAdes) | ecosystem: Environmental > Aquatic > Marine > Oceanic | place: Pacific Ocean | collected 2011-07-10
GGAAGGCCTAGTATTAATCCTGCGTGGGACATCGGGGGTTCTCCATTAAATGATTCCGCAAAATCAGTTTAATGAACCCCGGTGTCCCCCTTTAATGATGAAGAGCCGGCTCTACCCACTTGGTTACATGCGGAATATTCAAAAACCCGCCATAAAACCCGCCATTATCGAAATGCTTGAAAATTGAGCGAATCTGCCTCGATGAAGGCTATTTCCGTCGGAGTGCTGACGGAACGCGGTCAGTGAACCTATGGAAAACCTATGGGTTTTGCCTTCCGGGGGTTGTTGTAGGCTGATCATGTTTCCGCCCTATGCTTCTTCACTCACCACCCGCTGCTCCTGTGAGAATCAAGGGATCGGCTACTCGCACGAAGAGCCGCGGTTCCTGGTTTGCGGTGTTACCCACTATGCGATTGACCGGGTACAACCTCAGGCTTTCCTTCAAGGTTTGTGGAGTGAACACTTGTGCGTTGGTCTATTGAGGAAGCAATCTCTTTTCATATTCGAATATTCAGAACCCGGCTTCAAACCACTAAAACATATACGGATTGAAGTCGGGCCTAAGTGAACAAGTTGGCTCTAGTAGAAACTAAAAGGTGGTATTTTTTCGCAAGGTTACAAATTTATTAATAGCAACCACTTTTTCTAACCTATTAAGCCCTGCTTCACTTTATCGCGATACGTTGTTTGCTCTTCTGCAACTTGATCGAGACTTGGAATGTTTCCCGTGCCAAAGCCTGGAAGAATCTGTTCAAAGCTTTGGAACCGTCCCAGAAGTTGCAGTGTTTCCGGGGCGTAAAATGGCAGGTACAGTGTGCGCCGCTGATGAGGGCCAGTTGGGGGCGGACCCGCATGCATCAAACAGGAATAATGGATCGTCACGTCGCCAGGTGATGTATCCAAGGGAACCGCACGCGGGTGATCAGTCCCCATCAACGCGGTATTGTGGACGGAGCGACCATGAGTACCTGCAAGTGCCCACAATCGGGAACTCCGGGACCCTGCGGCATCAAGATGAATGCCAATATTGATAGAGGGACACATTATATTACAGCCCCCAAGGCCACAGTCAGCGTGCCAGCCGAGATTGCCTGCGATACTTGGCGCCAGTTTTGCGCCTGCCCCGAAGGGCTTAAGCACCGTCATAGCGCCCTGTCCTCGGTCGTGTAGCGGAACAAGATTTCTCTTCGAAAGGCCCACAATATCTTGAACTGTGGTGTCCTCTTCCATTAGTGATCTGATAAGAGGCGACCGTTCTGAAAGAAACATGAGTCGGTAAGGGAAACGCTGCTCCGTGTCCAAATTCTGTGTCCACCATGAAAATATCTCCCCTTCCCTGGATTGCGAACGAATCCGCTCTATTTCAGTCGCAATTTCCTCGCGACGATGAGCCATAGCTCCTCGGATGACTAAATATCCTGCGGTACGAAGAAAGTGGGACATTTCCTCCGGGTCATCTTCTGGAAGGAAGGTCTTTTTCAGGTCTAGGGGTGTTCCGTCCATAGACAGAAGAGGCCGTGATGGATCAAAGATCTCCCGTCCAGAATACATACACTGGATGGCAGGAGCCCAAGTGCGCCAATCGTCCATGTTTCCACGAAGAAAGTGCACGGCTTGAGAGAGTACCAACGACGATGGCGTCCGTAACTCATGAACGTAGTTTTGCCAGGCACGCTCTTGAATCTCTATCACGCACTGTGCGTCCGCATGTATCCCCGGGGTAATTTGGACTTTTCCCTCAATTGAAGCATAGCTGTAAGCACGCCCATCAGGGAGCGTAATTGAGAACGGGGGGGCACATTCTAAATCCCACGTCACTTTGTCATTGACCCCGGACTCCAGCCGGGCCGGGAGCTCTGCTTGGTGGAATTCATCGAAATCCCACGCCTTCAAACCCCATCCACTAAGATCCCCAACATTCATATCTCTTGTAACTTCACTAAACACTTGACACCTCCTCTAATGATATCCTAATATTAGGAATTCGAATCCGATATATTGGACATGAGTGTAGCAGCATCGCCACCTACGTCAAGAGTCATTGCTGTACTTGAGGCTCTGGCGACAAACCCAGAGGGATTAAGCGGGGTAGAGATAGCGCGTCGTCTTGATCTAAGCACATCAACACTCTCTCTCATCCTGAAGACGTTGCGAGATGAGAATTATGTTGAAAGGCTTGATGATCGATCATACAGATTGGGGTTTGGAGTACTCCGCTTGCTAAACGGTGTTGCTCGTAGCTTTCCGCTTCTAGGAATTGCCAACGATGAGCTGAATCGCCTTCACGCGAAATTTGGGTTTGGTTGTACGCTGGCTCGAATTGATGCCGGTCGGCAGGAAGTGGTCTTGACAGTAGGCTCTACGCAGGGCTTCGGAATTACGCCAGGTGTAAGCGTCCCACTCCAGCCACCACATGGCACAATTGCTATGGCCTGGCGCTCTGCGGAAGATATAGATCAATGGCTAAGCAGCGCATGGTGGCATGAACCAAACCAGCAAGGTAAACGCCAGAAGAAAATTATGCTTGATATCCGTAAGATGGGCTTGGCTGTGTACGGCATACAAAACAATGCCGACGACACTATCTCTCAGCTACGCGAACTCTTGGCCTCGGTACAAACAGAAAACCCCAAAAACATTCTGCACGCGAAGCTTGAACAACTCGCAGCAATCGTGGGAACACGAATTTATACCGCTGAGGAGCTCTCCAAAAGAGAGTGCCTCGGTGTGAGCCATATCATTGCTCCTGTTTTCGGGCCAGAGGAACAACCCCGGTATCTAATTTCATTACATGTCATGCAAGACGAAGTATCGCCAGACAATCTCCATCTTTATAACGAAGAACTTCTTGTTTCAGCCAATGTGATTTCTAAGCAGATCGGTGGACGCCCGCCAACATCGTAACTCATGCCATATTTGGAGTTGACCCGGTTTCGTGGACATCCGATCCTTTGAGGAAATAGAGGAGGTTGAGATGCCACGAGCCAGACCACCATACCCGCCGGAGTTCCGGCAGCAAATGATTGACCTGGTACACAATGGGCGCTCGCCTTGGGACCTGGCTCGGGAATTCGAGCCTTCAGCCCAAACCATCATGAACTGGGTGGCGCAGGCTGAGCGCGATGCCGGTGTTCGCCAAGACGGTACCACCAGCGCCGAGCGAGAGGAACTGCGACGGTTGCGCCGGGATAATAAGCGCCTGCGCGAGGAACGCGAGATCTTGTCAAAGGCGCGGCCTGGTTCGCTCGGGAGACCGATTCAGTGCCACCCGCATCTTCGAGTTCGTCGAAGTGATTCAGGCCGAGCACAGTGTCGCCACGATGTACCGGGTGCTGGGCGTCTCCACCAGCGGGTACTATGCGTGGCGCCATCGTCGGCCATCGGCTCGTGCTGCCGATGACGCGGCGCTCACAGAGCGTATCAAGGCGATTCACGCCTGGTCCGGTGGAACCTATGGTACCCCGAGGATTCATCCGGAACTGGCCGATGAGGGCTGGCGCATTGGTCGTAAGCGTGTCGCGCGTCTGATGCGCGAGACCGGGCTGCAGGGCGTGACGCGCCGCCGTGGCACTTTTACCACGGTGCGCGACGAGCAGCGCCGGCCGTATCCGGATCGGGTCGAACGCGCTTTTGTGGCTGAGGCACCGAACGAGCTGTATGTGGCCGACATCACCTACATCCCTACATGGGCCGGTTTTCTGTACCTGGCAGTCGTACTGGATGTGTTCAGCCGCCGCATCGTCGGCTGGTCGATGGCTACGCACCTGCGCAGCGCACTGGTGTTGGACGCGCTGGAGATGGCGCTTTGGCAACGCAAGCCGGAACAGGTCATCCATCATAGTGACCAGGGTTGCCCAATATACGTCTGTTGCCTTCGGCGAGCGTTGCAGGGATGCGGGAGTTCGCCCTTCGATGGGGTCGGTCGGCGACTGCTTTGATAATGCGATGGCCGAGTGCTTCTTTGCTACCCTGGAGTGTGAGCTGCTGGATCGGTACAGTCCACCTGCCACTTGACGGTGAGGCTGCTGCTGAAGTTCGAGCCTGAGTCTTCGGTTTTACTGCCGACGATGGTATTCCAATGGGATTGGAAACACCTTAAGCCGGCGGCAGTTAACGGCGGGTTAACACGCTTGGGTGAGGGTTTTCGTCCCACGCTACAGTGAACCGCCCGTGCTTGACCTGGATTGCGTTGGCCTCTTATCCTCCGGTAGCTTGAATAACAGTTATAACAAGTAATCGGGAGCCACGTGCAGACCGTCAGCACATGTGTCGGCCTGGGCATCACGGGCTTGTCTATCTCAGCAGGCGCTGCCGGCCAACCGATGTGATGATTCATCTGTAGAGGAATACCCATGCTCAACCAAATTCTGATTCGCGGCGGAATGGTTGTTGATGGCACCGGCGCCCCCGCGTTTGCGGCGGATGTGCGCGTCCGTGACGGGCGCATTGTCGAGGTGGCGAGTGGCCTGCAGCCCGAGGGCGATGAACAGGTTGTAGACGCCAGTGGCTGCTATGTGTCGCCGGGCTTTATCGAAACCCACACCCACTTCGATGCCAACATGTGGTGGCAGCCAGATCTCGATCCGCTACCCGGCTATGGTGTGACCACCACCATTCTCGGTAACTGCGGCTTTACCGCAGCGCCGGTCTCCGATGACCCGGCAGTGCGCAGGGAGATGATCAACATCTTCTCCTTCTTTGAAGACATCCCTGTAGCACCCTTCCTGGAGCATTTGCCCTGGGACTGGCGCAGCTGGCCGGAGTACAAGGCGTCCATGACCAGCAAGGTCAGGGTGCCCGCCAACTATGGTGCTTTTGTTGGCCACCTCGCGATCCGTCTGGCCGTGATGGGCATGGACGCCTGGGAGCGCGTCGCAACGGCTGAGGAGGTGCAGCGCATGTGTGCGATGTTGGACGAGGCCCTGGCCGCTGGTGCCCTGGGCATGTCGTCCAACCTGCTGGACCACGATGGCAAGGACCGTCCGGTGCCAACCCTCAGAGCGGATGACGCCGAGTGGCAGGCGCTGTTGGATGTGCTGGCGAAGTATCCAGGTGCCACGCTGCAGGTGATCGTCGATACCTTCATGCGCAAGACGGCCCCGGATTCCATTGCGCGCATTGACCGCTTGATCGGCGATCGCCCGATTCGCGCGCAGGTGGCAGGCATGGCGCCGACCCTGACGTTTCAGAAAGACATCGAGGACAAGGTCGGCCCCCTGCGTGAGCGCTTCAAGCGCGAGGGGCGGGATATCCGGGCAGGCTTTGCCCACGTGCCCCCGACCAGTGTTATCAGCATCAAGAAGTCGCTGATTTTTGCCCAGTCCAATGACTATGTCTGGCACGAGGTGGTGCTGGCGGAGAGCGAGGAAGAGAAGCTCAAGCTGCTGCAGGACGCGGATTGGCGCGAACGCGCGCGGGCCAGCTGGGACGAGAAAGTCTGGAAGCATTCGCCCTTCGCCAACCCCCAGAGCCTGCTGCTGATCAACTCGGAAAACGGCGTGGGCCCGGTGGATATCTCCCTCGCCGACTATGCGCAGCAGCTGGGGGTGCATCCCTCCGATGCCATGGCCGAATGGCTGGTAAAGAACTCTGTCCACTCCACGGTGCACATGGCGCCCTTCCCGCAGGACGAGCAGATGGTGGTGCGGCTGATCAAGGATCCGTGGACGGTTCCCAACATATCCGACGCCGGCGCCCACGGGCAGATGCTCTGTGGGGGCGGCGAAAACATTCGCCTGCTGAGCTACTACTGCCGGGAAAAGGGTTGGATCAGCGTGGAGGAGGCGGTGCACGCCCAGACCGGCAAGGTCGCAGACTTCTTTGGCCTGCAGGAACTGGGCCGGATCGAGGTGGGCCGACGCGCAGACATCACGGTGTTTAACCTTGAAGAGGTCGATCGCCGTCCGATGAGGAAGGCCTTCGATGTGCCCGACGAAAACGGTGGCACCACCTGGCGCTTTACCCGTGACCCGGCGCCGATGCGCCTGACCATGGTCAACGGCGAGGTGACCTTTGCCGATGGTAAGTCCACAGGTGCCGTACCCGGCGAAATGCTTAGCCCGGCCGCGGCCTGAGGCGGCGCGTCTCCCCGGCAATGTGACGGAGTCACTGATGACAGACAAGAAAACACCCTACCTGATGAAAGGGGCCACGGCACCCACCTCCGCGAGCTCCATCCTGATCAGCTCTTCGAGGTACCTGAACGATGCGCGGGTGCGGGAAGGCATCGCCCTGCGCATGCTCGGACGCAACGGGCGCGACCTGCCCCCGACCTACAGCCTGCCCGCACTTTACGAAGCGCTGGGGGCAGTGGAGGATTACGAAGAGGTGCAGCGACTCTTCGACGAGGAAAAAAAGGTGAATCCGCGCTTCGCGGACTGGCTGTCGGAACGCTATCTCTCCACCATGGAGCGGGATGACTTCAGGCACTACCCGCCGGAGAGCGTGGGCGGCATCTACTACCGTTACCTGCACGACCGGCAGTTTGAACCCAACATCATCGAGTTGCACGAGCCGGAAAGCGACCTGGATTACTGGCAGATGCGCAGCTCCCAGATCCACGACGTCTTCGAGCACATTCTAGCGGCGGCACCCTTCGACATCATCAATGAAATGGTGCCCACGGCGATGAAAATCACCAATGTCCACAGCGTGCTCAGTCCGGGGCTCGCGGGCAAGTTGACCATCATCAACAGCACGCTCGTGTCGAGCCAGCTGATGCGCGCTACGCTGCACTACCCCGAGTGCATGACAGCTATCATCGAGCGCATGGAGCGCGGACTGTTGATCGGGCGAACGTCCGAGCCCTATTTCATGCTGAAATACGAGGACATTCTGCACCTGACCCCGGAGGCGGCGCGTGAAGTGATAGGTATGCGCAATGTGTTGGCGGTGGATTATCCGGAGCTGTCCAACGTAATCAGCGAGGGCGCGTACTTTGAGGAAATGGAAGAAGTGGAAGTGCGCGCGCGTCAGCGCGAAGCGCAAGAGGCGGTGTGAGCAATCATTGGGCCGCAGCAGCTTGCCAGCGGCCGTGACCACCCGCTTGTTACACAAACTTCAACAGTAATTCCGGCGTTGCGGTGAAGTCTCGCACGCTGCTTGACCGGTAGATCGCTTGCTTGACAATCTCCGGTGAGTAGCTGTAACACACATTGCCATTCCGGTGGTTTTCAACCGGCTCATTTGCCGTTCCGGGCACGTCGGCAAAGCGCCGCGCCTGTGCCACGAAATTACCGCGCTGCAACACCACCGCCGCCTCCAGGGCGTCGCCGCTGAAACAGTCTCGCGCCCAGCTGGAAAAGCCGCGGAAGAGAGTGTGCCCGGCTAACGGTTCCGGGCCTGCCAGCGCAAGGCCACTGGCGTACCACCGGTGCACGACCATGCCGTTACAGTGCACGCTGAGCTCCGAAACGCCGTCACGTTCATCGGTGACGGCGACATCGTATTGCCGGACAGCGGCACCACGCGGGATATGGTTGATCGCGAGTATGCAAAGGTCCAGCCAATGGGTGCAATTGCTTGTCGGGTCCGCGCGCCGGCTCAGTTGTGTGGCATCGCTGTGGATATCAGCGCCCACCAGCCGCTGCAATTGGGCGAGGGCGCCCGGGCAGGTGGAGAGGGGCGTGCGCAACGCATCGCCAGTGACCCGCGTGATACGCTGTCCATCGTGTTCAATGCACACGCGAAAGCCGTGGTTGTTGTCTTCCAATTCGGCAAGCATCGTGCCCTCACCGGGCACCAGCCGGATGCGGCGCCGATAGACTCCCACACCGTAGTCGGGGTTGGTGATGGGCAGGTCTGGAATCGTCATTATTTCGTGATTACGCGCGCGGCGGCAGGCCGTGCAGCAGCGTCAGGAATTTAAGTTCAGTCCCGGCCCGGCGAAATTCAGACAGTGCCTGGTAGTCCGGGTCTGCGTACCAGGCCCGTGCCGCCGCTTCGCTGGGGAACTGGAACAACACCATGCGTCCCTCGCGGGGCTCCGGGCCCTCCAGGGTGTCTGGATTGTCATCGTAGGTGAAGAAGCTGCCACCGTGGCGCTTGAGAATCGGGAAGAAGCCTTTTTCGTATTTGCGGTATTCAGCGGCGTCATGAACGATAAAGTTGGCCACGATGTACGCGGGTGCATCTGCCACGGTGATGTCCTCAATCAGATTGGAGAGCACACAGTACAGGGTTCGGGGTTTTGCCGCGAGACACAGGGGGTGGCACTATCATCAGGCAGGCTCACACATTTGAACTGGCGGACGCTTTCTGCCCGACTCGACTAGGTTAGCGGGGTCCAGTGCTCTAGATTGCCCGTGACGATGACAAAGAGACAGTGCACATGAGCAACTCAACAAGCCCTGACAGTGGCGTGATTGTCACCGGCGGTGCGTCCGGCATTGGTCTGGCGAGCGCCGAGGCGCTGGCGGAGGTGGGCCGCCCTGTGGCGATATGGGATATCAACGCAGAACGCAGCGCGACTGTCGCGGCCGATATCGCACAGCGCTTTGGCGTTGCGACCGTCGGGGTGGGCGTTGACCTCAGCGAGGTCGGCAATATCGCCCTCGCCCTGCAGCAAACCCGCGCGGCGCTGCCCAGCATGGGAGGTCTGGTGCACGCCGCCGGTATCTCACTGGCTGTTCCCGTCGAGGAATTGACCGAAGCGGCGTGGGATGCCGTGCTGAGCGTCAATTTGAAAGCCCTGCCGTTCATGGTGCAGCAGCTGCGCAGTGCGCTCGTGGCGCAACCTGGCTCGGCGGTGGGCGGTATCGCGTCGATCAATGCGACGCTCGGCAACCACATGAACCCGGCCTACACGGCGTCCAAGGGCGGCATGCTGTCGCTGGTGCGCTCGCTGGCCGATGATCTGGCGCGCGATGGCATTCGCATCAACTCGGTGACGCCGGGCTACATCCTTACGCCGATGATGCAGCCGGTGGTCGACCACCTGGAGCCGGGCCATTTCGAGCGCCCGGTGATGCTGGGCAGGATGGGCGCACCACGCGAAGTGGCGGCCGCGGTGCGTTTTCTGTTGTCTGATGAAGCCAGTTACATCACCGCCGCGGAGCTGGTGGTGGACGGCGGTACGATCGCCTCACAGCGCACCCGCTAGCGCGCGTCGCGGGGCAGTTCAGGCGGCCTGCCCCGCGGCTCTACCCCATTACATCGCCCGACGCCGCAACCAATCTGCGAGCTCGGATTCATCGACTATGCCTTGTGCCGCCTTCACGATCAGAGCGCCGATATCTTCCGCCTCGTAATCGAGCGATATGCCATTCAAGCAAAGGCACACGTCCATTGCCGCGAATGCTGTCCGCTTATTGGCATCGTGAAAAGCATGCCCGACGGACAGGTAGCAGGCATAGCAGGCAGCCAGTTCAAAGACGTCACGGATCATGCCGAAGGCGATACGGTTGTCGATTCTGGCAATAATAGCCTCGATGGATTTATCGCCGGCCATGCCCTGGAGTTCGTGGCCCTCGATAACGAACTCATGAATCTCAACCACATCACGCGGTGAGAGGAAGATCACGTTTATTTGTCTTTGAGGTAGGCAAGCGTCGGCTTGAGATTGGAGCAACGTTTGCGCAGCAGGTCTGCAACCTCTTTCGGATCAGCAGGAGTAAACGCGATTTTCGCGACGGCTGAGGCGGGTACGAAGTAGCCCTCCAGCTGGTTGCGATTCAGGATTGCGACGGGTTTGTCGCCCGCTTTTTCGATGACTTTCTTGGGGTCCCGCAATTCGGTGAGTGATGCAGTTTTGTTGGTCAGGAGGTTTTCCATGGTCAATTTCCGATGCGTCAGCCGTGAGAGGATTGTGCCACAATCCAACTGTTAAATGTACATTTAAATGTATATTAACGGGTGTCCGGATCAAGCGACCCACTTTCTGCACCGCCGCAGAGCTGGTGGTGGACGGCGGCATCATCTCCTCACAGCGCACCCGCTAGCGCGCGTCGCCCCGGGCAGCTCAGGCGGCCTGCCCCGCGGCAACGACCTTGTTGCGGCCCTCGTGCTTGGCCTGGTACATCAGGTCGTCGGCGCGCACCAGGGTATCCCAGACGCTGCTGTCGTTGTCGCGCACCGGCGCCACGCCCATGCTCACGGTGAAGCGCTGGCCCGCCACTTCCAGGGCACTCACGGCGAGTCGCAGGCGCTCCGCGAGCACGGTGGCCTCGCGCAGGTCGGTTTGCACACAGAGGATGGCAAACTCCTCGCCACCCAGGCGCGCGATCAGGTCGAGCTCCCGCGATACCCGGGTCAGGCAATCCCCCAGCGCGCACAGAATCTTGTCGCCCACATCGTGGCCGTGGGTGTCGTTGACCACTTTGAAATGGTCGATGTCCAGCACCAGCAGCGTGAGCGGCGTGCCAAAACGCTCGCGGCGCTCGAATTCGTCGGCCGCCTGCGCATCCAGGCCGCGACGGTTGAGCAGCCCGGTCAGTGGATCGATAAACACCAGATCCCGCTCCAGGGAAAAACGCCGCAGGACAGCATAGCTGAAGCAGGCCAGCGTCATCAGAAGGCTGATCGCAGGAAGGTGGATCAGCCAGTCGGCGTTGGGCAGCAGGCCATTCACCCGTAGCGTGCTTAACACAGCAGCGATAGGTGCCAGCACCCAGCCGAGGGTGAAGATACCAGCCTGCTTGACCCCCTGCTGCCACAGGTACAGGGCCAGGCAGGTAGTGCAGATCGGCCCGATGACAATCACGGCCAGGCTGAGCACCAGCGCCAGCATGGGCGGCATCTGATGCAGCAGTGCCAGCCCCAGCGCCAGCCACTGCAGCAGTGCGACGGCCTTGTCGGCCTTCGGCGCCTTGTGTTTGAGGTCGAGGAAACCGCGGTAGAAGCGCGCGCCCAGGTGCATCAGCAGTGCCAGTGAAAGCATGTGCAACTGGTTGGTCCAGAGGATCAGGGCATCGGGCATGGCGTAGTGAGCAAACCCCATCAGGAAACTGACGTAGGCCGCGTAGACCGCGAGGTAACCCCCGAGAATGATAGCCAGACCGCTGTGCACCATGACCGCGCTCAACACCAGGTAGAACGCCGAAACCAACACGGCGCCAAACAGCGCGCCGTAGATCAGAGTGAGGGATTGTTCAATGCGGTTGTAGGCGTTGGGCGCGTACACCGACATGTCGAAATTGAGGTTGGACTCTGTTTCCACGAAGATGTAAACCGGCGTTTTCGAGCGCGCCGGCAATTGCAGCAGGAAGGACGGTGTTCTCGGGCTTTCCCGGCTTCCCGCCAGATGTAAATCGCCCCTGCGCTGCTGATACCAGCTGCCGTCGGGACGGGGGTGGCGTACCTCAACCAGGTCCGTGGGCGCGTAATTGTGGCTCAGCACGATGGCCGTAGGCTGTTCCAGTGTGTTGTCGATCACCAGGCGCGCCCAGACGCCGCGGCTCTGCAAGCCGAGATTCAGCGCGCTTGCCGGGCTGAAGTCACCCGCGGCCCAGCGCGCCGCAATGCTTTCGGGCACACCGTCCGATGCCGCATCGAATAACAGCTCGAGGTTCCCCGGCTGCAGGCGGATGGCGGTCTCGGTGTTGGCCTGCAGGGTGATTGGCTGTGTGGCAAAGGCAGATTGGCAGCCAGCGCAGGCCAGAAGCCAGATTACAAACCAGCGCAGTGGTGCAGGTGTACGTGTCATGGCGGCAGCCCCGGAGCATGGGGTCTCGTGGAATCTTTACAGCGTAGCACAAGGTTTTCAGTTGCGTGCGCAATGTTGGTGATCGCAGCGTGCGGCGGACGCCGTATTGCGCGATAATAGCGCTATATCCGCGTTTTTTGGGGCGTTATTGATGAAATTTTCAGTTTTTTCAGGGCGTGCACACAGCGCGGCCGCCGTCGTGCTGGCGCTGCTGACCTCCCTGCCGGTGGTCGCGCAGCAACCCGCGGAGGCGGTGGGTCTCACAGCGGCCAGCATCGAGCATGCGCGCACACTGCGCGACCGTGCACTCGGTGGCACCATGGCCTGGGATATTGTGGAGGCGCTGACCACCGAAGTGGGGCCGCGCCTGGCGGGCAGTGAGAGCGAGGCCCGGGCCCGCGACTGGGCTGTGCAGCGCCTGCAACGTATGGGCTTTGCCAACGTGCGCATTGAACCCTTCGAGATTCCCGGCTGGCGTCGCGGTGAAGAGAGCGCGGCCCTGCTGGCGCCGTTCCCCCAGCCACTGTCCATCACCGCGCTCGGCGGCTGGGTGGCCACGCCGGAAGAGGGCATTGAGGCCGAACTGGTAGCCTTCCCCAGCCTGCAGGCGCTGCGCGCGGCGGAGCCGGGCAGCCTGGCAGGCAGGATTGCCTACGTCAGCCACGCCATGCAGCG
>Ga0207876_1000485_pt1 | contig 11804 bp, 11 predicted proteins | sample MalvirmetaMSP146_FD_184237 | JGI IMG/M metagenome (GOLD analysis project Ga0207876, IMG submission 184237) | Marine viral communities from the Deep Pacific Ocean - MSP-146 (SPAdes) | ecosystem: Environmental > Aquatic > Marine > Oceanic | place: Pacific Ocean | collected 2011-07-10
GGGCAAGCGGCGCTATTTCGCCAGTATCGAAGCCGCCAAGGAATGCGGCGGCGAACGCAGCCTTCCCTGCATCGTCATCGGCGAAGGCGACGACGCAGAGGCGCTCGAAATCTCGATGATCGAGAACCTGCTGCGGCAGGAACCCGATGAGGTCACGCAATGGGAGAGCTTCACCCGCCTCGTGAAGGAAGGACGCAGCGTCGATGACATTGCCGCAACCTTCGCGCTCACCGAAACGCAGGTGAAACGTATTCTCGCGCTCGGCAATCTCCTGCCGCACATCCGTGAAGCCTACCGCGCCGACGAGATCGACGCGGCAACCATGCGTCACCTGACACTCGCGAGCAAAGCGCAGCAAAAGGCTTGGCTGGCGCTCTTCGACGATCCCGAAACCTATGCCCCGCGCGGCAGCCAGCTCAAATCATGGCTGTTCGGCGGTACGTCGATTTCGACCGCTGTCGCACTGTTCGATCTGGAAAGCTATTCCGGCCAGATCGTTGCCGATCTGTTTGGCGAGGATGGCTATTTCGCGGACAGCGATGCCTTCTGGCAAGCGCAGATGGCCGAGGTGGAAAAGCGCAAGGCCGCCTATCTCGAAGCGGGCTGGGCCGATGCGGTGATCGTCCCGCCCATCGAGCAATTCTCGATCTGGGAATTTGACCATGCGTCGAAGCGCAAAGGCGGGCGCGTCTATATTCAGTTGCGCGTCAATGGCGAGGCGGTGTTCCACGAAGGCTATGTGACCCGCCGCGAAGCGCAGGCGGCGGCGAAACGCGCGCGCGGCGAGCAGGTGGACGAGAAGCCAAACCGGCCCGAACTGACTGCGACGCTGGCAAGCTATGTCGATCTTCATCGGCATGCCGTAGTGCGCGAGGCTCTGGCAAGCGACTCCGCGCTCGCCTTGCGAGTGGCCGTTGCGCACATGATCTGCGGTTCGGTTCACTGGAGCGTCAAACCAGCGGATCATTTCAGCCGCAATGCGGCGATAAATGACAGCGTTTCCGGTTGTTCCGCCGAGGCTGCCTATTCGGCGCGCCGTAAACAGCTTCTCGATCTGCTGGGCTTCGATGTCGAGCGCGAGAGTCTGTGTCAGGACCGATATGGGGCCGACCTCGTGCCGCTGGTGCTGCGCCTGCTGGCGTTGAGCGATGAACAGGTGATGCAGATCATGGCGTTCGCCATGGCGGAGACGCTTGCCATCGGCAGCGAGCTGATCGAACTTCTGGGTTCGCACCTTGCCATCGACATGGCTGATCACTGGCAGGCCGACGATGCCTTCTTCGGGCTTCTGCGCGACAAGGAAGTACTGGTGGCAATCCTGTCCGAAGTCGGTGGCGCTGCCGTCGCCAGCGCCAATGCGACTGAAAAAGGCGCCACGCTCAAGGGGCTGATCGCCGACCACCTGACCGGCGTGAACGGACGCCCCAAGGTCGAGCGGTGGGTGCCGCGCTGGATGACCTTCCCGCCTTCTGCCTATACTGCGCGCGGCGGGGTCGGAACGGTAGCCGCCGCTGATCGCGCACGCTGGCTCGCCGAATCTGACGATACCGATAGGGAAACCTGCGGCGGTGGGGATCGCGGGATCGAGGTCAGGCCCGATGCGCCGGCCCTGGAGGAGAATGAGCCGTTGGCCGCCTGAATGGTTTTGGTCGTGGAGCGGGAAGCGGGACGATCCCGCTTCCCGCCTTGTCCTCCGTTCAGTTTTGCCTTGGACACGGGTCCGGTCGAATTTCGCATCATGGCGGAGCAGAGCCACAGGCCGACCGGGATCTAAGATCGCGGCGCCAGCGCCAAGATGGTGCACGACCGTTCCAACTTGTCGCCTCCATGGCATCGCTCGCCACGGTCCCAAGAAGCCCGCGAGACCACCTTTTTCTGTGCTGCTCGGCTCCAACGGATGGCATTCAGCCTCCCTTGCGGTCACGCTTAACCAATAGCCCCCACATTCGTTCGGCCTCGCGAAGTCAGGCTGGCCTTCGTCCCTCTTCCATTGCTGTAGCGCCTGCTCCACCGGCTGCCTCGTTCATGGCGTGTCTGGCGTCTGCCGGGCTTCGCCCTTGCGCGGCCTCGGGCGCAAAGGCGCAGCGCGGGGCTATTTTCCGCCGAGCGCTCGCGCGCTCTTTGCATCGCGAAACAAAATAGCCCCGCTCCGCTGCCCTCCTCCGCTTCGCTGCGGTCCCTGACGGGATGCGCCGGCCGCGCCCATCCGCCTTTGCCCAGCCATCGAGGCTGCGATGGGCGCAGGCTCGAGCAACAGCAAAGGAACTTCATCATGGCCAACATCGGCAACTTCACCAAGACGTCCAACGGTTACAAGGGCGAAATCGTCACCATGAGCGTGCAGCAGAAGAATGTGCGCATCGTCGAAGAAAGCGAACAGGCAAGCGAAAACGCGCCCTCGCACCGAGTCTTTGTCGGCCGCGCCGAAATCGGTGCCGCGTGGAGCAAGCAGAGCCAGGAAGGTCGCGACTACCTTTCGGTTAAGCTGGACGATCCGAGTTTCGTCGCTCCGATCTACGCGAACCTTTTCGCCGATGATGATGGCGAGAACTTCAGCCTGATCTGGACCCGCAGCCGGAAAACGAACGGCGAATAACCCCCGTAGGGGCTCCCCGCCCGGCACATGCCGGGCGGGGTTCTTTCCATTTTCCGGCGACACTTGTTGTCATCAGCGGCAAGCGAGCCAAGTCGTCATGCTCCTCGGTCATCCGCTAGAGATTGACGTTGCCGCTCCGAGCCATGAGGAGAAGCGATTGCCAATCCGTTCTATTTATGTTCTCATGGGTGCATGATGATTCGGCCCGACAACGATGAATTGCGCGACGTCATAGCAATCGCGCTGACGACTGCGCCCGGATATGCACTACGCGATGTGATGACAGCGACGCGAAAGCTCAATCGGCAAGTGGCCATCGAAACCCTGACTGCGCGCGTCGTCGCTGCCCTTCGCCCCTACGAATTGACACGCGAGGCGCGGTCCAACGAGGTTGGCGCTGGAACCTTGCCGTTGTTTCCGGAGCGTGGATGATCGCGCGGATCCAGCATATCAAAGCTTGGCGGTCCTAGCTTTGATGAAGATCGACCGGCTTTTGCAGCAACGAGGCCGGGTCGGCATTCAATGCCCTGGCCAGCCTTTCGATTACATCCAGAGTCGCAGCGTACTGGCAGCGTTCAAGACTGCTGACATAAGTGCGGTCGATTTGGGCACGGTGAGCCAATTCCTCTTGAGAAAGTCCCACAGCTTCCCGGGTCTGCCGGAGATTCAGCGCAAATGTCTCACGCAAGCTCATGCCACTGACAAAGTGGCATTGCAGAGTATTTAACCACGGAGTATACTCGTCAAATCGGTGCTTGCTCGCCAAGCTGCTATATTTTCATGGCAATATCGCATCGATAAGGAAGCCGCCCTTATGCTCGTAGGCGGATATCTGTTGTCCTCTCCCGGCACTGAGGTTCGTCACCGCGTTGCAAGCAAATGATGATAGAGCATTCTTGACGGGCCGCTGCCGCAAGCCGGGTAGAACGTAAATGATCTCGACTGGATTTGAGGTTACTCCTCCTCAGGCTGACACCATCACTGATTATGACGAGCGGAACTTCGTGACTTATCTCCGCTTGCTCGACGCCGTTGCGGAAGGCGCAGATTGGCGGGAGGTTGCCGCCATCATCTTTCATATCGATGCGCACGCTGAGCCTGAGCGGGCCAAAACGGTTTACGAGACTCATCTCGCGCGTGCGCGCTGGATGGCCCGTGCCGGCTATCGGCAACTGGCCACCCAACGATAGGCGTTCACAGAGATCGATTGATGACCTCTCAAGTGACTCTACCCCGATTTCGGTATCCTCGCTTGCGGCTAATGTACTGAAAAATTGGTGACTTGCTGTCGTTCTGGCGAAGTCGGAGCCTGCATCCCGGCCCTGTGCCCCTTAGGTTGGGAGACCGAGGATGTCTGGTAATACATCATGGCAATCGCCCGACACGAACGGTCGATATGAGAACCACGATTACGCTGATTTCGCGCAGGAATTTTTGCGACGAAACCCGGATTACCGCCGGGACTTTTCCAGAACCGAGCAACGCGTTGCATTAGCCCCCGAACTTGCCGTGAAAGAGAGGGAGGGTCTGGCTCGACGGTGGGGCCTTAGTTTTCCCCTGCGATCCGGAAAAATCTCCAATTATGGAACCCGCGCACTGGTCTCCAGGCGTGCTCGGCACGACAATCATCTGCCAAAGACGCACCAGCCTGATTCTTGGAAAGCCACCCTGGAGTAAGGTCAGGACCCACAATTGCAGCTGTACGGATGGGGAACATTCCATCTTACAGATTGGTTCGGCACGATTTCGACTCTGGGTTCAGCGCAACAGTCAATCAGACGCTGCTATCTTCGTCTTGCCCGACGACGGCTTCGTGCTCCTTCGGACCGAAGCAATGCGAGACTTTCTAGTTGCCTTGTGGGGCCGAAAGCGCCGTGCCACCAACCCTCTGATTGCTCCCACCGCATACCAGCGTCAGCGGTTGGCAAGGCTGCTGACCATCCTGGATGCGCGGCTGGCAGGAGCCAGCACCCACGAGATCGCCTTTTCCCAGATCTTTCCGAAAATGCGGCCGTTGAAGGGCGCCACATGGAAAGGTTCGAGCGAGAGACGCCACACGCTGCGCCTTATGGCGGAAGCAAGAAGATTGGCGTCGACCGGCTACAGGCAAATCCTTTCCCACATTCCGCCCCATTGCCGCCTCAGTTGAGGCCGGGGTCGCCCCTCATCTTTTTGAACGGGACAGCCTCACAGCGGCGCCAAGAGGTGACGGATGCTCGGCCTGCAAGCTTGTCACTCCCACCCGACCTCACCGATGCGCCATTCCACTCCGCGAGGGGCGGCAGTTGGCCGCCGCCCTCAGCACCTAGCGGAGATTTCTTATGGACGCCGTTCCAGCCCCAATACGCCCGCGTTACTTGCGCACCCCGGACGCAGCTGTTCACCTGGGTCTGTCGCCCCGCACGCTTGAGAAGCACCGCTGTTTCGGCACCGGACCTGCCTACCACAAGCTGGGTGGGCGGATTGTGTATCGAGTAGACGATCTCGAAGCATGGGCTGAACAGGGATTGCGCCGTTCGACCTCCGATCCTGGCAATGGCGTTGTCCACCCAGCCAAGCGCCTCCCCACTGGTTGCGTGCGACGCTGAGACCCATGGGCGTTGCACAGTCTCCTTCCACCCGCTCCGGCGCCGAACGGACGCAGCTGGAACTGTTCCGTTCGGTTCCCGGCAATCTCACGCCGCGCGATGCGCAGGATCTGATGGCCTGGCCATTTTTCAGTCTGGCCAAGAGCAGGCGCATAGCGCCGATCGATTTCAGTATGGGCAAGACCCGCATATCGGTCGAGGCCGTGCCAGAACATGGCATGGCGACCATTTGGGATGCCGACGTGCTGATCTGGGCGGCAAGCCAGCTCATCGAGGCGCGCGATGCCGGCCGGCCCACTTCGCGTCTCATGATAACGACGCCGCACGAGATATTGGCGTTCACCCGGCGCGGCACCGGCAAGGCAAGCTACGAACGGCTCAAGGCTGCGCTCGACCGGCTGCAATCCACCACTGTAGCAACGTCGATCCGGCAGGAGCATCAGCGTCGCCGTCATCGCTTCTCGTGGATCAACGAATGGCGTGAACTAGCGGACGGCCAGGGCCGGGCGCTCGGGATCGAGTTGATCCTGCCGGACTGGTTCTATGCTGGTGTGCTCGACCGCGCGCTCGTGCTGACGATAGACCGGGCCTATTTCGATTTGACTGGCGGATTGGAGCGCTGGCTTTACCGCATCGTGCGCAAGCATGGCGGGAGGCAGGAAGGCGGTTGGAGCTTCGACATTCCCCACCTTCACATGAAGTCCGGCGTGCTTTCGCCGCTGCGCCGCTTCGCTTTCGAGTTGCGCGCGATCGTCGCCCGCCAGCCTCTACCCGGTTACGTCCTCAAGCTCGAAAAGGCACTTGGCCGTGATCGGCTGAACTTCGCGCCCATCCCGGAGCATCCACTCGACGCCGCCATGCGCCGAATGGGCATCGACGCTGTGGATAACCGGTCATGAGGTTCGGACTATCGGGAACGCCCGGACTCGGACCATCAGGAACGCGATCCTCGGACTATCGGGAACACGAGTGGCCCGCGAGGCCGCAGAAATCCTCGCAGAATCGCACCCCTTCTAACAGTGCTAATAGAATCGAATCCTTCGGATTCTTGCTAACGCAGCTCGCCGCTGTGGACAGATCGCGCGCCGCTTCGCCGGCAAGGCGACTGCTCGACGGCGGCTCAAAGGAGATCGGCAATGAATAACGACGCACCGGGCGGTGCGCGCGGAGGCCGCGCATTGGGCTCGGCACGCAAGCAGCTGACCGAAGTCGAACTGACCTGGATCGAGAAGAAGTTCGAGCACTGGATACGCTTCGGCCGAATTGCGCAGGACCGCATTGTCACGCGCAAGACCCGCGTCGTCGGCTTCCAACCCGGCGCGATCTTCGCCTTCGTCCGCTGGATGGCGAACGACTATGGAACGATCAGTTCGCGCATCGATGTGCTGCGCGCCGTCGCGCACGGCGAAGCCTACACGACCTTGCCGTTCGTGCGGCCCGGAGGAGAGATTCTGCTTCACATCGAGGGCTGGCCGAAGGTCAATCAGGTGTTGTCCGCGATCGACAGTGTGGAGGCCGCCGGTGTCGATCCCTGCGAAGCCGCACCAGATCATTGGCGCCATGTTCACAACCGTATCGCCGCCGGGCAAAGCCCGCGGCCCTATACGATGGAACGTCACCTTGCCTGGCTCAAGCGGCGGGAGATCGAGGGATGACCCGCTTCGGCTATGTCATCGCCACGGTCGTTACCGCGCAGGCGTTTATCGTCTTGTTCGTCACGGTGGCGCTTGCCGATCCGCGTCCGCGCGTCCTCTGGAACGCCAGCGCGAGCGCACCGATCGGTTTCTACCGGATACACGCCGACGACGATCCGCCGTCCGGTGCATTGGTAGCTGTTACCCCGCCGCGGCCATGGGCACGCTGGATAGCCGAGCGCGGCTATCTCCCGGAAGGCGTGCCGCTTCTGAAACATGTCGAGGCAAAAGCGGGGCAGCGTGTTTGCCGCATCGGCAACATGGTCAGTGTCGATCGCCGGCCCGTTGCCGTTGCGCTGGATCGCGACAGCCAAGGCCGCCCGCTGCCGGTCTGGCAGGGGTGTCACAACCTCCGGTCGGGCGAATTTCTGTTCATGAACCCCTCCGTGCCTGACAGCCTGGACGGCCGCTATTTCGGACCGCTTTCGGCCACGACACTGCTGGGCCGCGCGACGCCGATGCTTACCCGCGACACGGCGGACGGACCGCTGATCTGGCGGGGAATCGCGCCATGAAACGCAGGCCATTTGCCACCACTTTGGCAATCGCTTTGCAGATGGTCGGCTTGCCTTCGGCTACGGCAGAACCTGCACACGGCACTCCCGGAGTCCATCCCTACGCAGTGCATGTGGCCGAAGCGGCACGCCGGTTCGGCGTTCCCCAAGACTGGATATGGGCCGTCATGCGCGTCGAAAGCAATGGCGACAACCGCGCTGTCTCATCCGCCGGAGCGATGGGCCTGATGCAGATCATGCCCGCGACCTGGACCAATCTACGTGTGCGCTATCACCTCGGATCGGACCCGTTCGATCCGCGCGACAATATCATGGTGGGCGCGGCCTATCTGCGCGAGATGCACGACCGCTACGGCAGTGCTGCTGCCATGCTCGCCGCCTACAATGCCGGGCCGGGTCGCTACGAACAGTATCTTTCGCGGGGCCGTCCGCTGCCACGCGAGACGCGCGCCTATCTCGCGAAGCTGACAGCGGTCACGGGCAATTCCGGCTACGCGAAGCTTGCTGCGGCGCCACCGCCCGATCCATTTGCCTGGCGCCGCGCGGGCCTGTTTCCCGCACGGGCAGATGGCATCCCGAATACGGAGGATGCAGTGACGGACGAAGCTTCGGATTCTTCGCCGACCGCGCCACCCGGTGCTGTCGAGCGGCCGGCAAACGGTCTTTTCGTATCGCTTTCAGGGCAATGACGGCTGTTGCCACCCACGGCGCCCAATGGCGTGCTCTCCGCCCCGCTGGAGGGCGGCAGAGCAGTGACAAGTCTATTGAATTGACGAAGAAAAATCGATGGCAAGATAAAAGCCGCGATGTGCCGAGCCATCTGCAGCCGGTCGTGGCCTTGTTTTACAAGGCTTTGCGGCGTTCCGCCGCGAGGTGCGCGCCCGATGGCGCGATGTGTAGCATGTGCCGCTTTCCGCCGTTTGTGCGGGCTTGCCGCACATCGCAGGCCCGAACATGACCGACGACAGCGATTTCCGTGTCCGGCCAGGCCGCATCCGCACGCGGGGCGGGCAGCGCGCACGGCCCGCCATCGCGCAGGCTCTTGCCGCCGCCCAGCGAGCTGGAGGCCTTGGCGCGGGACGCGCGCGAGCTTCAGGTGTGGGGTTTTCGACCTTCGGACGCGGGCGTGCGGCGAGCATTCGCGCCGCCCATCGTCTCGGTGGCCGCGCTCGCAACGTCGTAATCAAGGCGCGCGTGGTCCGGCACGGAGGCCGCTCGTCGCTTGGCGCACATCTCGATTACCTGCAACGCGACGGCGTCACCCGTGATGGCGAGCGTGGCAGGCTATTCGGGACTGAGGGCCAGGAATTCGACCGCAGCGAGTTTGCCGCGCGCTGCGAGGATGACCGGCACCATTTCCGCTTTACCGTCTCGCCCGAAGACGCCGCGCAAATGCGCGACCTCAAGACTTTCACGCGGGAACTGATGACGCAGATGGAACGGGATCTCGGCACCCGTCTCGACTGGCGCGGGGTCGAGCACTGGAACACCGACAACCCCCATGTCCATGTCATCGTGCGCGGCGTCGGCGAGGACGGCCGTGATCTCGTGATTGCGCGCGACTACATCCGCGAGGGAATGCGGGCACAGGCGCGCGAGATCGTCACGCAGGAACTCGGCCTGCGCAGCGATCTCGAAATCCACCAGTCGCTGGAGCGACAGGTGGATGCCGAACGCTGGACCGAGCTGGATTACCGATTGGTGCGAGAGCGCGACCGCAACGGCATCATCGACACTGCGCCTGAACGGGGAGTACAGCCTGGCCCCGATCATGCGCTGCGCATCGGCCGCTTGCGCAAACTCGAAGGGCTCGGCCTCGCCAGCGAGGTCGCGCCCGGCCAATGGACAATGTCTGGAAATGCCGAGACCGCGCTGCGCGAATTGCAGGCGCGCGGCGACATTATCAAGCGGATGCACCATGCCATGTCGGAGCGGGGCATCGACCGGGGCGCCGCCAGTTTTGTGCTTGAACCCGAACCTGGGCAGCCTCTAATGGGCAGGCTGATCGAGCGTGGGTTGCACGACGAGCTGACCGGCAGGGCCTATGCGATCGTCGACGGCATCGACGGACGCACGCACCATATCCAGCTTCCCGACATCGCCGCAACCGGCGATTGCAGGCCCGGCGCAATCGTCGAGCTAAGGCACTTCGAGGATCGCAAAGGCCGACAGCGGATGGCACTGGCCGTGCGCTCGGACTTCGACCTGAACGCACAGGTTCGCGCGCTCGGTGCTACCTGGCTCGATCGCCGAAACCTGTCGGGCGATGGACGTGATCTCGGGGGCGGTTTCGGGGCGGAGGTTCGGGTCGCGATGGAAGCACGGGCGGAGCATCTCGCCGACGAGGGCCTGGCGCGGCGGCAGGGGCGACGGATCATCTTCGCCCGCAATCTGCTCAATACACTCCGGAGGCGGGAACTGGATGCCGCTGCCGAGAAACTGTCGACGGAAATCGGCCTGCCGCATACGCCGTCACAAACCGGCGATTACGTCATGGGCACGGTGCGGCAGCGTCTGAACCTTGCCTCGGGTCGCTTCGCCATGATCGACAATGGGCTCGGATTCCAACTCGTGCCCTGGTACCCCTCGTTTGACCGGCAGATGGGCAAGCACATCTCTGGCGTCACGCGTAGCGACGGCGGTGTGGACTGGTCGTTCGGACGAGGCCGGGGAGTAGGGTGAAAACTTCAAGAACTGGGCCGTCAGGGTGCTCGGCTTCTGCCACCTTCTTGAATTGTACATTTCCTAATCTCAACGCGATAATCGAAAGCGTGGCGACCCTTTAGGCGAGATTGGACTGATGAGCTCGACTGCGTTTGAGCCTGTCCGGGCGATGGGAGCTCTGGGTTTCTAGTCTGGCGGACAGCAGCTCCAGCCATAAGGAAACTTCACGGTCGCAATCCCCTTGGCCGGTCGACCATAGGCAAAGGTCAGCAGGTGTCGGGGAATCAGGAGCTGGCAGGCGATCCGATCCTCGAAATCTTCGCGCTTAAGGGTTCTGCGGGGAATCTTCGCGCCTTTCTCAATCTCGAACTCCTCATCCTCCGGGCTAAGTACATTCAATCCGCCGACAAAGATTTTGGTAACGGCATTGTCCGCCATGGAATCGAGCGTGACATCGACCGCCGTCGGCTGATCCTTGCCAGGAAGAACACGAAAGCGACGGATTTCGGGAAGTAGGCAGCCGGCGATGAAAGCAAAGCTGTCGGCAAGTTCCTTATACTTCTGCAGCGCGAAGAGCTCGTTGAATCGGCCGGCTTTGGGATCGGCGCGGACCTTTCCGGTGCAGTCGAAGAAAACTTCGAACAGCATACCGTCGAGCAAAGCCTTGCGTTTGGCGTCGGGCATACCTGCAGTCCGCGCGACGAAGTCATGAATGAACTCCATTGCGGAATGCGAATTGCCGCACGCGGACTGGTAAATGTTGCGCCCCAGAACGAATAGCGCGTCGCGGCCGAACTTCGAAATATGGGCGGCCTTGAGCCCGGAGATGGCCGGGTTCTGCTTAGGCCAGGTCAGAGACTTGAGCTTCCTAATCACTTGATGCGAAGCGCGCGCTTCGTCGAGAATGTAGAGCTCATCGCTCAAAGCGGTTGGCCCGTATTCGGTGATCCGCTTGGCTATTCCGAGATTAAAATAGAATTCTCCAGCCAGCGAAGTGTGTTCCCATGAAATCTGTTTGCCTCCCGTCGTCACGTTTAAGCTATTGCGGACGCGCTTGAACATGGCTTCAATGGAGCAGTCCTGAGCATCGATATGCTGCAACAAAGCGGCGGTATAGGCCCCATTGCGCCCCTTGCCATCGGAAGCGAACTGCCCTGGGGAAGTCGCATACGCGATGATCGTGCCGCGCGGTGCATAGACCGGCGCAAGCCCCCGAGCACCACCACGATGCCAGTTGCGCTCGAAAGGGTTGTCGCGGCAGGCATCGAGAATAATGATATTGGTCGCGGTGCCCGCCTTCTCCATCCGGTCGATGACGCGGTTTAGTGCCAGCGAAGAATGCTTAGCCTCCACCTCATCATCAATCACCGTGTCGATTGCTGCGAGATAGTTGTCGCCGTCGATCTGGAATCCATGGCCAGCAAAGAAGAAGAGGCCGACGTCTTGGTCGGCGAGATCGGCTTTGAATGCGCGTAGAGCCCGGTCCATCTGCTTGTAAGTCGCGTCGATGAGCGTCGTGGCATCGAAGCCGCAGCGTTCGAGCCGCTCGGCGATGTCTTCGGCGTCATGGACCGGATTCTTGAGCTTGCTAGCTTTGGCGTACTTGCTGTTGCCAATAATAAGTGCGGAAAGGGATCGGGACATCGGCTTTTTCGTGTGAGGGGGAAGTGTAGTCTTGGCATTCCTATAGCACGAGACTTTCTTGTGAAGCGGGTGCCTTTAGCAGGCTGCGATTAGGGACCCCAGT
>Ga0207876_1000487_pt1 | contig 11772 bp, 15 predicted proteins | sample MalvirmetaMSP146_FD_184237 | JGI IMG/M metagenome (GOLD analysis project Ga0207876, IMG submission 184237) | Marine viral communities from the Deep Pacific Ocean - MSP-146 (SPAdes) | ecosystem: Environmental > Aquatic > Marine > Oceanic | place: Pacific Ocean | collected 2011-07-10
TGAGGGCACCCACATCAAAATCACTAGGGCCCAATGCCAACTCCTCCAGAGTGCTTTTATCAAGAACTTTCAAAAATGCTGACAATGCCTCTTTCAGTAGGCAAGTGAGTTTACAAGCACCCTCTATCGTACACCCCGAACAGTCTACGAGCTCGAATCCAGCCTCTGTTTGGCGTACAATCTCCCCTATTCGAATTTCATCCGCCGGCCTTCCCAGTTTTATTCCACCCCCTCGGCCACGCACGCTGTTTATATAGCCAAGCCTGGCCAGCTCATTCACAACCTTCATGAGGTGGTTCTGCGAGATTTGATATGCACTGGCAACTTCAGCGATCGAGCAGAGGCGGTCCGGATGTGAAGCCAGATAGAACATGACGCGCATCGAGTAGTCCGTGAACAAGGTCAGTTTCATACCGCCTCCCCAGAATGTGCCCAGGAGATAATACGAATATCATTTGCATATTTTAGGTCGAAGGTATAGGTGCATTTCAAATGCATAATTGAGGCGTGAGTCGTGAACGGACTATCGACAATCGACGAAGCAGGAATCGCCCGGCTAGTGCATGCGTTCTACGCCAGAGTGCGAGCCGACGCGGAACTGGGCCCCATATTCAATGATGCTATCGAGGATTGGCCCGGCCACTTGGAGAAGTTGGCCGCATTCTGGTCGTCAGTCATGCTCACGAGTGGGCGATACAAGGGCCAGCCGGTCCCTGCGCATTTGAAGCACAAATCACGCATCCCTCCGGCTCTTTTCGACCGTTGGCTCCGCCTCTGGAAGCAGACGAGCGACGAATTGATGGAACCCGATGCAGCCCTTGCATTGCAGGAGAAAGCCTCTCGGATCGCAGAAAGCCTTAAATTGGCGATGTATTTCCGCCTGGATCGCCAGTCTGCCCGAACGAAGGACAGCCTCCAAAGGAGCGCTCAAGCATGACCGATGTCCCATTTGTCGACCTGAACGTCCATCATTCCCCGCGCGACACGCGCGACAGAATTGCTCTTGGCTTCACCAAGACCCTGCGCTGGTGCGCTGATACCTTTTTCGCGAAACGTTACGGCCACCGGGCGATCGTGCTTGAAACAGTAGCTGCCGTTCCAGGCATGGTGGGCGCAACCATCACTCATCTCAGATGCCTACGGCGAATGTGTGATGATCAGGGCTGGATCCGTACTCTCATGGAAGAGGCGGAAAATGAGCGCATGCACCTCATGACCTTCATCGAAGCGGCGCGGCCCACCGTGTTTGAGCGTTTGGTTATACTTGCCGTGCAATGGGTCTTCTACCTGGCATTTTTCGGGCTCTATCTGGTGAGCGCCAGAACCGCCCACCGCGTCGTGGGCTATTTCGAAGAAGAAGCCGTAATCAGCTACACCCTCTTTTTGAGGGAAATCGATGAGGGCCGCGTCCCCGACCTTCCAGCGCCGGCCATCGCCCGGCATTACTGGAAGCTGCCGGACAACGCGACACTGCGCGATGTGGTTCTAGTGGTTCGCGCCGACGAGGCGCACCACCGCGACGTCAACCACAGTTTCGCAAACGACCTCGCCGGGATCGCCTCCCTTCACGAGGTCGCGCCCTACCCCGAACATGCTGAAGAAATCCGGATGGTAGCCTGATCATGACTGACATACTCCCATATCGCTCCACCCCTGTCTTTGACCAAGACACGCTCCCTTCTGCCTTGCGCGCGCGCCATGACACCAAAGCAGGGGTCTGGGGCATGGTTCGAGTGCTCGAGGGTGAATTGAAACTCACTTACCTCGATCCCCCCTCAGAAGTGGTTGTAACTCCGGGCCACCCTGGGTTGCTTCTACCTCAGCAACCGCACTTCGTGACGCCCCTTGGCGACATGAAAATGCAGGTCGATTTCTATGATCAGCCGCCCGAAGGCTGATCTTTAAAACTCAAGCCAATATTTACAGGAGATTTAGATGTCGCAACCTCTCAGCGACCAGACCATTGCGCTCGTCAAAGCTACCGTTCCGGCCCTGGAAGCGCATGGCCTTGATATTGTGCACGAGATGTATTCGCGCATGTTTCAAAACCCGGACATCCGCGACCTGTTCAACCAATCTCATCATGGCGACGTCGGCTCTCAACCGCGAGCCTTGACTGGAGCCATACTCGCCTACGCAAGCAATATCGAAAATCTGGCAGCGCTCGCTCCTGCTGTCGAACGAATTGCGCAAAAGCATGTAGGTCTTCAAATCCTGCCGGAGCATTATCCTCATGTGGCAGACGCGCTGCTTGGGGCTATCAAGGCCGTTCTGGGGGATGCCGCGACCGACGAAATTCTCGCGGCATGGGGGGAAGCCTATTGGTTTCTGGCCAACATCCTTATCGCGCGCGAAGAGCGGATCTACACTGACCAGAAACACACCACTGGCGGTTGGAACGGATGGCGCGATTTCCGCATCGAAGACATTGTACACGAAAGCAGCGTTATCAAGTCTTTCATCCTTCGGCCTGTCGACGGCGGACCCGTCATGCGGCACAAGCCGGGTCAATATCTGACGTTCTGGTTCGAGATTCCGGGCCACCCTCCGGTGAAGCGAAACTATTCCATCTCGGCCGCATCCAACGGCGAGACCTACCGGATTTCGGTCAAGCGGGAAGACCTTGGCCTGGCATCGGGCTGGCTTCACGACGAAGCGAAGAAGGGAACAATATTGAAGGTGGCCGCCCCCGCCGGAGAGTTCTTCCTGGACGAGCACAGCGAAAGTCCAATCATTCTTCTTTCTGGCGGCGTCGGCCTGACCCCAATGGTCGCCATGCTTGAAGCCCTGGTGGAAAATAAAGTAGGCGTACCGGTCCACTACATTCACGGGACTCACAATCGAGAAACCCACGCCATGCGCGATCATGTGCGCACGCTGGCGGGCCAGAATAGCGCAGTGCGGATCGTCGACTTCCATCAGGTCCCCTTGGCCGACGAAGTTAAGGGTCGCGACTATGACGAAGCAGGGATCATCACCGACGATTGGCTGGTCGCGAACACACCGGTGAATGAGGCTGAGTACTACATTTGTGGTCCCCGTCCGTTCCTGCGCCATGCAGTTTCGACGCTATCGCTTGCTGGCGTGCCGGCAGAGCGAATCCACTACGAATTCTTCGGCCCAGCCGACGAATTGCTGGCAGCCTAAGGGAGCGCTCCGATGGACGACTTCATCATTGCCCGCGCTATTCATGTCCTTTCCGTCCTGCTGTGGATTGGAGGCGTGGCCTTCGTGACGCTTGTGGTGATGCCGTCCATTCGGTCGGGTAATTCTGCCGAAACGCGCCTGGAGGCATTTCAGCAGCTTGAGGGGCGGTTTGCACCGCAAGCACGGGTTTGGGTCCTTCTCGCAGGCGGCAGCGGCTTCTGGATGCTCTATCGCGGGCAAATGTGGGACCGGTTCGCCGAGCCCCACTTCTGGTGGATGCACGCGATGCTGTGCATCTGGCTTATTTTCACTGCGATGCTGTTCGTTATTGAACCCTTGTTTCTCCACAAGCGCATGAAGAAATCGTCCCATCCCGCCTCGGACTTCCGGCGCATGGTATGGATGCACCGCGTGCTTCTCATACTGTCGCTGGCGACGGTTTTTGGCGCCGTGGCTGGGAGTCATGGGTTCATATGGCTGGAATAATCACTGCGTAGCGCGCGTTCCGACAAGCCGAACCAAGACAGTCTATCTGGTTCATATGCGACCTTACGAAAATGCCAGAAGGTGAATTACATGGAACCCGGAAGCTTTCGGCGAGTTAAGAGCTTGGAGCGGCGTTATAACCCGATCAGACAGGGCAAAAGAAAATTAAGCCGCAAACGTCGCAGTGGGGAGGCTTTTCGCCAATGATACTGACCCTGACCGGGACCGAGCGGCAGCTCGCGCTTGGCATTTCCATCGGTCTAGCAGCCTGCGGAGTCCTTTTGGCTGCCGCGGGTGCTCATGATTTAATGGAGGTTCACGGCCTTCTCATTTTGGCATTCGGCCTCGCCTGTGCAGGCATCGTGGTCCGTGACTTCCTCGGGCCGGAACCTCCCACATCTCGTCTCGAGACGTACTATGACGAACCCATCAAAGCGGGCATCGTTGCAAGTATGGCATGGGCGCTGGTCGCCATGTTCGTTGGGGTCTGGGTCGCAGCTCTGCTAGCGTTTCCCGATCTGACTTTCGATGGAGCTTGGGCAAGTTTCGGCCGGTTACGACCCGTCCATACCACTGGTGTTATTTTCGGCTTTGGCGGCAACGCACTTATAGCCACGTCGTTTCATGTCGTGCAGCGAACATCTCGTGCGCGCCTGCCCGATCAACTTTCGCCCTGGTTCGTACTTGTCGGCTACAACCTGTTCTGCATACTCGCGACAAGCGGATACCTGCTCGGCATCACCCAATCGAAAGAATATGCCGAGGCAGAATGGTATGCAGATATCTTGCTCGTGATCGTCTGGGTCACCTATTTCGTACTCTACATCAGAACATTGGCCCGCCGAAAAGAGCCGCACATTTACGTGGCCAACTGGTACTACATGGCCTTTATCCTTGTTGTTGCCCTGCTTCACATCATCAACAATATCGCCATCCCAGTCTCACTGGGGCATACCAAAAGCTATACTGTCTGGGCGGGTGTCCAGGACGCCATGGTACAATGGTGGTATGGCCACAATGCCGTAGCCTTTTTCCTGACGGCTGGCTTCCTCGGAATGCTCTATTACTATCTGCCGATACGCGCGCAGCGACCGATATTCTCCTATCGGCTGTCAATTCTGAGCTTCTGGGGCATCACGTTTTTCTACATGTGGGCCGGCTCGCATCATCTCCATTATACGGCATTGCCCCACTGGGTGCAGACGCTGGGGATGACCTTTTCGGTGATGCTGCTCGTTCCTTCCTGGGCCTCGGCGGGCAACGCCTTGCTCACATTGAACGGCGCCTGGCACCGGGTCCGCGATGATGCGACGCTGCGCTTCATGATGGTCGCAGCCGTGTTCTACGGTCTTTCGACTTTTGAAGGATCGTTTCTCGCCATTCGCCCGGTGAATTCGCTGTCCCACTACACTGATTGGACCGTGGGGCACGTGCACGCAGGAGCACTGGGCTGGGTTGCGCTCATTACGTTCGGTTCGTTGTACACGCTGGTTCCATCGCTCTGGAAGCGAGACGCAATGTACTCATCGTCGCTTGTCGAATGGCATTTCTGGCTCTCGCTGGCCGGAACCCTAGTTTACATCTTCGCGATGTGGAATTCCGGCATCATCCAAGGCCTGATGTGGCGCACATATACCGAGGAAGGAACGCTTGCTTACTCGTTCGTGGATTCCTTGAGAGCGATGTATCCCTACTACATCGCCCGCGCATTAGGCGGTGTGCTGTTTCTGCTCGGGGCTGCCGTCGGCGCCTACAACATGTGGATGACAATACGCTCCGCACCGTCTGGCGACAGATCGACAGGCGATGTCCCCCTGCAACTTGCCACCGCAGCCGGGAGGAGCTGAGCAATGGCGGAACTCTTTCACCGCAAGCTAGAGCGGACAGCCACAGGCTTCGTACTCGCTATTATCGCCGCAGCCAGTGTCGGAGGTTTGGTCGAGATCGCCCCGCTCTTCACAATCGACGAGACCGTTGAACACGCGCCTGATATGCGGCTTTACACGCCGTTGGAAGTCGCCGGCCGGAATATATATGTCCGCGAAGGCTGCTACGCCTGTCACAGCCAGATGATCCGTACCCTGCAGGACGAGGTCGAGCGCTATGGTCCCTATTCGCTAGCTGTCGAATCAAAATACGACCATCCAATGCTTTGGGGTTCAAAACGAACGGGCCCTGATCTTGCCCGGGTGGGCGGCAAATATTCGGACTTCTGGCATGTGGCGCATCTGACCAATCCACGCGATGTCGTGCCGGTCTCAAATATGCCCGCCTATCCTCGGCTGGCGCGCACCGCATTGCGACTGGACGACCTTCCGCTGCACTTGAAAGCGCTTCGCACTGCCGGCGTACCTTACACCGATGCAATGATCGAAAATGCCAGCGTAGACGCGTTTGATCAGGCGAACCCGGAGAGTTCCACTTCCGCTGGTCTGGTCGAACGATACGGCGAAGATACCCAGATACGGGTTTTTGACGACGTTTCCACCGAGGTAACAGAGATGGACGCGTTAGTGGCATATCTCCAAGTCTTGGGAAGGCTGACCGATGCGCCATATAAAAATACCGCAGCACACCAACAACCTCCTGAACCAGTCAAATGATGAGAGGAGAGGCTGATGGACATAAGTCATGATACTCTGGTCGCATTCTCCAAGAGTTGGGGGCTGTTCTACCTCATCGGGATGATGATCTGCGTCATCATCTACACGTTTCGGCCTTCGAACAGGAAAAAATTCGACCAGGCCAAGCAAAGCGTGCTTCATCAGGATGACAAGCCGTGGACATAGAACGCGATCCTGTCAGCGGCCGCGAGACTACCGGCCACGTCTGGAACGGCATCAAGGAACTCGACACGCCGGTCCCTAAAGGGGTGTTGATCTTCCTGATCGTTACCCATCTCTTCGCGTTTGCCTGGTGGATCCTGATGCCTACCTGGCCTCTGGGCGACACCTATACCAAGGGCCTACTTAATACCGACCAACGCACCTCCGTGGAAAAACATCTGATCGACGCGCAGGCAGGCCGCGCTGACTGGATGAAGCGGATTGAACGCGAAAGCCTCGATCAGATCGCGGCAGATCCACAACTCATGGCAATCGTTCGCAGCACTGGCCACAGGCTGTTCGGTGACAACTGCGCGGCCTGCCATGGCATCAACGGCAAGGGCGGCATCGGTTATCCTGATCTGACCGATGACGACTGGATCTGGGGCGGTGATTTGCAGACGATCGCTCAGACCATGCGCGTTGGTGTCAATGAAGGTCATCCACAAGGCCGTACCTCCCAAATGCCCTCGTTCGGGCGTGATGGCATTCTCGATGCCGATCAGGTCAGCCTGGCAGCGAACTACGTCTACTCCCTGTCGCATCCTGAATCCGTAACGACCGCCAACCGCGCTGCGTTAACATCGGGCCGCGAGGTATTCATTGCAAATTGCGCCGTCTGCCACGGCGAGGATGCACGCGGCAATCGCGAAGTTGGCGCCCCGAATTTGACCGATGCACGCTGGATCTACGGAGGCGAACTCGACCAAATCGTGGAGACCGTCCATGGAGGTCGACAAGGCCACATGCCCACTTGGGACGAACGGTTAAGCAACGCCGATATCAAGATACTGGCCTTGTACGTACATTCCTTGAGCGCGCCAGAGTGATGACAATGAAGCGGCGCACCCCACGGCAGCTTACCTGGGCCATCCTGGCGGCGGGGCTCCTTCTGTTCATTTTCGCCAATGGCCATTTCCTCTACGTCGCGATCAAATCACAGCCGAATTGTGTGGGACACTTGAAAGAGCGGGCGAGCGAAAAGGGCCAATATCGCGCAGCGAAATCGGCTTGCTGAAAGGAAGCGGCATATGAACGAAAAAAATGCCTCTTACGGACTATTAAGTCAGACCTCGGACATCGGGGAGACGAGAAACGCACGTCTCCAGCGCCACCTTCACCCGTTTGTCGGCTTTCAATGGCTGAAGGCAGGCTGGAATGACCTGGCACATCGACCAATTTCGAGTCTGACCTACGGAGCGGGGATCTACGCGTTATCGATCACCGCGATCGTCATCCTTGTGCTCTATGGCCACGATTATATTCTGTTTCCTGCGCTCGCTGGCTTCATGATCATCGCGCCGCTTCTGGCCATCGGACTTTATGAGAAGAGCCGTTGCCGCAAGCACGGGGAGGATATTGGGTTGCGGAGAATGCTGCTGGTGAGACCCGCAGCTGGCCCGCAGGTCTTCTTCACAGGTCTGCTTCTCAGCCTGCTCGTGCTGTTATGGATGCGATCGGCGGTTCTGATCTATGCGTTATTTTTCGGCGTTCGCCCCTTCCCTGGGCTGGACGAGATCGCCGGCTTCCTCATCACCCAGCCAGTGGGATGGATTATTCTGGGCGTTGGGACTGCGGTCGGCGGACTGTTTGCCTCATTTGGGTTTGCAGTTAGTGCCTTCTCCATCCCTATGCTTCTCGACCGGAAAGTTGATGCGCTTACAGCGATGGGCACCAGCATGGCTCTCGTCTGGAATAACCTCGTGCCCATGATCGTCTGGGGGGGCATTATCCTCGCCTTGTTCATCCTGTGCGCAGCAACAGGATTGATCGGATTAATCGTTATTTTTCCATGGCTCGGACATGCGACCTGGCATGCCTATACGGCAGTCGCTGAAACAGCCTCCTGAACATGCTGACTGGTATAGCCAAACCCGTGATGGAGTTGCAAAGACCATCGGCTGGCTTCCGGCTCGCTGATCTCATTCTCGCCATGGACAGAAGGCCGGCGCTTAATAGGAACGAACGGGCCCTAACACTCGTTTGGGTGGAGTACTCGCGATGAACGGCTTCGTATGGCTGGTGCCGGTTGCCCTGTTAATGGGTGCTATTGGTCTCGAGGCATTCCTCTGGTCGATGCGCGACGGACAATATGACGATCTCGATGGGGCAGCAGAACGGATTTTCATCGACACGGAGATAGACCGTCCGCTCACAGATCCGGGAAAAGGGGACCGATCAGCCAGCGAAACAGATCCAAAGCAGCAGCGACAATAGTCGCCGGACCAACGAAAAAGGATGGCATGATGCCCCACGCGCGAAATCCCAACTGGATCGGAATTTTCACCTATCTGTGTGGCTTGGGAGTCGTCGTCCCCAGCCTGTTGGCGCTGGCGCTCAACCTTGCTACCCTCGTACGCCAGCATCTTTGATATTGCCTCACGGTCAGTCCGCTAGCGACAATGATTGTCGCATAAAGACGGGCCAAACGGCATTCCGTAGCGAACACCTGCAACGTTCGTAAATTTTTTGATCAGCCTCCAAAAACATTCATTTGCGCAAATGACCCGTTGGTTTCAGCCTCAGTAACACTCCACAGCAATAATGCGTCTGGCTCGACGAGGTCGTAATTAGGGAGAGGATGTCCATGGGAGGGCAGCAATTGATCAAGCCCCCTGCAGGTGCCGGTTTCTCATGGCATGGCGCACTTTGGACAGTTGTCATGGCCGCTGCGGCTGGCGGCCTTTACTGTCTGTATCAACACCGGATCATGACGGAGGAACAGCTGATGCTGTTGATCTTCGTGACGGTACCGGTCGCGGCGTTCATATTGTCCGGCCGTGGGCAGGTTCAATCAGATCACATCGACGATCCTTCGAACAGCGAAGGCCGGCGGAACGAACGCTAATTCTTTAGTGTTCAATAGACATTCTTGAATTGCACTTTGCAATGCCTCTAAAAATGAAGGCACGCCTACATGGTGCAATTTTCTTGATCTTAAACTGCAAGATTTTGCGCTTTAGGGCCTCTCGTTAGGACACTAGGTGCGCCGTGATGTTCTCCGGGAGGTCATGAAAGCGGTCGTGCTCGATCGTGACAATACCCACCCTGTCACGGTTGTATGAAATGACGATTGCGCTTGCGGGGCCCGTTCGGCCCGGAATTCCTTCTGTCCATATCGATCCGCAAAAGCTGCTCTTTTCCCTGAGCAATCTCATCGCAGGGGCCCTTACGCTGGCAATTGTGATGTCGGCGAGCCTGCCTCGTCCCTGGTGGGCGATCCTCACCGTCTATGTCACCGCGCAGCCGATGGCGGGCGCCTTTCGCCCCAAAGTCCTTTATCGCCTTGGAGGCATCGCGACAGGCGCCTTCATGACGCTCCTGCTCGTGCCCAATCTGCAGAATTCGCCGGAACTGCTGGTCCTGTGCATGTCGGCATGGACCGGCTTTTGCATTTATCTCGCCGTTCTCGATCGCACCCCGCGCGCATTCCTCTTCCAGATGGCCGCCTTCAGTTCGGCCGTCATCAGCTTTCCCTATCTCGATGATCCCATCAACATCTTCGAAACGACAATTTCACGCGTGCAGGAGATGGTCGTTGCGATCCTGTGTGTGACCGCCGTCCATGGGATCTTACAACCCTGGAGTGCGACACCTTTCATTCGTTCCCGGGCAAGATCCTTCCTTGATCATGCCCAACGCTGGGCCGCAGAAGCGCTTGCAAACAACCATACCAAATTGGAGGATGAGCACCGCAGGGTCCTTGCGGCCGACGTAACCGAACTTGGCATGATCGCCATTCATTTGCCATTCGATCAGCGCTGGGCGCCAGCCACCAGGCAACGGGTAACAGCACTGCAGCAGAACCTGGCGAGCGTCCTCCCTTTAGCCTCAGCTGCCGCCAACCGCCTCGACCTTCTCCGCGCCAACTCCGAATTGTCCCCCGACCTGGCCGAGCTTCACGCAGACGTTTCCGATTGGCTGATCCGCGACGACGCGAGCATCGAATCCGGAACTTCGTTGGTCCGGCGCTGCACCAGGCTGGCGATCGAAGCAGAGGGAAAACACACCTGGGCAGACCTGCTGACGGCGAGCGCCTGTATCCGCATGGCCGAATTCCTCGGTGCCCTGATCGCAAGCCGCCGCCTCACTGACCGGATTGGTACGCCCGGGCGGCCCAGACTCAAATCGCAATCCAGCGAGCCGTTCGCGCTCGCCCGCGATCACGGTGTTGCAGCAATGGCGGGGTTAGCCACTGCCGCCGCGATCATGCTCTACTGCGCCGTCTGGATTCTCCTCGCCTGGCCGAATGGTTCGGCAACTGCCGCATTCGCAGCGTTAATCACTTGTTCTTTTGCCGCACAGGACGATCCCGCGCCTGTCATCGGCCGTTATCTGCTCGCAACGCTCAAAACGTTTCCGCTGGCGGCGCTCTATCTCTTCGTCATCCTGCCTAGGGTCGATGGATACGAGCTGCTCATCATCACGCTAACGCCGGCGTTGCTATGGATGGGTTATATTCAGGCAGATCCCAAGCGCTCGCCGGAAGCCCTCCCAATGTTTTCCTGTTTCCTCGTAGCCATGGGGTTCCTGGCACGATTCCAGGCCGATTTCGCGCTGTTCATCAACACCGGCCTCGCGCAGGTCGGCGGGATCGTGACGACATTGGCGGTCACCAAGCTCTTCCGGTCAACAAACGTCTTGTGGACTGCTCGCAGAATCGTGCGCGCGAACTGGGCCGAATTGGCCCAATTGGCCGACATCCGTCGGCCGTTCACGCCCGAACGTTGGACCGCGTCCGCCATGGATCGATTGGGCCAGGTCGCAGCACGTATGGCCATCGCATCACCCGGGGACAGCCTACACGCAGCAGACGGGCTCGCGGACCTGCGCATCGGACGGAACATCATTCCGCTTAGACAGGCCTTGTCGCACGTGCCGTATGAGGCACGTCACCGTCTGGCCTCCGTGCTCGCGGGCGTCAGGGATATCTACATGGGTCGATGGCGTGAGGGTCACGTCGTGACGCCAGGCCGAGAACTACTTGCACACATTGATGTTGCTTTGAACGCCTTGCTTGCTCTCCCGTCCAACGAAAATCGACAGACCGCCATTCATGCCCTCGTGGGAATGCGCTGTAATCTTTTTCCCGACGCTCCGGCGACGCCTCTCACGGTGGAGGCATGATCGAGGAAATTCACATTCTCGGGGTCTACATGCCCGCGGCGCTCGTATGGGCCGTGCTCGCTGTCGTTCTCGTTTATCTCATGCGCATGCCGGTGCAGCGGCTGCCGCTTTACCGGCTTCTCTGGCACCCCAGCCTGTTGGAATTCGCCCTTTTCATCCTCTTTTGGTGGGCGCTGAGCGCCCTGGG
>Ga0207876_1000493_pt1 | contig 11717 bp, 14 predicted proteins | sample MalvirmetaMSP146_FD_184237 | JGI IMG/M metagenome (GOLD analysis project Ga0207876, IMG submission 184237) | Marine viral communities from the Deep Pacific Ocean - MSP-146 (SPAdes) | ecosystem: Environmental > Aquatic > Marine > Oceanic | place: Pacific Ocean | collected 2011-07-10
CAAGATCGAAATACTTCGGTTTTTCAGGGGTAGTTTGTCTACTGGTCATAACAGTTTCTCCTTGAACATAATGGAAAGCCGGAGAACACGATTCCCTGGCGGGAAGGTATTTCCCGGCAGGGTGAGTAAAATCAGGGCAAGCCCTGACACTGGATTGACGGTAAAACCGCGATGTCACTTGCACAATCCGCTGACATCTTCTTTGCCACTGAGACCGCAGTGGCCACGTACAAAGTCGTTACCCCTCCCTCACCGGGGCGTCGCAGACAAACTGCAGGTACTTGAGCATGCCCCTTGCGTTAGCAAAAGCGGCATGGTCGGCAATGGTTTGATTGGGAAACCAGTTGGCAATATCAGCGGCTAACGCGGCACTGCCACCGCCGACGAACAGTACACGATCCAACTCCACACCGAGTCCAAGCTTGCGGCGGGTTTCGGTATAGAGTCGCTCCACCAACTCGCGTTTTGCTTCCGCCACCATGGCCGAGACATCGTGATCCTTGCCATGCAGGCGCAACCGATGTGTATCGACGGCCCGACTGATACTCTGCTCGCCCAGTTCGTTGATATCGAACTGTTCCTGTATACGGTTCGCCACGCGAATCTTGACGTTCAGCATGCCGCGATTCAGAGAGCCGGAGGAACCATGCACAATGCCCTGGTCCTGGACCACCACATAATCCGTGGTGCGGCCACCGATATCGACAATGGCGATGGGCGCGTTGACCCGATCCGCGTCCAACGTCACACCATCATCATCGGTCATAACAATCACATAGTCGTACCAGGCAGCCAGCGCCTCCGGAATAACTTCATGAAAGGCGATGCTCACCTTTAGGAGCCCCTGTTGCGCTGCCCTTTGCGATGCTTTTCTGGCAACAACAGGCTCAACCGCCAATTTCAAACCCTCCCTTTTTGCCTGGATCGCTCGTCGTCGTTGCTGACCATCGTTGCGGTAAAAGGCGGAGACCGGCAACCCCGTCACCACATGGACGGATCGGCCCGACAAACCCGCCTGTTGCAGTGCATGCTGGACGATCACCCGATTCAGGGCCGAGCCCGGGTATTCATCGAATTGAGTGGGCTCACCATCGACCGCACCGACGGAATACACACTGCCACCGGTTTCGTACTCAAAAATTTTCTGTTCCTCATCCCGTATCCAGGTGACACCGGCTGAGCCCAGGCGTGCCCGTGAGGGCACCGCAAGGAGGCGACCATCCGGTAACGCCACTTTGGTATAGGCATAGCCGTCATCCAGCCCCACCTGTCCAACCGCCAGGGAGCTATTGGCTACGGGAGGTTTGGTGTCGTCAGAAAATTTTTCATCGGTCAATTCTGTCATGGTGCGATTCCTGATATCGGAGTTTGATGGCTTCACTCACCGAGTACTCGCCTCAAATGCGTAAAGGGCTTTTGGGTATCGCTTGGGGTAGCAAGCATTGGTAATTCACCGCTGGGCGCGTTGCCTGATGAACACGGGGAAGGCTCGCGCTCAGACTTGACTGGTTCGGGCTGAATGGGACCCGCGTGGTAACCAACATGCATCACGGCAGATGTAGATTGCTGGCGCATAGGCATTGCGCGCACTGGAAGCGTTTGCTCAGATCGAATCGCCTGGCATTCGCCACGAAACCCCAGTAACAACAGCTGTCTCAGCCACTCGCTTTGTCTGCTCTGGGGCAGACGGTACAAACGCTGAAGAATCATCGCTTCGAGTGGTATTCGCGTATCGAGTGAGATGACAAGCTGCCGCGTGCTGGTGGCCACGGTAATCACCCCTCATCAGTGCCTGCGATGGCCTTGTCATTCTGGTGTTGAAATGCCAGGGGACGCAGAGACGGCAACCGCTCACCATTGAGGATGTCCTGGGGAATCTCGCCCATCCGTTCTCTCGCCTTGATGGCTGCCGGCGTTTCCTGTCGTATGTCGTGGCGACGTACGTCCAGGCAGTGGTATCCCTGGGGCAACGCAAACACCCGACGCACCCAACGCCCACTGCCGGAAACCTGCTCAATCAAATCCATGGGCATGTCGAGACCCAGGTGATGCAACGTCATGTCCGCACACATCAATTGGTCGTATTCACCCAGCAGCTGTGCTGCGCGGAAGGCATAGGGGTTGGCGAACTGTAACGATACCCGCTGTGGTCGGCTCGATTGCGCGACAGTGAATTCAAGCGCGCAGTGGGATTCGCTGATAAGGGCATCCATCTGTTGCTGCAAACCTTGCAGTTGCGCTCTTACACCGGCAACCTCCTCTTCCACTTTGAGCAACCACCAGTCGGCATAAGGATCGTCGAAACGAACTGCCTGCCAGAGCGCCTTCAAGCGGTCTGCAAAGCCGATCAATCCAATAATCGCTGGCTTGCCATCGGCAGCGCGTCGACCGCGAACCAGGCTCTGAGCCTGATAGGTCTGAATCGTTAACCAGACTTCACCTTGCAGTGCGCCTGGTACGGACTCGATGGAATTTTCAGCAGGATTTTCGTGAGGCCGCCCTGTGTCTGAGTTCATTTGCACCCTTCCCTTCAAATGTGAACATTGATGTGCTATGAATCCACGAATGGAGATCTGAGACCACGAAATATCAATCCGGCCAGTGCCGTGTTTTGCGTTACAGTTTTTCGTTACAACACGCGGGTGGTTCCAGTGGAAACAGTGCGGGACGTGCCGGCGGTGTTAGACCAAACTGTAAGTGATTGGAAAGTTGCGTTATTTGTCCATATTCAATGATGCCCGCAGTTTTGCGAGCTGCTCAAGCCCATATGCCTGGTTTCGTGCTCGCTCTTCAGCCGCCTTGCTTTTCTGTTCTTCGCTTTCTGGCGGGGGAACGTGATGCAGCCGATCCTGTCTTGCTTCAGCCACCTTGATACCGAGATTCGGCACGAATTCTCCCTGCTGTGCCGCTTTACACAGCGAGTGCAAAAACCTCAGCTCGTCGTACACCGGCTTCATGCCTTTTTGCTCGGATTCGAGGCGACCTTGCAGTTCGTCGAGCACTGATTGCCGATCATCAGGATCGATCATCGCAAGGTACCTGTCCGCCAGGTGTTTCTGGTTCTCAGATAATCGTGGCGGATAGACCAGTACCTGCTTTGTCGACGATGGTGATTCTATGGATTCAGAAAATGCTTTCTCTTCATCGTTTGTATTTTGTGTAGTGGTTGTTGTAGTTGTTTTTTTATAATTACTACTACAACCACTACCGTAGTGTTCATTTTTCTCCGCCTTTGAATTTTGGTCGTGGGCAGATTTTAGCGATGTACTGGCATCAGACGACTTTTTCAGATTTCCGATAGTCGCCGCGTGAAAGGTAAAATACCGACCGGTTTTGCCTTGGTTTTCGCTGGTATCCGATAATTGCTTCACCGCCTGCAGGCGACGCTCAATAGTCGACTCCTGCCGCCCTAAACACGCCCCTTCCTGAATATCCTTGTCAAGACTCTCCAGAACAGCCTGTGCCACGCGCCGGACACGGGCGTGATGATGCTCCTGCGATTGGGTGACGAACGCCATGTAAGCCTCGTCCAGGTACAGGGCATCGACCAGAGGTAAAGGTTCATCGTGAAGGATGTAGACATTGCCGGTGAAACGGCCGCTTTTTTGTCGCACTCTTGCGCACAGCGTTAGCCAACGCGTCAGGCGCAAAATAGCAATAGCCCGAGAAACAGTAGAGGTTGAGGAGACGTTGGTTTTAGCGGCAATGGTATCGTAATCGGGAAAGGCCGTTCTTCCTCCGGTCTCCCTGGCGTGTAACATGATGACCATCCACACCAGCTTATCAACAGGCTCAAGCACTGGATCCTGAATGACCAGAGACGGCACAGCCTGATGCCAATTGCCCATGAACAACATGGTATCGGGTGAAGATGAATCACTCTGGGCACGAACCTTGGCAACAGTCGCCTTGATCAGGGCGTCGAGAGCAACGGTCTCTGGTCGCACAACATCCGCTTCATGGGCCATTCTCGCCAACCCGTCCCGATGTCGCGGTACTGGCTCCCTCACCGTAGGTTTCCCAACGCTGTACCAGCGCCCAGATCGACCGCAACCCAATACCCGTTTGTTGCTGTAGATGCAGATAATCCTCTGCACGCAACGGAGATTGATCATCGGCCTGTACCTTATCCTGCCAGGCATACCAGAGCGCATGGGTATCCGTTTCGTTTAGCTCAGGTGGTCGCCCCACAGCCGGCGCCAGTGTCAAAAGCCGGCGCCAGCGAGTGTATTCGCGTGAACTCACACCAAACAGCTGCTGCATCATCTCCAAGGGTGCGTCGGCGACCAACAAGGTTCGCTGCAGGTCTTCCGATTCACGCTGATGACGTAAGTGATCGAGCATTGGCCAGAATACGTCCCGATTCAGACCAATCTGCAAGCAGTGAACCCGCAACGCATCAGCCCGATAAAGGTCGGCCAGGTTCATCTCCTTCAGGGCATCCAGTTCTTTGGGACCAAAGTTCATGGCGCGCAATGCCTGCTGATCCCCCTCTGCCAGACATCGCATGGCGTACAACAACACGGCGGTGGTGAGGTCGGCTTCCTTATTGGACGACATCGCTTTCACCTCCCTGTTGCGCCCAAAGCTCGACCCCGGTATCGAAGGCTAACCGTTTAATCGCACGGTAGGACTCCATCATTTGCAGCAGATGCTGCCAGTCTGGCGGGTTCAATTGCTGCCAGAGCTGGCTGTTGAGATGACCTGGATCAGGCGTCCAGACACTGCTAAAGAGCAGACCGGCATCGTGAGACACCAATGCCTGGTATAGCAGTGAGTCCTTATCCAGGCAGGTCAGGACAATGTCTGTGGGCGCGACGGTAAGCTCTGAGCTCGCAGCCAACTGCCACCAAAGGGCGGACACCAAATCCAACATGTCCTGATCAAGGGATTCCTCCAGCTCCGGAGGAGGCACATCAATGAGCAGAAAACCCAAGCCCTGATTCGGCAGACGAATCACGGTATCGTGGAGCCCGTGGGATGCCGCCAGCGCTTCAGCGCAGCGCCATAACTGGCCCCGCAAAACCTCAAGATGTTTCAGCTGACCGCCTTTTAGCGGAGCTGCTGCAGAGGCCTCCTCAATCGCTGAGTTCGACGGGTCTGCACGTTTATCGAGATCCCTCAACGGCGATTCAGTGTCAGCATGTACTACTTCCAATGCCGCCGTATGTGATGACAATTCACTACCAGAATGTTCCTGAGGTTCTGCGTCACGGCCATCATCCTGCACCGCTTCAGTTTCGCTCGGATCTGGAAGGCTGAAAGCGCGGCCCGATAATTGCGCCTCCATCTCCAGATGAATCACTTGACGATTCAGTTCGGACTCCACGGCAATCTCATTTTCCAATGCATCGCGCAGTGGCTGAATGTCCCATTCGGCGCCATCGTGACGGCGACACAACTCTGCAAAGATCGCATCGAAGACGGTGTTATCCCCCAATTGGCGACGATTCCAAATCGCTCGGGCAGCGCGTTCAAGGGCTCGGATCTTTTCCACCTGTGGCCGACCCAAGCCGGCAGCCAAGGCTTTTGGCATCAATGGCCACAAGGTCTCAACGGCATATCCCATTTTGGAAATCATGCTGTGGCTGAGCCCGAAACCTCGCTCTCTGAACAACTCTTCCAGTTGGCGCTGAGACAGGCTCTCAACCTCCATCTCGCTTTCGAGGAGATTCTTTGCTTCGAATGCGGCCAACGCTTTATCAATGAAAGGCAAACCGCCGCGCAATTCGTTTTCCCGGAGGTGGGCAAAAAGTACATTGGACTCCTGCGACCAGGGCTTGACGACGCAATCGATCCAGCGAAATCGCTCATCGCCGGTTTCGTCCAAAAGCTCCTTCAGTATCCTCAGTCGTGTATTTCCACCACTGTGCAGTACATAGTCTGTAGCCCCCGGTTCCTGTGATAACACCAAGGGCTGATCCAAGCCTTCAGCCTGAATTGACGCCTTTATGCGATCGTATTCGGGATTCTGTTGCCGGCGGGGATTGCGGGAGTAATGCTGTATACGCATCACGTCCACACGGGTGATCTCGGGGGTAGAGGGCAATCTCTCAGGTGTCATCGTCGCCACCTGCTACATCGGCACCCGATTCAGGCACAACGCCGTAGAAGATCTCTGGATGTCTAACCATGCTCGCCCGAGGTACAGGCTCCAGCCGGCCATTCGAGAGATCCGCAACCGTGCGGGTGTAATGCTCGATTTGCGTCGCCATCAATGGACTGGCAAATCGATGCTGGCCGGCAATCTGATACAAGTAGGAAACGGAGTCGCCACACGCCGCAGCGACGTCGGCCCGCTCCCGCTTGGTTGCTATCTTGAGGAAATCCTTTAGCTCCATGCGCAGAAACATTAGCACCGTGCAAATCATTGAACAACGCGCAATCACTGCTTTTTGTTTATCACTCTGCTAAAAATCGTGCTAAAGTATTTCGCATGACGCTAAAACTTAACCAGATCCGGCTCCATAATCTTGAAGTTCTGATTGCCGAAGCGGGGTCAGCTGCCAAGTTGGCGCGCGCGGCCGGAACCAATAGCTCCTACCTCAGTCAGGTGCGAAACCAGCTGCCAACTAAAAAAGGAACGCCCCGCTCTATCGGAGATGAGCTGGCCGAAAAACTGGAAAAGGCTATGAAAAAAAACCAAGGATGGATGGATACGCGCCATGCAGAAGGGGGGATTCAGGAAGAACACAACGCCCACGATGGCCCCACGCTTCGCAGCCTCCACCCGCTGATCTCCTGGGTTCAAGCAGGAAATTGGTATGAGATTTCGGAAAGTTTTGTACCAGCCTACGATGTAGAGCTATTACCCTGCCCAGTGTGCTGCAGTCCGGAATCCTTCGTCCTCAGGGTTCGTGGTAGTAGTATGGAGCCCAAATTTCATGAAGGCGACCTGATTTTTGTTGACCCCAATGTGGCACCTGACCACGGGAAATACGTAGTTGTCCGCCTTGATGAGTCCAATGAAGCCACGTTCAAGCAATTAATCATCGAAGAGGGCAAACAGTACCTCAAGGCTCTCAACCCTGACTGGCCAAATCGCATTATCGAAGTGGATGAAGAAGCGACCATCTGTGGGGTCATTGTCTTCAAGGGGGAGGTGGTCTGAATATTGATCGCGAAATAAATCTCCTACTTTAAAAAAGAATAAGCGAATGATTTGTACAGACAGCATACCTAAGATAACAACCTTAATCGACCGTAAAACATTGTTGGCAATTATCCCGCTTTCAGACCGTGCCATTTACAACATGGAAAAGCGAGGAGAATTTCCACGCCGCATCGTGTTAACAAGCCACAAGGTGGCCTGGGATTTAGCTGAGGTAGAGCAGTGGATCGAGGCGCGAAAACAGTCCAGCGATAAAGCCATCACACCAGGCTCCGCTACCACATCAGGGATTCCACCCGTAGTAAAGTGACCACCCTTCATAACATTTCATGTTTAGCTCGGTGATAAAAAGATAGTCAGAATTCTGCCTTGCAACAAGAATTAGCTCAATGCTAATGTTCTTTATACCAAATATGGGCTTATGACTCTTTCGGAAACCAAAGCATGAACAACTCCACAGAGGTTATTGATGACCGTGAACTCACCACTAAAGAAGCCGCTTCGCTACTCGGCCTTTCGCACAGCACACTAAGAAAATGGCGCTGTACTGGAGAGCGTCCAGAATTACCATGGTGCAAACGGTTTCGGAAGGTTTTCTACCTGGAATCCGAAGTCATCACTTTCAAGGAACAAAATACAATATCCAATTGCGAAGAAACCTATGTCTAATCGTTATTTCAATCTTCAACGGTCTGGCTCTCCAACGGGTATGAAACTGTAGCACTCACACCCAATAATTTTGGATTGGAGACTTACCAAGCAGCAGTCAGCTCTTTCGTTAGCTCCAAACAAGATTTTACGATCATATAATCAGCAACCTTTTGACTAGCCTCTCGCAGCTTTGTCATGGACGGATGAATATAGTGTGCATCCACACCCTCCCGTGTATGACTCAACAGCTCATCAATAAGGATTGGACTGACATCCAGCTCCGCTCCAATAGACTTGTAGGTTCGGCGCAAATCATGATTAGTAACGGATACCCCTGATACCTCTTTCACTATCTTTCTGACGTCTTTTGTATCCCTGTAATGTTCGCTACCAGTAATTCCCGGGAATAAATATTCGGTCTGTTCAGGCAAATTCGCTATTCGATTACGAACAATCGTTTCTGTAACGGTGTTCAGTGGTAACTCAACCTGTTTTCCGCCCTTCTTGATGATCTTGAAGGTATGCCTGTTGAGATCAACATCAGCGATCCGGATAGTTACCGTACCCGTCAACCTGACACCAGAGAACAGCATAAATAACAAAGCATCCCGTCCATTGCGAAACGCCGAAGTATGGTCATGCTCTCTGAGGCCTAGCACCGCTTTGATATAGGGTTTGAAATCGTCATCATCCAAGCGCGCTGTGCGACGGTTAGAGCGGTTGATGTTGACTCCCAGTTGCTTCATCGCTCGGCTGACTGGATTTCGGAGAAAAAGATCGGACTCATCATATTTCGCCTGAGCCCAGTTCCACACTGATCGCAATATGCGCATCGCATTATGCAGTTGGGTTTCACCCTTTCCCACTTGTTGGAGGTATACAGCCTTCACTTCCTCTGCCGTTATGCAGTAGAGAGGCTCATCCAGTAAATCCATCAACAAGGCCTCACATTTGTTTTTGATATCGATCAGATAACGTTCGCCGGGGCGCCTCTCCGCGACAAAGCCATCGGGTAAAAACTCACCCTCCTGATCTGCTGGTGAACCAAAGATCATATCTCTGAAACTTCGTTTCGCCGCGAACAGTAGTTGCTCATTAGCTTGCTCAGCTGCTAGCTGTTGAGCAAGCAGCTGAGGATCACGGCCTTCTTGTATTTCCAGGAACAAGCTATCTGCTTTCTGTCTTAACTCTGAAATCGGTACTTCCGCATTTCTCGCTTCACCGACCTTCATGATTTGCCGCTTATACAGAGTACTTTTTTGCTGACCGCGAATACGAATCCTCTCGTATAGACAGAACACACTGTCTGAGTACGATTGGTTCGGTCTGACCCTAATCGCCAGATGGCTAGCGTTGTCATAGAGGTATGATTCCTTTGTAAATCCACCGTTATTAATCCGGCGCTCAATAGCCGTTAAGGTTGGCTTGCTGAATTTGACCCTGTTTTCTGATGACCTTCCCATGAAAAAGAACTCCTTTTCAGGCGATAATGGGACTAGATTTGGGATACACCTGGGATACAAAACAGCGTAATTTTTGTATCCCAGAGGAAATATCGAGTAACAGTGAAAATTGGCGAACCAGAAAAGAATAAAGGATTAAATCCTTTTATATCAACCACATGAGTAGCTAAAATCAACTTTAAGGGGCTTCAATCAACACTGAGAAATCATTATACGAAAAGGATTCAAAATCCCCCGCCGTAAAAAGCGTGCCGGTTCGAGTCCGGCCTCCGGTACCACTCGATTGATGATGAAGAGCCTGAAGATCCCACGCCAGCGCGTGTAATCATCTCACCTACGCGGTAACACTTGGCGGCTGGTCTCCGTATGCAACACGGCGTGCGCCTCGTGCCTCCAGGTCGCCAGCACTGCATACCCTCTGGCTGGGAAAACCGGGATCATGACCGCACACACCACTGCTGGTTCTTCGTCTGTCTGCGCGCTGCTGCCCGCCTGGCGTGCTGCCGGGTTCATTCAGCCAACGCTGGACTCACTGTCGGCACAGACCTATCGCAACTTCCGCGTCATCGTATCCGTGGACCAGTGCACTGACGACACTGCTGAGCTGTGTAGGGCGCACGCTGAGGGCGATCCACGGTTTCGAGTTGTTCAGCAAAGCGAACGGCTGGGCTACGTCGGCAACTGCAATGCCCTTCTCCAGCTCGCCGATAGCGACTACGCATTGTTCGCCTTCCATGACGACATCATCGCCCCACCTATATTGAGCGACTGGCTGCCGCGCTGGATGGCGATCCGGAAGCTGTTGTCAGCTTCTCGGATGTTCACCTGACGCACACCGATGGCCGCGAAGAGCACTGGGTACTCAGCGAACTGGAAGGTATCACCAACCCGGCAGAACGCGGCCACCTGATGCTCGCCGGAGGGCTGAAGTGGTGGGTACCCAACCGCGGTGTTTTCCGCCTGTCGATGGCGCGGCAGATCGGTGGTTTGAAACTGCACGGCGCGGGCGAGTTTTCCACTGATTGGCCATGGCTGTTCCACATGAGCCTGCTGGGAAAGTTCCTCCGCGTGCCCGAGACCCTGTGTTTCAAATACTACAAGCCGGGCAGCCTGTCGCGCAGTTGGGCCTTCACCCCGGAACAGCGTTTTGAGGTTCTCTGGGCCTGCCTGCGAGAGCTCTGGAATGCCAACATCAGCAGCACCGCCAAACTGGATATCGCGGTACCACTGGTTCAGTATCTGCACCACAATCGTCCCCAGGGCGTAACCGCGGCATGACATTACCGGCCCCCGAGGCAACCCGCTGGTTTGGGGGCGCGGCACGGTTAGTACCTGTGCAGCGCCACAACGACAGCAGGGGCTCCCTGCTGCCGGTGGACTTCGCACAGTTACCCTTCAGACCGGAGCGTGTATTCACCGTTTCCGCGGTACCCCCTGGTACCCGCCGCGGTGGGCACGGCCACCTGCGCGGCCAGCAGCTGCTGATCTGCCTGACCGGAAAGATCCTCGTCACGCTGCAGGGTGACGGCGAGCGCGTGGACATCACCCTTGACGGCGCGAGCCCGGGGCTGTCGGTGAGCGCGGGAATCTGGGGAGAACAGACCTACATCGAAGAGCACAGCACGCTGCTGGTGCTGGCCAGCGACCCCTACGATGCCGACTCCTACTTTTCGCTGGTCGGTGCCGCTCCGTGAGGGCACACCGACACATCGCGGTGCTCGGTGCCGGCATTATGGGATGCTCTACCGCACTGTTTCTGGCTCGCCGGGGAGTTGCCGTATCGCTGTTCGACGAAGCCGGCGAACCCTTCACCGGCGCCAGCCGCTGGAACGAAGGCAAAATCCACCTCGGCTACCTCTGTTCCGCAGACAGCTCGCTGCGCTCGGCGCAACATGTGCTGAGCGGCAGCCTGTTGTTTGGAAAGCTGACCGAAGAGTTGCTGGATACGTCGCTGGATGGCGTTATCACCGAACAGGATGACCTGTACCTGTGCCACCGCGACTCGCTGGTGCCTGCCGACGACATGGCGCATTACCTGGCGCAGGTCAGCAGCCTGGTGCGTTCACACCCCGATGCCGGAAAATACCTCGTGGACGCCTCGCAGGCACGCGCGCGGCAGCTGTCCCGAACAGAGTTGAATGCAACCACAGGCGCTGACGAGATTAGCGCCGGCTTTCACGTTCCTGAGCGTTCAGTGGAAACCAACTGGGTCGCCGACCGCTTTCTCCAGGCCGTGGCCGCCGAGCCACGCATCACCCTGCGCCTGGGCGAGCGCGTTCTGGCTGCGCAACCGCAGGGGAATTCGGTACATGGGCGCTGGACAGTTGCAACAGACTTGCGGCAACCCGAACACTACAGTGAAGTGATCAACGCCCTCTGGCACGGGCGCATGGGCGTTGACCAGACAGCAGGCATCGCGGCTGCCGGTGTCTGGTCAAACCGCTATCGCCAGTCCTTGTTTCTGCGCACGCGGCAACGCGTGCGCACCCCCC
>Ga0207876_1000494_pt1 | contig 11713 bp, 21 predicted proteins | sample MalvirmetaMSP146_FD_184237 | JGI IMG/M metagenome (GOLD analysis project Ga0207876, IMG submission 184237) | Marine viral communities from the Deep Pacific Ocean - MSP-146 (SPAdes) | ecosystem: Environmental > Aquatic > Marine > Oceanic | place: Pacific Ocean | collected 2011-07-10
TAATTTTCTTCGTGGCGATCAGGGTTCAGCGTTCAGCGGCATAACCAGGCGGTCAACCGGACGCCAAAAGCGTGCCGCTTTTGGTTCCCTTCGCTGGCGCTCCGGCGCCGGTTACCTTAGCGTTATGCAGAGCGTTCGTCTTGACGTACGTACTCAAAGGCGTACACTTGGTGAAAAGTTGAACGCTCAAGAGGTGCGTCATGACGGGAATCACAGCAACTGAGGCGCGCAGCAACCTTTATCGGTTGATTGACGAGACCGCCGAGTCCCACCAACCCATCGTCATCATGGGTAAGCGGAACAAAGCGGTTCTGGTATCCGAGGAAGACTGGTCTGCAATTCAGGAAACACTTTACCTGCTCTCCGTACCCGGTATGAGGGAGTCTATTCGTGAGGGAATGGATACCCCCGTGGATGAATGCGATGAGGAGCTGGACTGGTGACATGGAAGTTGGTTTACACCAAGCAAGCCCAGAAAGATGCAAAGAAGTTGGCCTCCAGCGGCCTCAAACCAAAAGCCCAGGAACTGCTAGCGCTGTTAGCGGAAGATCCATACCGCAAGCCGCCTCCGTTTGAGAAGCTAATTGGTGATCTTGCGGGGGCCTATTCACGCCGCATCAATATTCAGCATCGTCTGGTCTACCAAGTGCTCGAGGACGAGCGAGTGGTGAAAGTTCTCAGGCTCTGGAGCCACTACGAATAATGCATAACCAGTCGCTGTTGCCGGACAATTTTTTCACCGCTTCGCGGCTCCAAAATTGCCGCAAAGCTCCGCGTTAAATTTTTTGCAGCTCCCTCTGAGATTATGCTGTAATACGTTGTAGTCGAAGAATTCGAGGGTATAGCCATGAGCGTCACCACAGTCCGTCTTCAAGCAGAAGTTGAACAGCACCTGGAGGCAATCGCCAGCAGGCTTCACCGAAGCAAGGGTTGGGTTATTAACCAAGCGCTTTCGGAGTACATCGAAAAACAACAGGTTGAGCAGGAGCGTTGGAAGCAAACCCTGGAAGCAATGGAGTCAGCCGCCCAAGGGAAAGTGATTGATGCTAGCGAGGTCCATAGTTGGCTCAATAGCTGGGGAACCGAAGACGAGCAGGATGCGCCGAGGTCAGGTAAGTGAAATTGGTTTACACGGATGAAGCCATTGAAGATTTGAAGCGCCTCAGGGAGTTCATTGCCGTGCACAACCCGGCGGCGGCAGCCAGGATTGCCTCCGAGCTGGTTAGCAAAATCGAATTACTCCCAGACTTCCCTAAAATGGGCACACCCGTTGAAATGGCACCGGTGCCTGACTCTGTTCGAGATATGGTTTTCGGGAAATACGTTGTTCGATATTCAGTCCATGCCAGTGCCATCATTATTCTCCGGGTTTGGCATGGCCTTGAGGGTGAACGATAACAATTTGACCAAACGCGGCACTCGGACGCCCTTGTCTCCGCTTCGCTACGTCAAGGTCGCCGGTGCGCTCTGCGTTAGGCAAAAACATGCAAGATCAATTTGAAGCCCGGATGGAGCAAATAACTGATCGGTATCTGCAGGCAAGTTTTGGCTTGTGGAATGCTCTTCTTACAATCAATGGACTAATTCTCGCTGCAGCAACACTGGTCTCAGGCGAGGAGGTGTCATTGGTTAAGCTCATGGTATTGGGGCTCGCGTTGATCGCAATTGCGCTACTTACGTGCAATTATCTGATGGTTAAGAGCACCTACTTTCGGATTGGTAAAGTTTTGGGTGGAAATCCAGAAGACCTTACCGATGCGCAGATGGAAAAAGACCTCAAAAATTCCCAACTGAAGTTCCGGCTATCCAGATGGTCAGAAAACGGCTGTTTATTCATTCTGGTGGTCCAAGCAGGCCTTCTGGTATTCGGTCTAAGCTGTGAGACTGCCTAACAAGGCGCATCAATACGCGGCCGATGGCCGCCGGACGCCCTTTTCATTGCGGCTTCGCCTCCATTACAAGGCCGCCGTTGTGCGCTGGCGTTAAAAAGTCACCAATCATCCTATGAAAGAGCATGTAATCGAATCTGTCGCAGAAATTCTCCAGCAGTGGAATCCGCTAGGAGAAAGCGCGTCATCAATGAGCGACCTTGAGGGTTACAGGTACGAGGCTATGGACATCATCTCCACGGCCTCAATAGCCAAGAAACCCGTACGGGACGCAGTTGCTCTCGTTTTGACCCAAGCGTTCAAAGTTGAGCTGGATTCAGAAGCACTCATCCGCTTCAGTGTGCGGATTGAAAGAGCTATAGCTGAGGATTAGTTCCTTTCCTAAACTGGACGCTGGGATTTAGCATAAGTGGGGGTGACACCGTGGAGATCGATGAGAATAAAATCGACGAGACTGTTTTGGCTCTGCTCTACCTGACGTTGCATGATGGTGCTCGTGCATGGAAGTCTTTTGATTGGGATTCGATGAATAGGCTTCACGAAAAAGGATTGATTACTGATCCCGTCAACAAAGCGAAGTCAGTCGTTTTGACAGAGGACGGACTTCAGGCATCAGAGCGACTGTTCAAACAGCTTTTTTCCAAGAATCAGTAACATTGGCGGGAGTGCTGTTTTAACAAATTGTTCCAGTTTGTTCCGGGCCTGCGGCCCTCCACCGGACGCCCTTTTCTCCGCTTCGCTGCAAAAAGGTCGCCGCTGAACAATAGCGTTAAACGTATAAGGAGAAAATTTTGGCACCACCCGATCATCACAAAGAAGTCGCGAAGTTCCTGAAAGAGAAATTCGAGGGCAATGCGTCGATTTCTGCTTACCGGGATGAAGGTGGAGAAAGACCTGTTCCTATAGGCAACTTTGGTGGTTCATTTTTCTCTACGATTGGAGCCTTTGACTCGAATTTGTCGCTGCCTGACGGCAGCTTCGAGTTCGCAGCTACTGGAGATGAGGATTGGCTTCCCAACGTATTGGCGAGCTCAATCTACTGGCTGCGTGAGCGTAACTGCGATTCATGGCCGCTAGTCTGCGAAGACGTTGTGAAGCAAAACGTTAACAGCCAGTATCGACATATGGCGTTTACGCCATCGCCTTTTGGTTTGCAGGTTTCTACCGGACAAGTTGTTCACTGGTTTCTCGGTGCGCCGATTAAAGATAGTGAAATCGGTATTTCCCAGGGCGAGCTGCTGGCTAGGGTCCGTCTCATGTACCCAAAATGGTTGTTCAGTGAGCCCGTTTAACCAAACGGTCAACCGGACGCCAAAAGCGTACCGCTTTTGGTTCCCTCCGCTGCGCTCCGGCGCCGGTTACCATCAGCGTTATATTTCGGGAGCTAAGTGATCAAATATCTCAAATCCGCGGTTTTGGTAATTGCTGTTCTTGGAGGTTTTCTTTTTCTGACATCCGGCTCTGCGACGGCACCAATGTTTTCAATTCTAGGAATTGGCGTCGATGTCCATGAGAGGACGATCAGCGATATCGAAGGTGAGGTTGGAAAACCTTGCTCAGAAGTTTACGAGGAAGCAATGGAGTTCGTACGCGGTGATCTAGAAGACATAGTAAATGTCGGTCTGACTGGCGGAGATTGGATCGCAGCAATCACCGAACAGCAAAAGGACTTTATACACCGCACAGAAGATAGAGTACGCAAATGCGAAATACTCGAATTCTCAGCGGCAGAGAAGGGATATGATTGGCCAGACTTTTCAGAAATGGTGTACTTGTTTGGAACCCTTCGTATGCATACCACCAGCTACGATGGAGAAGAGCCCACGTCAAAAAGGCTTAAAAAAACCGTGCTTGAAAGAGTTATTAAAAACCGAAGAACTCTGATGGGCGATTAGCAAAGTATTCACCAGTAAAAAATATAACCAGTCACGGAAGGCGGACGCCCCTGTCGGGCCGCCGCTTATTTTCGGCGTTGAGGCTGTAGAAAAACCCCGAAATTCCCATTCGGGTTTGATAGGATCAGGCAAACGGACAAGGAGTCGTCGGCATGCCCCGTTTCAAGCACTACAACTACGACCAGGATGCCATGGTCGTGATCAACTACCAGGAACAGCTTCAGCCCGGCACCTTTGAGCACGCGGTGCACTACCTGATCGAACACAAGCTGGACTTGTCGGTTTTCCATCCGAAGTACCGCAACGAAGATACAGGCCGGCTGGCCTACGATCCGGCCATCCTGCTGAAGATCATCCTGTTTGCTTATTCCAAGGGCATCACCTCCAGCCGTGAGATGCAGTGGTGCTGCGAGACCAACATCATTTTCAAAGCAATGTCCTGCGATACCGTTCCCCACTTTACGACGCTGGCCAAGTTCGTCAGCAGCCATGCCAGCGAGATTGAAGAACTGTTCGAACAGGTGCTGCTGGTCTGTCACGAAAAGGGATTGCTGGGTAACGAACTCTTTGCCATCGACGGCTGCAAGATGTCCTCCAATGCCGCCAAGGAATGGTCGGGCACCTTTAAGGAACTGGGCGAAAAGCGAGAGAAACTGCGACGACTGATCCGCCACCACTTGAAGGAACATTACGAGCGAGACGAGGCGGAGACCGAAGCTGAACTGGACCGGGGTATCCGACGGGCGAACACCATCCTCTCGCTGGATGAAGCCATGAACAAAGTGGACCGCTTCCTAAAGACGAACCGCCCAAGGATGGGCCGGGGGAAGCGGAGCAAGGAAGTGAAGAGCAACCTGACTGACAACGAAAGTGCCAAGATGACCACCAGCAAGGGCACGATCCAGGGCTATAACGGCGTGGCCACGGTGGATAAAAAGCATCAGGTCATCATCGACGCCCAGGCCTTCGGCGAAGGCCAGGAACACCACACCCTGCAACCGGTGCTGGAAACCGTCGAATCCCGATTCCGGAAACTGGGCATTGCCGAGAGTATTTACCAGCAAGGTACGGTCGTCACTGCCGACACCGGCTTCGCCAACGAAGCCAACATGAAGTACCTGCACGAAAGACAGATCAACGGCTACGTGCCGGACAACCGATTCCGCAGTCGCGACCCGAAGTTCCAGAACCAGAAAGACAAGTACGGCAAACGTCATCAGAACCTGCCGGATACTGGCTGGAAGAAAACCATCCCGGCCAGTGAGTTCCAGTTCGATCCGGTAACCATGACGTGCGTCTGCCCGGCAGGAAATTCCATCAGCTACCAAGCCACACGTGAAGCCGAGAATGGCAAAATGCGGGTGCACTTCGAAGGGCGTTTGCTGCAATGCCGACACTGCCCGAAGAAGCATCAGTGCATGCAGAACCCCGCGTCCGCCAACCATCGCAAAGGCTCCGGAAGACAGGTCTCGTTCACCATCGAGAACAAGCGCCTGCCCAACTACACCGACTGGATGAAACACAGGGTGGACAGTCCGCAGGGCAAGGAAATATACAGTCACCGGATGTCGGTGGTAGAGCCGGTGTTCGGCAACATCGGTACTACAAAGCGACTGAACCGCTTCAGCCTGCGCGGCAAGAAAAAGGTACAGAGCCAGTGGCAGCTATACTGCCTGGTGCACAATATTGAGAAGTTGGCGAATTATGGGCAGTTAGCAGCGTGATACAGGGATTAGAAGGCCCAGAATGTCGACCTTGGATGCCAACAATACCGGCGCTGGATGCAGCAAAAAGCCGAAACGACTCGTTGGGCAGCGAAATTAGAATCATCGGTCCGTTGATGGCCGGGACAAAAAATTGAGGAATCAGGTGCTGGGAACGGCTCGAAATCGGGTTTTTCTACAGCCTCGTTATGTGAAGGGAGTCAGATGAAGTCTGTAGTAAGTGTTTTGACAGGTCTCATTGCAGGCTGGCTTCTGACCGAGTCGCACGATTTGATGCCGGATTCCTTTACCAGTTGGGTAGGTAATGCTGTCGCTGGTAGTGGTGCTATTCGGGCCGTGCTGGAACTGTTGCCCTTGAGTTCAGGAGCCGCCGACACTGTTCACATTTGGATCATAGTGGCATCAATTTCATTCATCCCAGTCTTTGGGGTTTCGCTTTTTGCAGCAGCGGTGCACCTATGGTCACGAAAAGCTCGATTAATAATTTACGGCTCGCTTATCGTGCCTCTCTTCATGACAGCTCTAGCCATTAGCCACCAATACAGGCTAGCGCAGGTTGATCATCGGTTGGCAATGTCGTGGTGGAGTAATGCCGGAGGCAACGTTCAAAGCTATATTTTGAATTTGTGTATTTTTGCTTTGGCATTTTTTACGATTAAACAAGGGATAAAGCGGGCCCAGACGGCAGAAACACATAACCAGTAGTTGCAGTTCGTTCCGGGCCTGACGGCCCTCCACCGGACGGCCTTTTCTCCGCTTCGCTGCGTAAAGGCCGCCGCTGAATATTGGCGTTAACCATATCGAAGGCATGGATGGGAAAGTCACTACTGTTGAGGGGAATCTTGATCACGGGACTTGTTCTGGTGCTCGTACACGGCTTCTCAGCAAGTTACCTGATTGCACTGATCATTATCGCTGTTCTCGGTATCTTCGGAGAGGTCATCCATCTCCCGGAAAATTTACCGGGAGAAACTGATAACCCGGTTGGTAATGATCTGCATCCGGCCAAGGCTATTCTGATTGGTAGCCTTATTGTGTTTGCATTAGTGGCTCTCGAAGAGATGTTCCCCGTGTTGTACGAGTTCGGGGGGAGTCCGAATGGTTAACAAGTGACTGTGGTGTCAATTCCATAAATTAAGCCATTTCACCTCGCCAGGGTTTCTGGTTTTTGATCATGGTATTGAGCACCACAATCATCTTTCTCATGCAGGCGATGAGGGCTACTTTCGGGATCTTCCCCTGGGCTTTCAGGCGCTCATAAAAGCGCTTGAATACGGGATTGCATTGGATGGATGAGAGCATGGCCATGAACATGACCGTGCGAACTCTGTGTCGGCCACCGCGTATTCTCCGCTTGCCATTCAGCTTGCCGCTGTCCCGGTTTATGGGTGCGACACCGACCAGTGCGGCGATCTCTTTTCGGTTCAATGATCCTAGTTCCGGGAGCTCACTGAGGAGGGTGTAGGCGAGCACCTTCCCAACACCGGGCATGCTGGTCATGATCTCCATTTTGGTACGCCAGTGGTCCACGTTGGCCACTTCCTGCTCGATCTGTCGGGTGATGGTTTCGATCTGACTCTGGAGCATTCTGAGCAGGCTCTTAATGGATCGATGAAGAGGCTTTGGCATGATCTAGAGACGGTTTTTCTCCATGGTGGACATCTCCATAAGCTGAGCCCGCCTGGCTAATAAGTCTCTGATCTTTTGTGATGTTTTGTCCGGGATGGGTCTGAATTCCGGCTTGAGTGTGGCGGCATATTTGGCAATCACCTGGGCATCAATCCGGTCGGTTTTGGCGAGCACGCCGATGGCTTGGGCGTAGCGCCTGACACTGATTGGGTTGACGACAATGATGGGCAAGCCGGCCTGATTGCTGGCCTGAACCAAGGCGTGCTCATGTCTCCCTGTGGCCTCCACTACAATGCGTTCAATGTCATAATTCTTGAGGATTTTTATGAACCGGCGAATGTGAGCTTCGCTGTTGGGAATTGAATAAAACTGTCCGGAAGGATGGAGAGCGATATCAAGGTTGGCTTTATCGACGTCGACACCGATATTAACGGAGGTTTGGATTTGGCTGCTGTTCATAATAAGCTGACTCTGCCTTGCTATACGGGCTCGAGGCCCCGATGACTGTTCGAGTTATCGCTTGAGAGTCATGCAGCGCTACGCACTTGTTACCGGTCTCTCGAATGAGGAGCCTGCCATCATCGAGCTGCTGCATGAAGGCCCCCAGCGGCCACTGGGGGTGGGCCTCAATTTACCCAAACACGGCAGAAATTATCCATACAAGTCGCATCAGTACGTGGCCTTCGGCCACCGGACGCCACTGTCGTGGCGCCGCTGTGCTCAGCGTTATACCCCTCTACCCGCCTACTTTTGCGAATACTAACGCTTGACGTTAATAACGCTCTGCGTCATTATTTCCCTATGATCATATCGTTCAAGTGTAAGGATACCGAGAAGCTGGCAAGCGGACGCCGCGTCAGACGCTTCGTCAATTTTGAGCGAGTTGCCTTGAGGAAAATTCGGCAACTCCAGGCTGCAAGTCAGTTGGATGATCTTAAAGTACCGCCCGGAAATATGTTGGAGCCGTTGCATGGTGACCGCCAAGGTCAGCACAGCATTCGAATCAACAGGCAGTTCCGGGTTTGCTTCCGCTGGACCAAGGCTGGTGCGGAAGATGTCGAAATTGTTGATTACCATTAGGAGGTAACTCATGCGCAACATCGAAGCTGTAACGCCAGGCGAGTTACTGAAGGAAGAGTTCCTTGAGCCGATGGGTATTTCTCAATACCGCTTGGCTAAAGAGATTGGGGTGCCTGCTCAGAGGATCGGCCAGATTATTGCGGGAAAGCGTTCGATAACCGCAGACACGGACCTGCGACTCTGTCGTTTCTTTGGTTTGTCCAATGGCTACTGGTTGCGAGCTCAGGCAGCCTACGACACTGAGATTGCCGAAGATGCCCTAGAGGATCAGCTGAAAAATATTCGTCCGTGGAATGCTGTATCCGAAATCGGGCACAGGGCATAACAATCGGCTGCACAGCGACCGATTTTCGCCCCGCTTCGCGGCTCCAAAGCGGCGCGTGAGCCGAGCATTGAATCAGTAGTGGTACCGGAGCTGGGCGATAAGCAAAGCGTCATCCGTGACTTTGTACACCATTCGGTGTTCTTCGTTGATTCGGCGAGACCAGTAGCTGGCGAGGCTGTGCTTGAGGGGCTCCGGTTTACCAGCACCTTCGAACGGTTGTCGCTTGGTCTCTTTGATCAGCTTGTTGATTCGGTTGAGGATTTTTTTGTCGGTTTTTTGCCAGTACAGATAGTCTTCCCAGGCGTTCTCGGAGAAGATGAGTTTCATTCAAGAAGTTCCTTTTCTTGACCACCGCCTTGCTCCAGCTCGGCAACGGATTCCAGCAAACGCCGTGCGTTTTTTGGTGCGCGCAGAAGGTATGCAGTTTCTTGCAGCGCCTCGTAGTCCTCCAGAGAGATCATTACCACTGACTGCGACTTGCTCCGGGTGATGATCACAGGGGAATGGTCTTCACAGACCTGCTCCATGGTTTTTGCTAGATTAGTTCTAGCGGCTGTGTAGCTAATGGCGTCCATAAGGTTGCTCCTGTACAGGATGTTGATCATGGTCAGGATACCGTACGCAAAAAGATTTAACAATCGGCTGCACAGCGACCGGTTTTCCGCCGCTACGCAGCTCCAAACCGGCGCGTGAGCCGGGCGTTCCCTACAACCCCGACCAGAACGCCATGGTGGTGATCAACTACCAGGAACAGCTTCAACCCGGCCACCCTGGCGAAGTTCGTCAGCAACTGAAACGGGGATGTTTCCAGCATCAAATAAGCTCGATTTGAGCCGCCACAAATCTATCGCGTCGCACAGCATTTTATTGATTTATTAGTTTTCTGGCATAAGCTTCATTTGTTTGTCTATTTATTAGATAGGTCTTCGTTGCGAGGCGGACGCCTGAGTTTGAAATGCGACTAATCACAGACAACTGGCTGCGTATCATCAAATAGGGATTATGGAATGCGAAAGTTCTTCGTTTTGGCGTCTACACTTGCGGTGTCGTTACCTGTCTTGAGTCACGCGGATGAGGTGGTTACGGATGATCTGATCGTGCAGGGATCTCTATGCGCTGGCGGCGACTGCGTGGTCGATGCTGAATTTGGTTTCGACACACTCCGACTGCACTCACCAACACCTCAGATCCTGTTGCAGGATACTAGCGTCTCTGCAAATTTCCCGACCGAGGATTGGTTGCTGGGCATCACGGACGGTGGCTCGGCATTACCGTCGTCGTTCTTTATCAGGAATTTAACCAGCCAGCTTGATTCTGTGGTGCTCTCTGCAGAGGGCGACGTAGCCTTGGGAGCCGGCGCGGAAGTGGTGGCGGATGCGATCTCGGTTGGCGATTTGGGCACCGAGCGCCGGGTAACGTTTGTGGCGGATGCTGTGGACGATAGCGATGCGGTGACACTCGCGCAGTTCAACACATTCAAAGCGACGGCGACGGCCTCGGTGTCTGATGAAGTGGATGCCCTGGATGCTCGTCTGGCCGGCCTGGAATCCCGCCTGACTGACCTGGTTGATCGACTTGAGGCTGTTGCGGCCCAGATTGACTAACAACACTTGTTCAGCTGGGAACCATCAATCATGAAATTGTTTAAATACAGTCTTTTTGTAGTGTGTGCCGCTGCGGCTTCAGCGTCGAATGCTGATCAGATTAGGGCGGATGATATGGTCGTGCAGGGCAATCTGTGCATCGGCGCGGATTGTATTGTTAATGGCGAGGACTTTTCCAATGGCGCTCTGACACTCAAGGAAAACAACCTCCGTATACGCTGGTACGATTCAACAGCAACGGCTGGCGGGCCGGTTCGGCAAACTTTCGACGGCACCTATTTAGACGGTGAAGTTGGCGAATCCTGGCGCTTGGACGCAAATCAGTCTTCGAATGGGGGCGACAATGGGCTTTACATCAGTCAGATGAGCGTTGTGGATTACCCGGTATACAGCGATGGGAGTGCGCCTGATTATGATTGCTCTGGTGCTGCTGCTAACCCGAGGCCTGTTATCGGAACCATTCCAGAAGGTGATCCTGCCGAGGATTCATTAAATTGCTCACCTTATAGTGAGTTTTTACAGTTAAACGTGCTGGCCATGAATGGTAGCTTGAACGGCGGAGTTTCTCTGGGCATCGGGGCGGAAATTGCGGATGGTGAAGTGCGCTTGGGTAACGCCGAGCTCAAGCGTCGACTGGTTCATGTGGCCAGAGCGATTTCGAATAGCGATGTGTTAATCAAAGAGCAGCTGGATCAGGGACTGTTCCAGGCGCAACAGATTCGGTTGAATGAAATCGAAGCATTGATGACCATGGCTGAAAATGAGTTGGAGGTTCTGGAACAAGAGGTGGCGCCAAGCGGTAGCAGTGGCGGTAGCGGTGGCGGTGGCGCAGCCAGTTGGCTGTTGTTACTGCTACCACTGGCCGCATTGAAATTCCGCAATCGCAAGACACTTGCCTGATCTACTGGTTAGCCTTGTTGATTGGAGTTAACCTTTTCAGTCAACAAGGCTGCACCGACTTCTGACAAGTCCCATCTGGGCAGCCGTTCACGCCCAATCTGTCCGGGACGACCACGCAATTCACGCACCAACAGCGCTTGGTGTTTTCGGGAGTAAAACCTCATGAAGCCAACCCTGTGCACTTCTGTCTTTCTGGTGGCGCTCAGCTTTAACAGCTGGGTCTGGGCCCAAGAGGTTGATTACGATAAACGCAATCTGCACATCTTTTGCGCCTCACATCTGAAGTTACTCAGCGGCACGATTGATGACGGCGGTGATGAATATAAGGCACTGATGTTTATGTCCGGTGTTCACCGGGACGAGGCAACCGGGATGGGGGCCACCGAAAAGCACTTCAGCGACGTGAACACCTATCTGAAAAAAGTACGCAACACCAGCAAACCGAAGTGGAGCAGCCTGACGTCCCGAAGCAGGGAGCTGTGTTTCCCCCAGTCCTGACGACAGGGTTGGCCATCGGGATCTATAGTTAACGGTATGAAGGTCTGAAATCTGGCTCGCATGGAGGTCATCCGATGACGAAACAGACGAAGAATCAACCGCGCAATGTTGCCACGAAGCTGATCGAGTCACACCTGGTGTCGGGAACGATGAAGGCCGGCGAGGAAAT
>Ga0207876_1000495_pt1 | contig 11687 bp, 9 predicted proteins | sample MalvirmetaMSP146_FD_184237 | JGI IMG/M metagenome (GOLD analysis project Ga0207876, IMG submission 184237) | Marine viral communities from the Deep Pacific Ocean - MSP-146 (SPAdes) | ecosystem: Environmental > Aquatic > Marine > Oceanic | place: Pacific Ocean | collected 2011-07-10
CTGCTTGGCCTGGTGCTGCATCTTTTCTTCCGGCGGCAGGCTTTCCAGCACCTGCTCGGCGGTTTCCAGATCACCCAGCTCCGCCTTCAGTTGCGCGAGGTCGATCAGTACCTTCAGATCATCCGGGTTGTTACGGTTCATCTCGGTTAACACGGCCAACGCAGCTTCCACATCACCTTCTTCCCAAAGTCGGTGAGCCTTATCGTAAGGAGCCTCTTCGTCTTCCGGCATGTCAATGTGCTTGTCGAGGACCTTGCGGATCTCGCTCTCCTGCAAGGCACCATTAAAGCCATCCACTGCCTGGCCATCCTTCACAAGGATCACGGTGGGTAGGCTGCGCACACCCAGGCTGCCGGTCAGTTGCTGCTGCTCGTCGGCGTTCACCTTGGCCAGCATGAAGCCGCCCTTATACTCTTCCGCCAGCTTTTCCAGCAACGGCATCAACTGCTTACAGGGGGCGCACCACTCCGCCCAGACATCAATCAATATGGGCGTTTTGGAGGACGCTTCCATCACATCCTGCTGGAAGTTGTCCATGGTGGCTTCGAAAACGTACGGCGAGTTGCTCATGGATGGCACCTGAAAGTGATTTCCTGAAATGTCATTAACGGATTGTTGTTGGTATTGGGGGCTGAGAGTCGAAATTCAAGGTTTTGCCGCAGGCTCTGCACGATAACGGCAATTACCGCCACCTGCCTTGAAATAATCCCCTTTGCCGTTACATAGGCAATAGGGCCGGGGCGACAGCCCGGATCAAATTTCCTGGAGGATGCGTGTACGGCATGAACGACGACAACCGCAACGACTCTTTTGATGCTGCCGAAGAAGATCTGACCGAGTACATCGGCAAGGACGAGAACAGCAAAAGCCTGGTGCTGCCGAAACAGCAGATGCCCCGCCGCATGTACGTGTTACCGGTGTCGAACAGGCCGTTCTTCCCCGCCCAGGTGCAGCCGATTGTGGTTAACCAGAACCCCTGGCAGGAAACCCTCAAGCGTGTAGGCGAAACCGACCACAAGGTACTGGGTATATGCTTTGTGGAAGACAGCGATCCTGAACAGGGTGTTCCCGGCAGCGAGGAGCTGGAAACCGTAGGCTGCGCCGTGCGCGTCCATCACGCCCAGGGCGAAAGCGGCAAAGTCCAGTTCATTGCCCAGGGCCTGCAGCGTTTTCGCATCACCCAATGGCTTCGGCGCCGGCCACCCTACCTGGTGGAAGTGGAATACCCGGACGAGCCGGAAGAAGCCGCCGACGAGTTGAAAGCCTATACCCTCGCGATCATCAGCTCCATCAAGGAGCTGCTGCGCACCAACCCGCTTTACGGCGAGGAAGTGAAGCAATACCTGTCCCGATTCGGGCCGGATGACAGCTCTCCCCTGGCGGACTTTGGTGCCTCGATGACCAGCGCCCCGGGCCAGGAACTGCAGGAAGTACTCAACACCGTGCCTCTGCTCAGGCGCATGGAGAAAGTACTTCTGCTGATGGCGAAAGAACAGGAGGTCGCCCGCCTGCAAAGCGAAATCAGCGAAGAAGTGAACGAGAAGGTGCAAAAGCACCAGCGTGAGTTCTTCCTGAAAGAACAGCTCAAGGTCATCCAGCGCGAACTGGGCATGGCCAAGGACGACAAAACCGCCGACGCCGAGCGTTTCCGCGAGCGCATGGAAAGCCTTAACCCACCGGAACAGGTTCAGGAACGCTTTGACGACGAGCTTCAGAAACTGCAGGTTCTGGAGCAGGGTTCACCGGAGTACGGTGTCACCCGCAATTACCTCGACTGGCTGACCCAGGTGCCCTGGGGCCTGACCTCGGAGGATCATTTCGATCTGACCGAAGCCCGCCGCATCCTGGACCGTGACCACGATGGGCTGGACGACGTGAAAGACCGTATCGTCGAGTTCCTTGCCGAAGGCACCTTCAAGGGCGAAGTCAGCGGTTCCATCCTCCTGTTGGTGGGCCCGCCTGGCGTGGGTAAAACTTCCATCGGCCATTCCGTCGCCGACGCCCTCGGCCGTGAGTTCTATCGATTCAGCGTGGGCGGCATGCGTGACGAAGCTGAAATCAAGGGCCACCGCCGCACCTATATCGGCGCCATGCCTGGCAAATTCGTGCAGGCATTGAAAGACTCGAAGGTGTCCAACCCGGTGATCATGCTGGACGAGATTGACAAGATCGGTGCCTCCTTCCAGGGCGACCCAGCCTCTGCCCTGCTGGAAACACTGGACCCGGAACAGAACCGGGAATTCCTGGATCATTACCTGGACGTGCGCATGGACCTGTCCAAGGTCCTGTTCATTTGCACCGCCAACCAGCTCGACACCATTCCCCGCCCCCTGCTGGACCGCATGGACGTCATCCGACTGTCCGGCTACATCACCGAAGAAAAGCTTGCCATCGCCAAGCATCATCTGATGCCCCGGTTACTGAAACGAGCCGGCCTGCTGAAAAAGCAGATGAACATCACCGACGCCGCCATCAAGCAGATCATCGAAGGCTATGCCCGTGAAGCGGGCGTCCGCAGCCTGGAGAAATTGCTGCACAAAGTCATCCGCAAGGGCATTGTGAGGTTGCTGGAAAAGCCGGACGAGCCCGTAAAGGTTGGCGTCTCCGACCTGCAAACCTACCTGGGACAGCCAGCCTTCCGCAAAGAGAAATCCCTGAAAGGCACCGGTGTGGTCACCGGCCTGGCCTGGACCGCCATGGGCGGCGCCACCCTGAGCATCGAAGCCTCACGCATACACAGCAGTCAGCGTGGCTTCAAACTCACCGGGCAACTGGGTGACGTGATGAAAGAGTCCGCCGAAATCGCCTACAGTTTTGTCTCTTCAAACCTCAAGCGATTCAAAGGTGACCCCACCTTCTTCGACAAATCCTTCGTGCACCTGCACGTCCCCGAAGGCGCCACCCCCAAAGACGGCCCCAGCGCCGGTGTCACCATGGCCACCGCGCTGCTGTCCATCGCCCGTCGCGAGTCACCACAGCAGAACATCGCCATGACCGGCGAACTGACACTCACCGGCCAGGTGCTCCCCGTCGGCGGTATCCGCGAGAAAGTCATCGCCGCCAGACGCCAGAAAATCAGCAACCTGATTTTACCGGACGCGAACCGGGGGGATTATGAGGAGTTGCCGGGCTACCTGAAGGAAGGGCTGACGGTGAATTTCGCCAAGCAATACAACGACGTGTTTCAGGTATGTTTCGGGAACAAACCCCGCAAGGGATCGAGCGTCCATTGATATTACTGGTCTGACCACTGCAAGACTGCCTTGACGCTTGTTCAGCCCTTGACTTTACTCGCTTTGATATGGACGAAAAGCAATCTCCGGTGGCGCCAGGTCACCGGTTTCCGACTCCTGAGTTAAAGAGAGTGGTAAAACAATGAACAAGAAAAACTCGATCCTGTGCGTGGCCGCGGGCCTTGCTTTCATCCCCTTCGCCTACAGCCAATCTGACGATAGTCTCAAGAAGCTTGGCAATTTCCAGACTACCGGGAAAGCCGAGTTCACTGTGATCGACCAGAAAAGCGACAGCGCCGATGCTATTCGCAAGACTCTGCAGAAAATAAAACTCCCTGAGGGCTTTGAAATCAGCCTTTACGCTCTGGTGCCCGATGCGCGGCACATGGCGGTTGGCCCCCAGGGTGTCGTCACCTTTGTTGGAACCCGTAAAACCGAAGTCTGGGCAATGACTGACCGGGACAAAGACCGAGTGGCCGATGAGGTAAAGAACTTCGCACCGTCGCTGGCCAAATCCGTACCCAACGGCCCCTGTTTTTCGCCTACGGGCGTACTCTACATTGCGGAGCAGAACCGGGTACTGGCGTATCCGGCAGCGGAATTCTTCTTTGAAGGCGGCGATGTTGTCGCTTCAGAGGTAATCCCGGGGGGCGAATTAATCCCTGAACAGTTCGTCAGTTACAACCACACTGCCCGGGTCTGCGACGTTGGCCCGGACGGGAAGCTCTACATCTCGCTGGGCCAACCCTACAATGTTGCACCCAAGGAGCACCTGGAGACGTTCAGTGAATGGGGCATTGGCGGGATCATCCGGGTAAATCAGGATGGCAGCGATCGTGAAATCTACACACGTGGTGTCCGCAACTCTGTAGGGCAGGACTTTAACCCCACCACCGGCGACCTGTGGTTTACGGACAATCAGGTCGATGGCATGGGCGATGACATCCCACCTGGAGAAATCAATCGCCAGACCGCCATGGGCCAGCATTTTGGCCATCCCTGGTACGGAGGCGGTGATGTTCGCACCAACGAATACAAGGGCGAGGAAGTGCCGGTAGAGGTAGTATTCCCAGTCTCCGAAACTACCGCACATGCGGCCAACCTGGGCATGATGTTTTACACCGGAAAAATGTTTCCGAAGCAATATCGGGGTGGGATTTTCTCCGCGCAACATGGCTCCTGGAACAGGACCGTTCCAGTCGGAGCAAGGGTCATGTTCACGCCGGTGGACGCCGAAGGAAATGTTAATGGAGAAACCGTGCCTTTCGCCGAGGGGTGGCTGGATGAAAATGGTGAGTACCTGGGCCGGCCGGTGGATGTGGCACAGTTGAAGGATGGCTCATTACTGGTTTCGGATGATTTGGCCGGGGCAGTATACAGAATCGCTTACACAGGTTCCGGCTCATGATGCCAACTGCGGGGAGGGAGCCCCCAGCTCCCAGGAGACATCATGCGACAAGAAAAGTCAGAGCAACGTTTTCAACAATAGCGGTTCTGACATCTTTTCTCGCAATGAGCCCCGCGGCCCAAGGCGCGGACCCCGCAGAGGGGCGGAAACTCGCTGCCCAGTGCAAGACCTGCCATGGTCTGGACGGAATAGCCAAGATCCCGATTGCGCCAAATCTGGCGGGCGAAAGCCAGATGTATATTGAGAAACAACTGAAAGCGTTTCGCAGTGGCAAGCGTGAACACGAGATGATGTCCTTGGTTGCCAGGAACCTGACTGATCAACAGATTTCTGATCTGGCAGCCTGGTACCAATCCATTGAGATTAATGCAAAAATGCCGGAATGATCCTTGAAGCCGGTGCCATCGTCTCAGGACTTGTCATCGGCCTTCCAGCCATCATCCTTCAGCACCGACCCTACGGTGAGCATCGGGGCTGCATCGATATTATCCGCGTCCATCATATTGGCCACCCGCTGCAATGAAGCCAGAATCATGGTCTGCTCCCATTCTGCCAGGCTCTGGAACTTCCGTGTGAAGTCTTCCTGAAGCGGGTTCGGTGCCCGCGATAGGATTTCCGCGCCCTCACTCGTCAGATGCGCATGAACCTTGCGTTTGTCCTGGGTGCTGCGAACACGGTAAACCAGTTTACGATGCTCCAGCCGGTCAAGAATCGTGGTCACGGTTGCCTGGCTCAGGCTCACCTTGTCGGCGATGGTTCCGATGGTGACCTCGCCCAGGTCACGGATGCTGCGCATAATCAGCAATTGCGGGCCGGTCAGCCCCGCGTGCTTGCTAAGGCGTTTGGAATGCAGGTCAGTCGCTCGAATCACCCGACGCAACGCCACCAAAACCTCTTCGTAATTGTTCAACGCAACACTCCGCTTCGATTTGCCGAATTGTTTATAACACTAAGCATTAGAGGTCTTTGTTCCCAAGATTGCAAGCAGTAGTCACCACACCCATCGCTGTGTATTCCACTGACCTGCCAGTCCTTTTACGAATTTTCGCATTCTTCCGCCAACCACTATGCTAAGGTCACCCCCTTGTTGAATTTCCGCACAACGGACACGGCCCAATGAACACCCGAGTACATAATCTTATCCTGCAAAGCTCTTCCGGGAAGCGCCTGACAACCGCCCTCGCTTCATGCCTGATCGCACTGCTATTCAGTTCTGCCACCATGGCTCAGGAGCCCGGCGAGAACCTGACCGCCGAGGATGTCCAGCAGCGAATCGATACCGCGGAAGAACCCATGTACACGCCGTTTGTTGAGCTGTATCTATTGGAGGAAACCAAAGCACTGCGCAAGGAAATGATGAACACCCGCGCCGAGCTGATCGAGAAGGTTGTCGACAAGGAACTCTCGGTGGCCGACAAAACCATGTCGTACGCCACCGATACCGTTACCTACTTCTTCTACCTGATCGCTGGCGCCACCTCCATTCTCGTGGTCATTGGCTGGAATTCGATTCGCGACATGCGCAACCAGCTCACCAGCCTTGCCGAGAAGCGGGTCAATGAACTGGTCGTTGAATATGAAAAGCGCCTGGAATTCATCGAGGACCAGTTAAGGCAGAAATCCGACATCATTCATCAGAACCAGGCCGAGATCGAACGCACCAACGAAGTGCACTCCCTTTGGCTGAAAGCCAGCCAGGAAACCTCCCAGCAGAATAAGATTTCTGCCTACGATACGATCCTGGATCTTCGGCCTGACGACGTGGAGGCACTGAGTTACAAGGCCGATGCGGTGCTGGAAATGCAGGAGCCACTGTGGGCGATCAGTCTTTGCCAGCGCGCCCTGAAACTGGCCCCTGAAAACGGCCATGCGCACTATCAGCTGGCCTGCGCCTACGCCGAGATCGGTCGTTGGGACGATGCCGTGACGACGCTGCAAAAGGCGATTAATATCTCTGAAGCATACAAGGACGACGCCTCCGTTGACCCCAGCTTTGAACAGTTAAGGGATCACGACAGTTTCCGGAAACTGATTTTCACGGACGACGGGGAGCAGTCTGACGCCTGACACGACAGGCCGGCACGCTCTTTGCTCGCCTATGATTGGAAAAACAACCGTCAGCGTTCCGTCACATTCACTGGCATTGCCTGCTTGACAAGGTGGCAGGTGTGGTGTTTGTTTACATCGCTGAGAACATAAGAAAAACCCTGACACAAAACAGGACAGACCCAATGAGAACACCAGTCAAGAAACTCGTATCCGCTGTTGCAACATCCATTGCCGTGATGGGCGCCGGCCAAGCCGCTGCCGAAATCAAAATCGGCATCGCAGGGCCGATGACCGGCCCTGTCGCCCAGTACGGTGATATGCAGTTCTCCGGTGCCCGCATGGCGATCGAACAGATCAATGCCAATGGCGGTGTTATGGGAGAGAAACTTGTAGCCGTCGAACAGGACGACGTGTGTGATCCCAAGCAGGCCGTCTCAGTTGCCAACAACATGGTCAACGAAGGCGTGCGCTTCGTGGTCGGGCACCTCTGCTCCAGCTCCACCCAGCCCGCTTCCGACATCTACGAGGACGAAGGCATCCTGATGGTGACGCCAGCTTCAACCAGCCCGGACATTACCGAGCGTGGCTACGAACTGGTCTTCCGTACTATCGGTCTGGACAGCATGCAGGGTCCGGTTGCCGCCAATTACCTGATCAGCCAGAAGCCCGAGCGTGTTGCCGTTGTTCACGACAAGCAACAGTACGGTGAAGGCATTGCGACCGCCGTTCGTGACACCCTCGAAGAAGCCGGTGTTGAAGTGGCCATGTTTGAGGGCATTACCGCTGGTGCCAAGGACTTTTCATCGCTGGTGACCAAGCTCAGGCAGGCTGATGTGGACTACGTCTATTATGGCGGCTACCATCCGGAACTCGGTTTGATCCTGCGTCAGGCGCAACAGGCTGACCTGGACGCCACGTTCATGGGCCCGGAAGGCGTGGGCAACAAAGACATCAACACCATCGCCGGCGAGGCAGCCGAAGGGCTGCTGGTTACACTGCCGCCGAGCTTCGATAAAAAAGACGAAAACCAGGAACTGGTTCAGGCCTTTGAAGAGAAAGGCGAAGATCCGTCCGGTCCTTTCGTACTGACCTCCTACACCGCTGTACAGCTGATTGCCGATGGCATTGAAGCCGCCGAATCAACGGACCCGTTCGATGTGGCCGAAGCGCTGCGCGCAGGCACATTCCAGACGCCAATCGGTACCGTTGAGTACGACAACAAAGGCGATATGGAATCGTTTGAGTTTGTTGTTTACGAATGGCATTCAGATGGCAGCAAAACTCCGGTAAACTAAGCCGCAATCGTTAACAAACGGTAATTATGAGAGCACCTTCTCACCGCGATCCGGGAGAAGGTGTTTTTCTAGGCCCCTGTTGATCCTGTATTCAGTCCCCCCGGTACCCCGGGCTGTGCCTGTTTGCAGAGGAAGGGGCAGGCTATCGGAGTCCCACACAGATGCAAGACCTCCTGTATTTTATTCAGCAGCTCATTAACGGGCTGACGATCGGGAGCACCTACGCCCTGATCGCCATCGGTTACACGATGGTTTACGGCATCATCGGCATGATCAACTTTGCCCATGGTGAAATTTACATGATCGGCGCCTACACGGCCCTGATCGCCATTACCGGCCTTGCCGCACTGGGTATCGCCTGGCTGCCACTGATACTGATCGTGGCGCTGGTCTGCGCAATGATCGTTTCCAGCTCCATGGGCTGGGCCGTGGAACGGGTGGCCTACCGCCCTGTGCGAGGAAAGCACCGCCTGATTCCGCTGATCTCCGCCATCGGCATGTCTATCTTCCTCCAGAACTACGTCCACCTGGCCCAGGGATCACGCAACATCGGTTTTCCTGCGCTGATTGAAGGCGGATTCCGGTTCGGTGCCGAAGATTCGTTCCAGACCTCGATTTCCTACATGCAAGTCACCATCTTCATCACCACACTGATCTGCATGACAATACTCTCCCTGTTCATATCCCGCTCCCGCATCGGCCGCGCCTGCCGGGCCGTTTCCCAAGACCTTGGAATGGCCAACCTACTGGGCATAGACACCAACCGCATCATTTCAGCCACATTCGTCATTGGTGCTGCATTGGCCGCGGTCGCAGGCCTTCTGCTGGGAATGTACTACGGCTCCATCGATCCGCTGTTTGGCTTCATTGCGGGACTGAAGGCGTTTACGGCCGCCGTTTTGGGGGGCATCGGAAGCATTCCGGGCGCCATGCTTGGGGGGCTGATTCTCGGGGTTGCCGAGAGCATGACCTCCGGTTACCTCAGCGGCGAATACAAGGACGTTGTCTCCTTCGGACTGCTGATCCTGATCCTGCTGTTCAAACCCACCGGCCTGCTTGGCAAACCGGAGGTTGAAAAGATCTGATGGCTGCTCATAACCTGAAACACGCGCTGTTTTGCGCCATTGTCACCCTGATCATTTCGTACCCCATTCTGGGATTCAACCTGGCCAGCGAAGGCACCACGGTTACCCTTGAAGGCGCCGAGACGTCTACCGTCATCGGCATACTGCTGGCAGCGGTTATTGTCTTCCTGTTCCAGCTGTTCCGGGACAATCTGATGGGCTCACTGCGGCAGCTGCCCGCAGCAAACCCGCTGGCCAACCGCAAGCCCATGGAGCAGAGCAAGCGGCTGAAACTGGAATCGGCCCTGCTCACGCTGATGATCATAGGCGCCCTTATCTGGCCCTTTATCGCCTCCCGTGGCGCGGTGGATCTGGCTACACTGGTGCTCATCTACGTCATGCTGGCCCTGGGCCTGAATGTGGTTGTCGGCCTCGCCGGCCTGCTGGACCTGGGCTACGTCGCTTTCTACGCCGTCGGTGCATACACCTTTGCCCTGCTGTCTCAGTATTACGGCGTTTCATTCTGGTTTGCCCTGCCGATCGGTGCCCTGCTTGCGGCCCTGTTCGGGTTGGTTCTCGGCTTTCCGGTGTTGCGACTGCGAGGGGATTACCTGGCCATCGTCACACTCGGTTTTGGGGAAATCATCCGCATCCTGCTGAACAACATGACCAACCTGACGGGCGGCCCCAATGGCATCGGCGGCATTCCCGACCCTACTCTGTTTGGCATGGAATTCGGCCGCCGGGTGAAGGAGGAAGGCAATACGTCGTTCCATGAAACCTTCGGCATTGCCTACAGCGGTGAGCACAAGGTGATTTTCCTGTACCTGATCGCTTTGGTACTGGCCGTCATTACCGCTATCGCTATTCGCCGCTTGATGCGGATGCCGGTAGGCCGTGCCTGGGAAGCCCTCCGCGAAGACGAGATTGCGGCAAAATCCCTGGGATTGAACCGAACTGCGGTGAAGCTTTCCGCCTTTACCATCGGTGCTTTCTTCGCCGGTTTTGCCGGTACGGTGTTCGCCTCCAAGCAGGGCTTTATCTTTGCCGGTACGGTGTTCGCCTCCAAGCAGGGCTTTATCAGCCCGGAATCCTTTGTGTTCCTGGAATCGGCCATCATTCTGGCGATTGTGGTACTGGGCGGCATGGGCTCCCAGATGGGAGTCATCCTCGCTGCGATCGCGGTCACCATACTGCCGGAACTGGCACGGGAGTTCTCCGAGTACCGGATGTTGATCTTCGGCGCGGCCATGGTGTTGATGATGGTCTGGCGCCCGCAGGGCCTGCTGCCCATGCGACGCATCCACATTGAACTGAAAAAGCAGGAGTGACGGATAATGCTTGAAGTACAGAATCTGTCGATGCGCTTTGGCGGGCTCCTGGCGGTGGATCAGGTGTCGCTGGACGTACAGGAACATGAGATTGTCGCTATCATCGGCCCCAACGGAGCCGGCAAAACCACCGTGTTTAACTGCATGAGCGGTTTCTACAAGCCCACTGGTGGCAAGATCCTGTTCCAGGGAGGTGAAATCCAGGGTAAGCCGGACTTCAAGATTTCCCGCCTTGGCCTGGTCAGAACCTTTCAGCACGTGCGTCTGTTCAGCCGTATGACGGTGGTGGAGAACCTGCTGGTGGCGCAACATCGCCACCTCAACACCAACCTGCTCTCCGGCATACTGAATACCCCGAACTATCGGGAGAAAGAGCAAAAGTCGCTGGACCGCGCCGCCTATTGGCTGGACAGGGTGGGACTGACGGATATGGCGAACCGGGAAGCCGGCAACCTGGCCTACGGCCAGCAGCGCCGTCTTGAGATCGCCCGCTGCATGGTGACCGAGCCCAAGCTACTGATGCTGGATGAACCCGCTGCAGGCCTGAACCCGGCCGAAACCAAAGACCTGAACCAGCTGATTATCAGTCTGAAGGAAGACTACAACGTGTCTGTGGTGCTGATTGAGCACGACATGAGCCTGGTGATGGATATCTCTGACCGCATCAATGTGATCAACCAGGGGCGCCCCCTGGCCAGCGGCACACCGGATGAGATTCGCCGCAACGATGATGTCATCAAAGCCTATCTGGGTGAGGCCTGAGGAATAACCATGCTTGTACTAGAAGACGTCCATACCCATTACGGCAAGATCGAGGCACTTCACGGTGTCTCTGTCGAAGTAAAAAAAGGTGAGATCGTGTCGCTGATCGGTGCCAATGGCGCCGGCAAGACCACGCTGCTGATGACCGTCTGCGGGAATCCCCAGGCCACCTCTGGCCGGGTGATTCTCCAGGGTCGGGACATCACCCGTGATCTCACATCGAACATCATGCGCTCGGGCATTGCTATCGTGCCCGAAGGCCGGCGCGTGTTTTCCGGCCTGACCGTTGAAGAGAACCTCCACATGGGCGGTTTTTTCAACACCAAGTCGGAAATCCGCAAAAGCCAGGACCACGTCTACGAACTGTTCCCGCGCCTGAAGGAGCGGGAACATCAGCGTGCCGGCACCATGTCGGGCGGCGAGCAGCAGATGCTGGCCATCGGGCGGGCGCTGATGAGCAAACCGAACATGATCATCCTGGACGAGCCCTCCCTCGGGCTGGCTCCACTGGTGATCAAACAGATCTTCGAGATCATCGGAAAGCT
>Ga0207876_1000496_pt1 | contig 11645 bp, 7 predicted proteins | sample MalvirmetaMSP146_FD_184237 | JGI IMG/M metagenome (GOLD analysis project Ga0207876, IMG submission 184237) | Marine viral communities from the Deep Pacific Ocean - MSP-146 (SPAdes) | ecosystem: Environmental > Aquatic > Marine > Oceanic | place: Pacific Ocean | collected 2011-07-10
CTTGACGCGCTGCGCCTTCATCAGGCCGAGGATCTCCGTGCGGTAGTCGTCGCGGCGGTCGGACCAGCGCAGGCCGCCGCGCGCGACCGGACCGGCACGCAAGTGGATGCCTTCGACCCGGCGCGAATAGACGAAGATCTCACGCCACGGCACGGGCTTGGGCAGACCGGGAACGAGCGCGGAATCGAACTTGAAGGCCAGTGCCACCTGCCCGGCAGGTGCAAAGGCGTTGGTGCGCTGCATCGCCAGAACGAGATCGCGGTAAGCGCGCAGCAACCGGTCGTCGTTGATCGCGCCGACACCGGCGAGGCCATCGCGAATGGCGTCTTCCGCAGCCTGTTTGGCTTCGACGCGATCGCCGGTGAAGGTCGGATCGTGGATCGCCCGGAACAGGTCGATGAGCGCGACAGTGACCGAAGGCGCACCCTGAAGCGCATCGACCACGGTCGGAATGCCGAAGTGCATGCCCGCCTGCCGCAGGTAGCGATACCAAGCGCGTAGCCAGTTCGCCTCACGCTTGGAGAGCCCCAGCGCGGGGACGAGCCGGTTGAACGCGTCGTTTTCGTTGACGCCATTGAGCACGCCGCACAGAGCGTCCTGAATCATCGGTGCCAGGTTCAGCACGGCTTTGGCATTGGTGCCCACCGGAAGCGCCAGCGTGAAATCGTGGATGGTGCCGATGCGGCCTTGATCCAGAACCGTCGGCACTTCCTCGAGAACGCGGAACCCGAAGTTTTCCAGCGCCGGAACCGCATCCGAAAGCGGCAAGTGGCCATGCGCTTCGTAAATCTTGAGGCGCAGGCGCCCCGCTTCATCGTCCTCGCGGGAATAGAGGCGCGCGTCGCGGTGACCGATCTGGTGCTCGCTGTCGGCGGCATCACCGACCACGATCTTGCGCATATGGCCGATATCGATCGCGGCTTCGGCAGGACCATAGTCGGAATGGTAGGCCAGCGGGAACGCGTCGGCATAGCGCCCTGCCGCAGCGGCGGCGCGCGCCGGTTCGAGCGTCTGCGCCAGCGCCGCCTCGACAGCCTCTGACCAGCCACGCAGCATGACCTGAAGCTGATGGTCGAGTTCGTCCTCGTCGGGCTCGTGAACGCCCTCGCGAATGTCGACGGTAAAGCGCAGCATGGCAAGATTGCCGGATTCGACCTGCAGGCTCCAGTCGAGTGTCGGCGCGTCCGCGGCCTCCTCGATCATCGCCTGAATGCGCTTGCGCATCACGGTGGAGACATTGTCGCGCGGCATCCACACGAACACGAACAGGTGCCGCATCAGCGGCGCGCGCGCGATAATGAGGCGCGGGCGCGGACGATCGACCAGGCTGATCATCGTCGTCGCCAGACGCTCGACATCGCTGCCCCCCAGACCGAGCACGAGGTCATGCGGCAGACTCGTCAGGGCATGGGCCAAAGCCTTGCCGGAATGGCTGACCGGATCGAGGCCCAACTTGCCGGTAAGATTGGCAAGCTGGCGACGCAGACGGGGAACACGATCAGGCGGTGCGACCAGCGAGGCGCTGGTCCAGACACCGGCGTGGACCGATAGCGCGGTTACCTGACCATTCTCGATGACGGGAATCAGGAACAGGTCGAGCGGCACCCGGCGATGGACCGTGCCCATCTGGTTGGCCTTGATCACCATCGGCGCACGCACTTCGCCGGCTGCGACTTCGGCATCGAAAGCCTCGAAAGCGCGTTGGTAGCTGATATCCGAAAGCAGTTCGCTCGATCCGCGCCGGCATATGCCGAGCCGCTGCGAACGGCTGCCGTCGCGCTTGCGCGTGACGTGGCCTAGCTGCGTGAGCATGCCGCCGGCGAACCAGTGCAGCAGCTCCGCCCCCTCTTCATCGGTGACGGCTTCGGCATCGACCTGCATCGCCTCGACCATGCGCGGCCAGTCGGTGACGGCAAAGCGCACATCGGTGAGCGTGGATTCGATGGACTGCAGCAAGGCGCGGCGCTGGCGGGCATCGATGCGCGGCGTCTCGATGTAGATCATCGATTCCCGATGGGTGCCCTCGGCGCCGATTTCGGGAATGGCAACCAGCGCGCCCTTCGCGTCGCGCTCGACCGACAGCACCGGGTGGGCGAGCGAGTCGATCACCAGCCCGGCCTCGGCAATCGCCGCGGCCACCGAGTCGACCAGAAACGGCATGTCATCGTTGATCAGGGCAATGCGGAGCAGACGGCGCTCTTCACTGGTCGACGCCATCTCGATCACGGGCTCGCCGGGCTTGCGGACCTTTCCGGCGGCCAGCAGAAAACGGGCGGCTTCCTCGACCCATTGCGGATCTGCGGGACCATCCCCGGGAAGCATCGTGTCCTGGATGCGCTGCTCTATGGCCGCCTGAAGCGCGGAGGCGGAGCGCCCACCTTTCTTCGTGAGGTTGGAGGTCAGTCCGTCAGCACTCATTGTTCTCTCCGCGATCCTCTCCACCCGCCACATCCGTGGCATGGTGCGGTAACCTGCCCCCTACTACCAGACGGGGGCGAATAAACGACCCGGCATCCACGGACTTACTTCGCCTTGCCGTGAAGATGCATAAGAACTGACAACGATGCGGCGGTCCAACGGTTGCCTCGCGGCGGTCTCGCACTCGCACTGAAATTTTCACCATGATGTAACATGCTTTTCAGCGCGCGCAATATTAGTTCAACGATCCGTAACACCTTCGAGCGTCGCAGCGCGCTCGGCCAGGATCAGCGAGCCCATCGGCCCTGCGTCATCGCCCAGCTGTGGCGGCACGATCATCCTCGCCAGTGCGTCGGGCGAGCAGTCGCGCAGGTACCCCTGAAGAATGTCGGGCAGCCGGAAAACGGCATCGACGAGCAGATGCGGCTGCTTGTTCGCGACACCGCCACCCACGACAATGCGATGCGGCGACAGCGTCAGCACCAGCATGGCGAGCAACTCGGCCAGATCCTGTGCTACCGGCGCCCACGCGGGATCGTCTGCCATGACTGACGAGGGGTGCCGCTCGAAGCGCGCCTCCAGCGCCGGGCCGCTCAACAGTCCTTCGGCGCAATCCCCATGAAAGCGGCACACGCCTGAAAAGCTGTCTCCGGCCATCCGGCGCAGCCGGACATGGCCGATTTCCGGGTGCAACATCCCGTGGACCGGCTCACCGTTCACCAGCACACCCCCGCCCAGTCCGGTCCCGATCGTCAGGTAGATCATTACCGGGCAGCCGCGGGCTTCGCCGAGACTCCATTCAGCGAGGCCCGCGCCATGCACATCGGTATCGAGAGCAATCGGCAAGCCCAGAGCCTGCACGATGGGCCCTATCACCGACACCCCCGTCCAGCCCGGCTTGGGCGTGTCGAGCATCATTCCGAAATCCGGCGCCTCACGCGAAACGCGGATCGGCCCGAAACTGGCTACGCCAATCGCCTTGAGCGGTTCCAGCTGATGCCACTGGGCTATCGTCTCCACCGCCCGCGCGAGCGTGTGCTCAGGCGCGGTCGTCGGAAATTCCACACGATCCCGAATGACACCGGGACGGCCACGCACGACTATCGTCTTCGTTCCGCCCAGTTCGATACCGGCATAGGTTGCGTTCATGCATGCCCGTCTGCCAGCGTCGCGACATCGCCATCAAGCCGCAATTGCAGGAAAGGTGCGAACGTCCCGCCGAAATGCCTGCGCCCCTCCGGCTTTTCGCGAGCCAAGGCATCCTTGATGCCCCAGTAATCGACGAAGCCGCCCACGCTGAGATCAGGCAAGACCCACCAGCTATAGCACTGGAACGGCTCCGTCTCAGGATTGGCAAGGACCAGGCCGTGACCGTTCAGCAGCCGCCAGGGACCAAACAGATCATCTGCCACGGCTCCATAGAGCCCGGTCGGTGCATCGATACCGGCCGCAAAGGCAAGAGCCTGAGTCGACCAGAACAAGTAACAACGCCCCGCATGCTCGATCAGATGCGGCCGCTCCAGCTCGTTGTTGGTGCCCACTGCCTCCACAAGCGGCGCCTGGATTCGAAACATACCGTCGCCGTCGCGCACAGCGCAGCCGATCACCCCGTTGTGGCTATCCCTGCCTTCTGCGGAAGACGCGGTGAAGAGCAGACATTCCACTCCGGACGAGGTGCGGCAGAAGCCGGGATCGCGGAAGGCCTTTATCTCACCGATGCGGCCAGTCGCCTCGTGCTCGTCCATGTAGACAACGCCGTCGGGCCGGATGACCTCGACAGGTTCGGACCAGTCCGAGAAGGCCTCCACGCTGTCCTGCAATTGCGCCGTGGCGGCGAATATCCGCTGCAGGAAAGAGGGAGCGACTTCGCCGCGCGCGCCTGTCGCCGTGAAATAGAGCGTGACGTCCTGCCCATCGGTCACCGCACAGCCGGACCATTCCCGGCTGCCGGGCGTGAAGTCCATCGGGAAAGTAGCCCCAAGGTGCTCGAAGCGCCCTCCGATACGGTGGAAGTGGTGAATGCGGGCCACCCCGTGGCGTACTTCGGGATCGTCATGGACCGGCGCCGCAAGCGCAAACCACAGTTCGCCGCCGCGCCAGGGGAAAGGCCTCCCCTCCGCAGTGGCCATCGGCCATGCGTCCCACACATCGACATCGGCAGACGCACGCAGGACGTGATCCTGACCTATCACCGGAGCCCGCTGGCATGCAGTCATATCCAGCAAGGCAAGATCGCACGGGCGCCAGCGCAAGGGCGCGGCAGAGGACTCAGGGAACCGGGGGGAGTTCATGAAAACCTAGTACAAACGATTGTTTGCACTTTGAAGTGAAAGCTCTGCAACTTTTTGTCACACAGTTTTCGATACCTACGCGTTGGGCCGACCTTGAGCGAAAGCCATGGAGAGAATAGAACGGCCAACAACAATAAATGGGAGAGCGCCGGATGCCCGTGCCTGAAAAGCCGCGCCTCTCGCTTCTGCGCATCATAGAAATGAACGTGGGCTTTTTCGGCCTGCAATTCAGTTTCGGACTGCAGCAAGCCAACATGGGGCCCATCTACGGGTTCTTGGGCGCCGATGAAGCGACCATGCCATTACTGTGGCTGGCCGGCCCGGTTACCGGGTTGCTTGTGCAACCGGTGGTCGGCGCGATGAGCGACCGTACCCTTTCCCGGCTGGGGCGCCGCACCCCCTACTTCCTGATCGGCGCCGTGATCTGTTCGCTGTGCCTGTTCGCGATGCCCTATTCGTCGACGATCTGGATGGCGGCAGGGCTGCTCTGGCTGCTCGATGCCGGCAACAACGTGACCATGGAGCCGTATCGCGCCTATGTCGCGGACAGGCTCTCGCCCGAACAACATGCAACCGGGTTCCTGATCCAAAGCGCCTTTACCGGATTCGCGCAGACGCTGTCCTATCTCGCGCCGTCTCTTCTGACGGTCGTGATCGACCGGGAACTGCTGCATACGAATGGCATTCCCGTGATCGTTCGCATTGCATTCGTAATCGGCGCGATCCTCTCGATTTCAACCATCCTCTATTCGGTGCTGCGCGTGCCCGAACTGCCGCTGAGCGAAAAGCAGCGCACCCGCATAGCTGCCAGCCCGCTGACCCCGAGGGAAACCCTGCGCGAAATCGGCAGCGCCTTCATGGAAATGCCAAAGCCCATGCGGCAACTGGCGGTCGCCATGCTCTGCCAATGGTACGCGATGTTCGTGTACTGGCAGTACATCGCCTTTGCTCTATCCCGCTCGCTCCACGGCACCGCTGACACGTCCTCCTCCCAGTTCCGCGAGGCCGCGCTATCCGCCCAGCAACTGGGCGCCGTGTACAACGCGATTGCGTTCGTGGCCGCACTCGGTCTCATCCCCATAGTCAGGCGGCTTGGCGCGCGGCGCGTTCATGCGGTGTGTCTGGCTGCCTCTGGTGCAGCCATGCTCACGATCCCGGCGACCGGGTCCTTCACCCTGCTTATGTTCGTCATGGTCGGCATCGGCCTCGGCTGGGCCGGCATGATGGGCAACACCTACGTCATGCTCGCCGATTCGATCCCGCCCGCCAGGACGGGGGTCTACATGGGGGTTTTCAATATTTTCATCGTGGTTCCGATGCTCGTCGAGACCGTAACCATGCCTCTGATCTATCGGCCGCTGCTCGGCGGAGACCCGCGCAACGCCTTGATACTGGCCGGTGTCCTCATGCTTCTAGGTGCCGTCGCAACCCTTCTGGTAGCGGCCGGAGACCCACCCGAACGGTCTGGTAGCTAACTGCACAAGAAACTTCCGCCCGCCGATTCAAGCTGTTAAGAACAAAACGATGACATCGGGGATAGAAAACGGGAACGGAAACAACGGCGATCCGGATAGTACGGGTGCGCCTGTGAAAGTGCGCACGCTTGCCGACCTCGCCCGACTGGCCGGTGTCTCTGCAGGAACCGTGTCGCGTGCACTGGCCGGGAAGTCTCTCGTCAACGCCGAAACGCGCGAACGTATTCAAGCTCTTGCCCGTGAGCACGGCTTCCGCCCCAACCAGATGGCGAGCAAGCTCCGGTCTCGTCGTACGGGTGTGATCGGGGTGGTCATTCCGCTCGGTCACGAAAAGCGCCAGCAGATTTCCGATCCGTTCTTCCTCACGCTCCTTGGCCATCTGGCAGACGAACTGACCGAGCACGGGTACGACCTGATGCTCAGCCGCGTGATCCCGGACGGGACCAGCGACTGGCTGGAGCGGATGACCGGCTCGGGCATGGTCGATGGCGTGCTGCTGATCGGCCAGTCGGATCAGTTCGACATCATCGAAAGCGTGGCAGAAAGCTATCGCCCTCTGGTGGCCTGGGGAAGCTGGCGCGACAACCAGGTTCACTGCGCCGTGGGAACCGACAACATCGCTGGTGGCCGGATTGCGGCAGAACACCTGATTGCCGGGGGGGCGCGCAACCTGGCCTTCATGGGCGAAACCCAAGGGATAGAGATCGACGAGCGTTACCAGGGCGTCGCCGCCGCTGCGACCGAGGCCGGGGCTTCGCTGGTGCATATTCCCATAAGCCTCGCCAGCGCTGAAATGGGCGAGCAGATCAAGGCCGCGACTGCGAACAGCGATCGCGCCATCGACGGCGTCGTGGCTGCGTCCGACCTTATCGCCATGAACGTGCTTCACTGCCTTCGCGATAAGGGCTGCAGCGTACCCGATGAAGTTCAGGTCGTCGGGTTCGATGACCTGCCGCTCGCCTCGCTCACCATGCCGCCGCTTACCACGATCCGGCAGGAAATCGCGGAGGGGGCCAAGGCCATGGTGCAAAAGCTCAAGGCCAAGATCGAAGGCGAAGACACAGACAGTCTGCAGATGCCGCCGCGCCTCATCGTGCGCGGATCGACCCGCTCAAACTGAGTGCAGGCTACCCGCAGGCATTGCCCCAATTGCAACCTTGCCGCTCCCTCGTGAACGGAGCGTAACCTGGCACTATCCCCGAACGAACACCACATGGTAGTGAAACGGGAGAAGCAGCTATGAAATTCCGCCCACTTCCGATCGTGGCCCTGAGCTTTGCGGGCGCCGCCGCCCTCGCCGCCGGAAGCGGCACGCTATCGGCGGCGAAACCGCGCGATGTCGCAAACTTTCCTGCGCCCCCCGCCACCAAGACCACGCCCGAGGGCAATCAGGTCGCGGTCCTGGCAGGCGGGTGCTTCTGGGGCATCGAAGGCGTGTTCGAGCATGTGAAGGGCGTGAAGTCGGTGGTGTCCGGCTACGCGGGCGGCACCAAGGCCAACGCCAGCTATTCCAAGGTGTCCTCGGAAAAAACCAGGCACGCCGAGGCGGTGCGCATCGTCTACGATCCAGGCAAGGTGAGCTATGGCACCCTGCTCAAGATCTATTTCTCAGTCGCGCACGACCCGACCCAGGTGAACCGGCAGTATCCCGACACCGGTCCAAGCTATCGTTCGGCCATCTTCCCGCAAAACGCGGAGCAGCGGCGGATCGCCGCAGCCTACATCGGCAAGCTGAACAAGGCCAAGGCCTATAGCAAGCCGATCGCGACCAAGCTGGAGAGCGGCAAATTCTACCCCGCCGAAAGCTATCATCAGGACTTCATGCGCAAGAACCCGAACAACGGGTACATCGTGCGCTACGACAAGCCCAAGATCACCGCGCTCAAGACAACCTGGCCGTCGCTCTATCGCCGCTAGAGAGCCAGCCCCGCGGCCCTTGCGCTCGCCCAGGCCCACTGGAAGTTGTAACCGCCCAGCCATCCGGTGACATCCACCGCCTCGCCGATCGCGTAGAGCCCCGGCACCGCGCGCGCTTCCATCGTCTTGGACGATAGCCCGCCAGTTTCGATTCCGCCCGCAGTGACTTCCGCCTTGGCGAAGCCTTCGGACCCGTCCGGCACGAACGGCCAGCGGGCCAGCTTCGTCTCGGCTGCGGCCAGCGCCTTGTCGGAGAGATTGCCGAGATCGCCCGAGATGCCCAGTCGCTCGCACAGCACTTCGGCCAAACGGTCGGGCAGAGCCTCGGACAGGACCTTGCGCAGCGTCGTACGGGGGCGGTCGCGTTTGGCTTCTTTCAGCCAGCCTTCCGCGCAATCCGGCAGCAACTGCGTCGTCACCGTATCGCCGCGCTGCCAGTAACTGGAAATCTGCAGTATCGCCGGCCCCGATAGTCCCCGATGCGTGAAGAGTGCGGCCTCGCGGAACGCCGCCTTGCCCTTCTCCTTGCCACCGATGCGCGCGATGACCTCGGTCGAGACGCCCGAGAGATCGCGGAACAGCGCTTCCTCTCCCGGTAGCGTCAGCGGCACTAGCGCCGGGCGCGGTTGCACCACCTTGAGCCCGAACTGGCGCGCGAGATCGTAAGCGAAGCCCGTCGCGCCCATTTTCGGGATCGAAGGCCCGCCCGTGGCGATGACCAGCGCGGGCGCGGTCGCCTCGGTTCCTCCATAGGTGACGCGGAACTGCCCGTCGCTGTGCACCACATCGCGGATCGCCTCGCCGCATTGCAGATCGACGCCGCCCTTGCCGCATTCGTCGAGCAGCATGGTCACGATCTGCTTGGCGCTATCGTCGCAGAATAGCTGGCCCAGCGTCTTTTCGTGCCAGGCAATGCCGTGGCTTTCGACCAGCGCGAGAAAGTCCGCCGCCGTGTACCGGCTGAGCGCGGACTTCGCGAAGTGCGCATTCTTCGAAAGGTAGCGATCCGGCGCGGTGTGCAGGTTGGTGAAGTTGCAGCGCCCGCCGCCGGAAATCAGGATCTTCTTGCCCGGCCTGTCGGCATGGTCGAGCAGCAGTACACGCTTGCCGCGTTGACCGGCCGTGGCGGCGCAGAACAGCCCGGCGGCTCCGGCGCCGAGTACAATAGCGTCGTATTCCATCATGCCCAGCGCCATTCGTCCTTCGACAAGCTCAGGACGAGCGGAAGAAGAAGGGTTGTTTTCATTCTCCGCTCAGGCTGAGCTTGTCGATGCCCGGCACCAGTTCCAGCGCCAAGGCCTCCGCCACGCGAATGCCATCTACGGCAGCCGACAGAATGCCGCCCGCATAGCCTGCGCCCTCACCCGCCGGATAAAGCCCCCGCGTATTGAGGCTCTGGAAGTCGCGGCCACGGGTGATGCGCACCGGAGAGGACGTACGCGTCTCCACGCCAGTCATCACCACGTCGGGATGATCGTAGCCCGGCACCTGCCGCCCGAAAACCGGCAGCGCCTCGCGGATGGACTCGATCACGAAGTCGGGCAGGCACTGCTTGAGATCGGTCAGGTGCACGCCGGGCTGATAGCTGGGGGTTACTTCACCGAACTCGGCGGAAGGCTTGTCCTCAAGGAAGTCGCCCAGTTTCTGACCGGGTGCCTTGTAGTTGGAGCCACCCGCCTTGAAGGCCAGTTCCTCGAACTTGCGCTGAAAGGCGATGCCCGCCAACGGATCGCCGGGGTAATCGCGTTCAGGATCGATATCGACCACGAGGCCCGAATTGGCGTTGAACTCGGCGCGCGAATACTGGCTCATGCCGTTGGTGACGACGCGGCCTTCCTCGCTGGTGGCGGCGACCACGCGCCCGCCCGGGCACATGCAGAACGAATAGACGGTGCGGCCATTGCTGCACTTGTGCGAGAGCGAATAGGCCGCCGCGCCGAGAATGTCGTTGCCTGCGTTGGGGCCATAGCGGGCCTTGTCGATCCAGCTTTGCGGATGCTCGATGCGCACGCCGATGGCGAAGGGTTTGGCCTCGATGTGCACGCCGCGATTGTGGAGCACGTGGAAGGTATCGCGCGCCGAATGGCCCACGGCCATGATGACGTGGCTGGCGGGCAGATATTCGCCGGTCGAAAGATGCAGCCCGGCCAGACGGCGGGTGCCATCCTCGCCCTCTTCCACCTCAAAGTCCTCGACGCGTGTCTGGAAGCGGTATTCGCCGCCCAGCTTCTCGATCGTCTCGCGCATCGACATAACCATGGTGACGAGGCGAAATGTGCCGATGTGCGGATGCGCTTCGGTGAGAATGTCGTCGGGTGCACCGGCCTTCACGAACTCGGTCAGCACCTTGCGGCCGAGATGGCGCTGGTCCTTGATACGGCTGTAGAGCTTGCCGTCGGAGAACGTGCCCGCCCCGCCTTCGCCGAACTGCACGTTACTTTCCGGATCGAGCACCGAGCGGCGCCAGAGGCCCCAGGTATCCTTGGTCCGCTCGCGCACGGCCTTGCCGCGTTCGATGATGATCGGCTTGAAGCCCATCTGCGCCAGAACGAGTGCGGCCAGCAGGCCGCAGGGTCCGGCGCCGATCACCACCGGGCGCGGGCCCTCGTAGCCATCAGGCGCCCGCGTCACGAACTTGTAGGAGGTATCGGGCGTGGGCCGGACGTGCGGATCGTCGGCGAAGCGCGCGAGCACTTCGGCCTCGTCGCGCAGGATCACGTCGAGCGAATAGACCAGCTTGATCGCCGCCTTGCGCCGCGCATCGTTGCCGCGCCTCGCCACGGTCAGGCGTTCGAGATCGCCGGGCGCAATGCCCAGCCGCTCGCAGACCGCCTGTTCGAGGTCGGCAGGCGTATGGTCGAGCGGAAGCGCAAGATCGGTCAGGCGAAGCATGGCGCGCCTTTAGCGGTGATTGGGCCGGGGCGCTATCGTTCCTTCATCCTCCCTGTCGCGCAGCGATGGGGAAGGGAACCGCCGCGCAGCGGTGGTGGAGGGGCATGAAACCCCTCCGTCATTCGCTACGCGAATGCCACCTCCCCATTCCCCCTGGGAACAGGGAGGATTGGATGGTTCAGAACGCGTCGGCTTCCAGCTCCATCATCGAGGCCTTGCCCGACTTGATCGCCAGGAACGCAGCGGTCGCCTGCGGCAGGATGCGGTCGAAGTAGAAGCGCGCCGTGGTGATCTTGGCCTTGTAGAAGGCGGTTTCCTCGATGCCTTCGGCCAGCTTGGCCTGTGCCAGCAGGGCCGCCTTGGCGAAGCAGTAGCCCATGGCGACGAGGCCCAGCAGGCGGGTGTACTCGGTCGCGGCGGCAGCGGCTTCTTCCGGGTCCTTCATGCCCTTTTCGGCAATCGTCGCGGTCGAAAGCTGAAGCGCGCCAAAGGCCTTTTCCAGTCCTTCGATCATCTTGCCGAACGTCTCGTGCTCCTTGTTCGCCTCGATGAACTGCGAGACGGGGTGGAAGAACGAGCGCAGGTAGCGGCCCATATGCGCGGGCAGCTTGCGGCCGACGAGGTCGAGCGCCTGAATGCCGTTGGTGCCTTC
>Ga0207876_1000504_pt1 | contig 11510 bp, 8 predicted proteins | sample MalvirmetaMSP146_FD_184237 | JGI IMG/M metagenome (GOLD analysis project Ga0207876, IMG submission 184237) | Marine viral communities from the Deep Pacific Ocean - MSP-146 (SPAdes) | ecosystem: Environmental > Aquatic > Marine > Oceanic | place: Pacific Ocean | collected 2011-07-10
GGCGACGATAGACAGCCGAGGCGTGGGCGTCGTCCTGAGCATTGAGGGACCAGGCAAAGTGATTGAGCCATGACGCCCGGGCATCATTACCGGTCATGCTTCGACGAACCGGCCGGTCGGCAACACCGCCGACCGTCAGGTCAGTTCTGTCCTCGCAAATCCTGACAGCCAGGGCAACAATGGCGAAGTCACCATGGCGCATTGAGACCTCGCGGAAGCGGTAACGTTCGTTACCCTGGCCGAGTGGAAAACGCACTTCCGTAATCAGTTCGTCCGGGCGTTTTGCCGTGGTCAGAATCCCCTGAAAAAATTCGTGAGCGGGTAATTTTCGGGTTTTGCCCTTACGGGCTTCCAGAACGACCTCGCCTCCGAGAGCGGTCAGACACAAGGGCAGTTCGGCACTGGGGTCGGCATGAGCAATCGACCCGCACACAGTCCCGCGATTGCGCGTCTGGGCATGACCAATCCAGGGCATGGCCTGGGCGAGAAGCGGCACCTTATCGGCGAGGCCGGGATGCTCCAGCAGTTCTGCCTGGGTAATACCAGCACCGACTGCGAGATAATCCCCGCGATCCTCGATGTAATGCAGGTCCTGAATCCCGGCAATGTCGATCAAAAGCCCGGGCTGGGCAAACCGCATGTTCAGCACCGCCATCAGTGACTGGCCACCGGCGATAAGCCGTGCATCATCACCAAACTCGTGCAAGAGGTCACAGGCCTCCCGCCGGGTGCCGGGCCGGGTATAATCAAAAGTGGCCGGTTTCATGACGGGCCTCCTTTACCAGTAAGCAGTGCCCGGATTCTCTGCCACAGCCTCTGCAGGAATAGGAACCGGGATGTACCGCCGCCCATCCGACGGGAGAACCGCGAGAACACCTGGCCAATGATCATTTTTGACGCGCTCTGCAACATGCGACCGCCAACCGAAGCGATCCTGCCGCCGACGGTTGCCTCGTAGTCGTAGTCCAGCCGCGTACGATTGCCTTCGAGCGCGGTCAGGGTGACGGTGGCGAATGCTTCCGCCGAGCCCATGGCACTGCTGCCGGAGCCACGCAGTTGAAGGCTGTCCGGAGGGTTCAGGTCGTGAAGGCTGACCCGGGCATCAAAACGGGCACGTATCATACCCACGCCAACCGTGACATCGGCCCGGTATTCGTTTTCCCCGGTCATCTCCAGGTCGTGACATCCGGGGATGATGGCGGCCAGTGTTTGCGGATCAAGGAGAGCGTCGAAAACCTCATGGGGGGTGCCGGGCAGTTCGACCGAATCCCGGGCCCTGAGTATAGAGCCACTGCCAGGGGTGGCTTCGATGTCCGGCTCACCCACACCTTCCGGACGAGGTGGCTCCTCGATGCCCATAAGCGTGCGTACTTTCGATGGCGTCAGAGGAAGTTCGACGTCCCTGGTCCCGAGCGCATCGGCAACTGCATTGGCGATGCATACCGGGGTGCTCATGTTGTTCCCCTCGCCAACGCCTTTGGCTCCGAGAGGCGTAAAAGGTGACGGTGTCTCCATGTGGAGGATAACCGGCTCCGGGACCTCAACGCTGGTGGGGATCAGGTAATCGGCAAGCGTCCCCGACTGGAAGTTGCCATCAGCGCCATAGACAAACTCTTCCATCAAGGCAGCGCCCAGAGCCTGGGCAAACCCGCCGCGAATCTGGCCATCCACCAGTTGTGGGTTGAGCATGCGGCCAGCGTCATGAAGGGTCACATAACGATCTATGCGGACAGCACCGGTGATGGCATCAATCTCTACCCCGCAATAATCAAAAATGAAGCCATAACACAGGGAACTGTTGATCAACTCATCGTCACCGGGAGCCGCCAGTTCCGGAGGAGTCCAGAACGCCGTTTCCCGAAGGCCACCCGGCTCGCTTTGGGGTGTTGTTCCCGGAGACCAGTGAGTGGCGCCTGCCAGGCGGTGGAAAGAAGACGACTGGTCCGTACCCTCCACATAAACCCGGCCCTCCGAGAACCGGATATCGTCGCTATCGATATTCCATTGCTCCGCGGCAAGGGCGGCTAGTCGAGCACGGACCTTTAGGGCCGCCTTGTAGACAGCCCCGGCTACGGCGCCGGAAAATCGGCTGGAGTAATTGCCGGATGCAATCGACCAGGCGTCTTTACCGGTGTCCAGTTCCACGTTGACGCTGATGGATTCCAGTGGAACACCCAGCGTTTCTGCCACGATCTGTGCAGCGACGGTTTGATGGCCCTGCCCCTGGGGAGTGGACGAAACATGCACGCTGACACTGCCAAGCGGATCGACACTAATCGTTGCCGTGCTGACGGCACCATTCTTGGGGCCTGCCCGTTTACGTTCCTCGGGAGTGAACGCCATGGTGATATAACCCATGTTCGAGATGGACGGCTCGACAGCGGCCGTGTAACCGATCCCGTAGTAACGCCCCTCACGCCTTGCCTCATCACGCCGCTGGATGAGTTCTTCCAGGCCCCCTTCCCTGACGCCTTTTTCCAGGCCTGCCGGGTAATCCCCGGAATCCAGTAGTGAACCGGCTGCCGAGCGATAAGGGAACGCGCCTTTGGGGACGAGGTTGGTACGAATGACGTCCAGTGGGTCCAGATCTAGCTCAACGGCAATACGCTGCATCAGCCGTTCCAGCGGAAAATACACCTGCGGCCCACCGAACCCGCGGTTGAGCCCGGTCGGCGTTTTGTTGGTCATCACAATTCGGTTGCGCACGGCAAGGTTGCGAATGGCATAAGCGCCGGTCAGATTGCCATGCATCCGGTAGGTGGTAGCCGGTTCCGGCGCTCGCAGGTAGGCGCCGCAATCATCTAGCTGGTCCAGACGCAGGGCCGTTACCCGGCCCTCTCGCGTTACCGCGGCTTCGAGCGTACTGACCCGGTTGGTTCCGGAAGAGGCGCCCTGAAGGTGTTCCAGACGGTCCTCAACCCACTTGACCGGCGCGCCGACTTTGCGCGCGGCCAGGCCCATCATGACGACATACGGGAAAACGCCCTGTTTGATGCCAAAGCTGCCGCCTGAGTCCGGCGGGGTGCGAAGTCGAAGACGATTCGCGGGTACTTGAAGAGCCCGGCACATGACCGAGTGAAGCGCATAAGGCCCCTGAAAGTTGGACGTTATATCAAAAGCAGCGTTGGCCGGATCGAATTGAGCAAGCACCACGTAGCACTCGATCGGCATGCAGGAACTGCGAGGGAAACGAACCTTGATCGAGACCTGTCGGTCGGCCTCGGCAAACGCAGTCTCGGGATCGCCATAACGGAATGTGCGGTCGCTGACGACATTTCCGCCAACCTTCTCGTGAAGGACGGCAGCGTTTGACTCAATGGCAAGCTCGGTGTCGACAGCCACCGGAAGCGTTTCATAGTCAACCGTCACTCCGTTTAGAGCATCTTCAGCCAGATATCGATTTTCAGCGATAACCACGGCAACTGGCTCACCAACATAACGCACCTTGTCCACAGCCAGACACCAGTGCTCCATGGGCTGACGCACGCCCACCGGGAATGGCAAAGCCCACTGGCGGACATCTTCACCGGTCAGTACACCATGAACCCCATCCATTTCCAGCGCCCGGGACGAATCCACGGCTTTGAGCCGGGCATGGGGATGAGGCGAGCGCACAATGGCGGCGTATAAGGTTCCCGGTGGGGTCGGCACTTCATCGCCATAGCGCCCCTGGCCACGCAAGAGGACCTCGTCTTCGATCCGCGCCTGGCGTGTACCGATATACTGCTTTTCATTTGTTGTTGTCATTGACGGAGCCAAACTCATACTTTCCTCCGCGGCCGAAAATAGGGGTAATGGGCCAACTTGCAGAAAGTCTATAGAGCGGTTCCGGCAGTGTCGTTACCCCGGGAAATTGCTTATTACGCCGCCGTACGGGTTTTTACCCGAGAGTCTGATTTGCACTGAATTCCCCGGATGTGGTGCGGACAATGAATCGAACACTGTGGGAGAATCAGGACATCCTCCTCAGTAAGGTTGTCCACAATAACCATGAGATCCCTCGAACATCTGATCACAGACTTCATCGCTCACCGGGAAGACGGCCAACGTGTGGCGCTGGTCACCCTGATTGCCAATACCGGTTCATCGCCGCGGCCTCTGGGAAGTCAGATGGTGGTCTCCGAGGACGGCCGCTCGGTGGGCTACCTGACCGGTGGGTGTGCCGAATCCGTCATTGTTTCCGAAGCCGTTGCCGCCCTCGAAGCCCAGGCCAACCGACAGATCCGTCTGGGGGTTGGCTCTCCCTACATGGATATTCAGTTGCCCTGTGGCGCAGGGATCGACATTTATATTGACGTGACGTTGTGCGACGAAACGGCACGGCAGATCAACTCGTATCTCAGGTCCCGGACTCCCGTTGCCCTGGATACCTGTCTCGAAACCGGTAGACACCAGACGGTGATAAACCATGACCAGCCTGTGAACAATGGCGTGTTCAGGCGCTGGTATCTGCCACGACGTCGCTTACTGATTATAGGAAAAGGGCCCAATACCGCAGCGCTCGCCAGCCTAGGCGCGGCAACGGATTATGAAGTGGACGTACTATCACCGGACCGCAAAACCCGTGAGGACTGTTATTCGGAGGGGATCGAAGCGAGCGCCCTGACGAGCCCGGAAGTGATTGACGCGGCCCAGGTGGATGCCTGGACGGCTGCCGTCCTGCTATTCCATGAGCATGACTGGGAACCGGCTATTCTAAAGGCATTACTGACCTCGGATTGTTTCTATATTGGCGCTTTGGGCAGTCGCAGCACCCACGAAGACCGCATCTGCCAGCTTGAAGGCCTGGGGCTCGGGAAAGAGGTAGACAGGATTCATGGCCCCGTGGGCCTGGATATCAAGGCGATGACGCCGACAGAAATTGCAATTTCCATTCTCGCTGAGATCACATTCGCCTACCGCTCGGAAAACTCTTTGCCATCACTGATGTCGCGCCGCTCATGCTCTTCACACGCTTCGTCACTCACCTGAAGAGCCAGTTCTGACGTAGGCCACCTTGTGTTATCCAGCGCAATAGCTGAAGTTACAAAACTATGCATTCGCATCGAATGCTGGAAGTTCAATGAACTTTCGCCAATTATCTATGCGAAAAGATCGTTTTTTAGGCATCTGTGCGGGCGGATTGGTCCGGGTTATCTCCCAATCACAATCACCTCCAATCCAGAAACGCATCCTTCACATGCCCCGCCAGCGCGTCGTTGACCGGGTTGCTGCCACTTCGCACCAGTGCAATCTGATACTCCGCCAGCGCCGGCAGCCCTTCCCGGTCGAGTTTTCGTAGCGGCGGGCGCACCAGGCTGACGGGGAACGGTGCAACCGCCAGGTCCGACAACATCGCCGCTTCCTGGCCGAAGCAATTATCGCAGGTGTAGGCAACCCGATAGGAAATATGGGCGTCATCCAGGGCCGTCAGCGCGGCCCGGCGCCATACGCAACCATGGCTGGCAAGCGCCACCGGCAGGGGTGACCGGTTGGCGGCGACACCCCCTTCGCGGCCGGCCCACACCAACGGTTCGGTGTGTACAACTTCACCGCGTCGCTCCTGCCCCTCATTGCCAATGGTGACCAGCACCATATCCAGCTCTCCCGCATCGAGCCGGTCCAGGTTCTGCTGACTGGAGCCAACCACCACATCCACCTGAACCGCCGGATACGAGCGCGCGAACTGCGCCAGTACGCCCGGCAGGATACGGCTCCCCACATCGTCTGAAGTGCCCAAACTGACCCGGCCTTCCAAAACGGGAGAGAGGAACTGCCGGATAGCCTCCTCGTTCAATCGCAGCAGTCGCCGGCCATACCCCAGTAGCACTTCTCCCTCGGGCGTCAGCCGGACGCGACGGGCTTCGCGCACAAAAAGGACATGACCGAGAATTTCCTCAAGCCGTTTGATCTGCATGCTCAGGGCCGAAGGGGTGCGAAAAACCTGCTTCGCGGCCCGGGTAAAGCTTCCGCTCTCGGCAATGGCCACGAAGGTTCTCAATACGTCGGTATCCAGTAGCGGGCCAACCTCGCGGTTAGGCGCAAGTTCGGTACTGTTCATAAGCCACCTTTCAATTTTTCTTAACTCAGATGTTAAATCTTTTCGTTTGTTTGATCAAAGGTGACGTTGCATGCTGATAACCATGCCCCCGCAAACACGCGAGGGCACCCATACTGATGACTGAACTGGAGATTGAAACGATGAGCCATTATCAGGATTTTCGCCGCCCCCAGCTTCGTCCAGACGCCCCCGCCAAGCCCCCGGAGCTGGAGCTTTACATGCCGGCCACCCCGCCACTGGCGTTCATGGCAACGGTTGAGTTCTGGGTCAGAATCTTCCGGCGCAGGCACCATTTTCGTCGCCTGTTCCTGCCTTTGCTGAAGGAAGATGACGAGATGCTGGCGGACATCGGCTTCGAGAGGACGGATATTCAGTGGGCGCTCAATCTCCCACTGAAGGTCGATGCCCTCAAGGCGCTGGAGGCATGTCGCAGAGCGCGGGTTTGTTCAAACGTAAAGTGACTCGATCACATCCGTATACTTCTCATAGATGTTGCTTCTGCGCACCTTCATGGTGGCTGTCACTTCATCGTCGTCATGGTCGAGCTCTTTGGTGAGCAGGTGGAAACGCTTGATCTGTGCCACTTGGGGTAACTGATCATTACCCCTGCTCACCTCGGCCTGGATCAGTTCATTCACCTGCGCCTGTTCTGTCAGGCTGCGGAAGGTGGTATAGGCAATCCGTTGCTGTTCGGCCCACTTGGCCACCGTGTCAAAATCGATCTGTATCAGGGCGGAAACGTATTTCCGGGCCTCACCGATCACAATGCATTCCTTGATATAGGGGCTGGCCTTGATGGTGTTCTCAATCTCCGTCGGCGACAGGTTCTTGCCGCCGGCGGTGATCATGATGTCTTTCAGCCGGTCGACAATCTTGAGCTGGCCATTCCGCCACTCGCCTACGTCGCCGGTATGCAGCCAGCCGTCTTTCAGGGTAGAAGCAGTCGCCGCGTCGCTCTTGTAGTAGCCCTTGAACATGCTGCCACCGCGCATAATGATCTCGTTCTGATCACCGAGTTTGACCTCAACGCCGGCGATCGCGACACCCACGGTTCCCAGCTTCACGTCATCCACCGGCTGTGCGGTTGCCACGCCGGTACTTTCCGTCTGGCCATAGACTTCCAGCAGCGGAACACCAATGGTCCGGAAGAATTCCAGAATCCCGGTGGAAATGGGGGCCGCTCCGGTCATCGCGATGGTACATCGGCGCAGGCCAATGAAATTCTGCAGGGCCCGGAACACCAGCCAGTAACTGAGGCTGTACAGGCCTTTTTCTTTCAGGCTCCACTGCGCCCGAGATTTGGTCGCCATAGGCGAACACGCGCGGATGGCCCAATCGAACAATGCCCGGCGGAAACGCCCTGTTTCCTGGACCTTGATATAGATGGCGGAGTGCAGCTTCTCCCAGATTCTGGGCACGCCCAGGAAAAAGGTCGGCGCAATTTCCCGCAAATCCTCCTGAACGGTCCGCAGGCTCTCGCCAAAGCTGACGGAGCTGCCTGCGTAAACCGGCGCAATGTTGGTTACCGCCTGCTCCGCCACATGGCACAGCGGCAGGTAGGAAAGGCTAGAACCGCGATCGTCCGCCTGCAGCAATTCAATAAGACCGGGAGCGGCAGCGTGAAGATTGCCCCAACTGATCATCGCGCCCTTCGGCCGTCCGGTGGAACCGGAGGTGTAGATCATCAGGGCGGTGTCATCCATCCGCTGGCCATCCAGCAATTCATCCACCAGTCCGGGATGGTCTTTTTCATACTCCCGGCCTCTGGCCTCAATGTCCTCGAACGCCGCCGGGGGCTCTGGATAGTAGCGAAGGCCTTTCATATCAATGGCAATGGTGTGCTTCAATTGGGGCAGTTGGGGCCAGGCTTCCAGCACCTTGTCGGTCTGCTCCTGATCCTCACACACCACAATGCTTGCATCGCTGTGTTCGAGAACGTAGGCCACTTCATTCCAGGGACTGGTCGGGTACACCCCAACACAGATGCCCCGCACCATGCCAATACCCATCTGGGCGATCACCCATTCCACCCGGTTTTCCGAGATGATGGCCACGTGGCCACCCTCCTCCAGCCCCATGGCGCGCAGCCCCAGACCAAAATGCCGGGCGCGGTTGTAGTAGTCCCGCCAGGAATAGGCTTGCCAGATGCCAAAGTCTTTCTGACGCAGGGCCAGGGCATCCGGCCGTTCTTGCGCATGGGCCCGCAGCATCTGGGTCAGGGTCAGATCAGGCAGGGAAGGTGTTGTCATGACAGCCACCGTTTACGGCGTTTATAGTGCTTGATATCGCGGTAACTACGGGCTTCACCTTCCTTGCCGCCCACACCCAGATAGAACTCCTGAACGTCCTCGTTCGCCGTAAGCTTATCCGCCGGGCCGTCGATCACGATCTTGCCGTTCTCCATGATGTAACCGTATGAGGCAATCGCCAGAGACACGGCCGCATTCTGCTCCACCAGAAGAATCGCGGTGCCCTGTTCACGGTTGATCCGCGCCACGATGGTAAAAATCTCTTCCACCAGCAGCGGTGCCAGGCCCAGGGACGGCTCATCAAGCATGATCAGGTCCGGCTGGGCAATCAGCGCCCGGCCCAGAGCCAGCATCTGCTGTTCGCCACCAGAGAGGTAACCCGCCAACTGCTTGCGACGTTCCCTGAGGCGCGGGAAATAGTCATAGACCAGTTCGTAGCTGTCGCTCAGGGAGGGCTTGCTGCCACTGAGGGCGTAGGTGGCGGCAACCAGGTTCTCCTCCACCGTGAGGTCTTCAAACACACGGCGGCCTTCCATGACATGGAAGAGTCCGTTACGCACCAGTTTTTCGGGAGGCGTACCTTTTACATCCCTGCCCCGGAAACGTACTTCCCCGGCGGTCACCTCCCCGTCTTCCAGGGTCAGCAGGCCGGAGACACTCTTCAGCGTGGTGGATTTGCCAGCACCGTTGGAACCGAGGAGCGCCACAATGGCGCCCTCCGGCACCCGCAGCGACAGGCCCCGAAGAACCTGCACCGACTTGTTGTAGACCACCTCGATATTATCGATTTCCAGTAAGGCTTCCATACAGCCCCTCAGTCGAGGTGAATCCAGTCCGATACCGGCTCATAACGACCTTCTTCAGCATTCACCCGCCAGATCCGGCCGACCGGGAAGGACATGTTCCGCACGGTGACCGGAATGCCGATGATGCCGCCAGTATCCCAGTCCTCAATAGAGGCAAGAGATTCTGCCATGTTGTCTCCGGTCAGTTCTTTCCCCGCATCGAGCGTGCGCTTGACCACTTCTGTCCAGACCATGGCATTGAACCATCCCTGCATGTAGCCGGTGGGACGGTAGCCCGCTTCCGGGTCACTCTTCTCCGCCTGGGCACGGAGGGCATCAAGCATGGGCCCGCTTTCCTCGCTGTCGTAATAGTTGTAGGGCATTACGCCCATGTAGCCATCGGCATCCGCTCCCATCTTGTCGATGATCAGTTTGTCCGAGGACCAGAAGGTGCCCATGAACTGGGTATCGAGGCCCATCTGGCGCATCTGCACCATGAACTCGTTGATCGGCGACAGTACGTAGCCATGGAACACAACATAGTCTGGTCTTACCCGGCGAAGCTTCAGAACCTCGGCGGACACATCCACACTGCCGGGCTTGGTCACGATCTCCTCGACAACCTCGATGCCCAGCTCGCCCGCGCGGGCTTTGCCGTTTTCGATGGGGTCCTTACCGAATTCGGTATCACTGTAAACAAAGGCCACGGTAGGCATATCACCGCCTTCACCCTGGGTGGCGATGTACTCCAGAATGATGCCGAACATCTGACTGTAGTTCGGGCCGGGAATGAACTGGTAAGGGTATTGCTCGTTATCCGTCAGCGCAGTGGCGAACGAGGCTCCGCTCATCAGAGTATTGCCCTGGCTATTGAGCTCAGAGGCAATGGCTTTCATGAAACCGGTGCTGTCGCCGTAATAGGTAGCCGGGGAACTGCTACCGGAAATTTTCTTGAAGGCCGCCACCGAACGATCCACCTCATAGGCGGTGTCTTCCATCACATACTCGACCGGGTGGCCATTGATGCCCCCCTGGCTGTTGATCCAGTTGGTGTAGTCGGTCAGACCGGCGTGGATGTGAATACCGGCAAACGCGAACACGCCGGAGAGCGGTATGGAGCCGCCAAACACGACGGGCTCCTTGTCCTGTGACATCACCGGCGCGGCGACTGTCAGCGCAGCAACCAGGCTACCAAGCCCGGCAAGCCGGCGACCTTTTTTGAGGATGTTTCTGAACATGTTCATTCTCCTTGCGGCTTCTTGTTGTTGGTGTTGCACGGGTTCCCGTGAGAGAACCATTAATTCCGGAACGGCCAGAGGCGGAAAAAGCGACGGATACGGTGCCAGATTTCCGCAAGCCCATGAGGTTCAAAAATCAGGAAGCCCACGATCAGGGCGCCAAAAATGATTTCCAGCATCGGCGACATGAACACGGGCGCGTTGGGGTAGAACGGAGTCAGGGCCGCCGTCAGCAGTTTCAGCGCTTCCGGCACCAGGGTCATGAAAGCAGCACCGAGGATGCCCCCCAACAGATTGCCCATGCCCCCCACGATCACCGCCGCCAGATAGAAAATGGACATGGAAAGCGGAAAGCTCTCCGGGGTAACCACACGGTAGAAATAGGCAAACAGGCCACCGGCCACGCCGGCGTAGAACGAGCTGAGCGCGAACGACATCAGTTTGTAGCGCAGAAGGTTAATGCCGAGAATCTCGGCGGAAATATCCCGGTCGCGAATGGCAATAAAGGCCCTGCCGATTCGTGTCCGGAACACATTCCGGGCCGCCAGCACCATCAGCACCGCCAGCGGCACGATGATGAAATACATCATGAAATCACTCTGGAACGTCAGCCCGAACAGGTGCGCTGGCTCCAGGCTCAGGCCACCCATGCCACCGGTGACGGATTCCCACTCGGCAAAAATGAAGTGCAGGAACACGCTCGCGGCCAGGGTAGCGATGGCCAGATACAGGCCTTTGACCCGCAGTGATGGCAGGCCCACCAGAATCCCGACGGCAGCAGCCATAAGCCCGGCCAGCAACAGCGTGACCGGAAACGGTAGGCCGGTGTTGATGGACAGCCAGGCCACCGTGTAGGCGCCAACGCCCATGAACCCCGCCTGCCCCAGGGAAATCAGCCCGGTAAAGCCGGTCAGGATGTTCAGGCCGGTGGTACTGATTACGGCAATGCCAACCAGGCAGCCCAGGTACAGCAGGTAAGAGTCGACGGCAAACGGGAACACCATGAGAATCAGCAGGAAAAGACCCAGCCACAGTTTTTGGGTCTGGCTGGTCCAGATTGCCTCATCGGCCTCGTAACTCTGTTTCGCGTCACCGATGCGCATCTTACACTCGCTCTATTTCGTGGGTGCCAAAAAGGCCATAGGGGCGGATAACCAGGATCACCGCCAGCACCAGGAATGTTGCCGGCATACGGTAC
>Ga0207876_1000506_pt1 | contig 11501 bp, 7 predicted proteins | sample MalvirmetaMSP146_FD_184237 | JGI IMG/M metagenome (GOLD analysis project Ga0207876, IMG submission 184237) | Marine viral communities from the Deep Pacific Ocean - MSP-146 (SPAdes) | ecosystem: Environmental > Aquatic > Marine > Oceanic | place: Pacific Ocean | collected 2011-07-10
AAGAGGCGGCCAGAGTCGTCGGCGAAGATCGTGAAAGTCATCAAAAGGATTTATTTGAAGCAATTGATCGCGCTGATTATCCTCGCTGGGAATTGAAAGTGCAGGTCATGCCTGAAAAAGATGCGGATACCTATCACGTTCATCCGTTTGATCTAACGAAAGTCTGGCCCCATAAAGATTATCCGCTGATCGATGTTGGTGTAATGGAGCTTAATCGTAATCCAGAAAACTACCATGCAGACGTAGAGCAATCAGCGTTTACACCGGCTAACGTTGTGCCTGGAATTAGCTTTTCGCCAGATAAAATGTTGCATGGACGGTTGTTTTCTTATGGTGACGCCCATAGATATAGGTTAGGGGTTAATCATCATCAGATACCGGTGAATACGCCTAGATGTCCTTATCACAGTTATCATCGGGATGGGGCAATGCGAGTTGATGGCAATTACGGAAGTACTAAAGGCTATGAACCTAATAGCTATGGAGAATGGCAGGAACAACCTGATTACAGTGAACCACCATTAGCCATCAATGGTGCTGCAGATCATTGGAACTTTAGGGAAGATGATGATGACTACTATTCACAACCCGGTAACTTGTTCCGTTTGATGACGCCAGAGAAACAGCAAGTGCTGTTTGAAAATACTGCTAGGGCAATTGATGGTGCTGATGACGAAGTTAAGAAACGTCATATTCGCAATTGTCTGAAAGCAGATCCTGCCTACGGTAAAGGTGTGGCGGATGCGATTGGTATTTCGTTGAACGATGTGAACTAAACAAATATGGATCATGGTCGCCGTGATATCACGGCAGACTTCGAATTTTATCAGGAGGTAAATTTATGAGTTCGATTGATATTGGTATTAATAAGAAAGACAGAGAAAAGGTCGCCGAAGGTTTGAAAAAATTATTGGCAGACACTTACACCCTGTATTTGCAAACCCATAATTTCCATTGGAATGTCACGGGTCCACGCTTTCGTGACCTGCACTTGATGTTTGAAGAACACTACGTCGAGTTGGCTACAGCCGTCGATGATATTGCGGAACGAATCAGAACACTGGGTGTCTCAGCTCCAGGTACTTATAAAGCGTTTGCTGAATTAAGCTCCATCAAGGAAAAAGACGGTGTACCAGATGCGATGGAAATGACCGAAATTCTGACGCATAACCACGAATTAGTGGTGAAAACCTGCCGTGAAGTATTGAAATTGGCAGAAGCAGCAGATGACGAATCTTCGTCGGCATTAGCATCTGACCGTATGCGAATTCATGAAAAAACTGCCTGGATGTTACGGGCAATGACGCAGTAGCAAGTACTTTTTTTCTCTCTCAAATTTTAAGACCGCCCTCGGGCGGTCTCTTTTTGTCTGCAATATGGGATTCACACCTAAGGGATACTTTTAGAGGTGAGCACTATCATTTTGTCTGTCTGCATATCTTCCATGCTGTAGGCAATGCCACCGGTGCCATGCCCTGAATGTTTCAGGCCGGCAAATGGCATCCAGTCAACCCGAAATGCAGTATGTTCATTAATCATCACAGCAGAAGCATCCAGTCTTTCTGCAACATACATGGCATTATCAATATTCTGGCTATAAACAGACGCCTGAAAGGCAAAATCCAGACTATTGGCCTCAGCAATCGCTTGATCCACATTCTGATAAGGATAGACACAGACCACCGGCCCGAAAATTTCGCTTTTGGAGACTTTGGCATCTGCTGGCGGATCAAATAATACAGTCGTGGCATAACAGTTATTTGCCATAGCTTCACCGCCGGATAATAATTCTGCGCCCTGGCTTACTGCTTCCTGTACCCAGTCATTTACCCTGGTCACTTCACTGTTACGAATTAAAGGACCGATTTCCGTTTGATCAGATAATGGGTCGCCAATCTGCATTTTATTGCCTGCCACTGCCAGTTTGTCAGCCAGCTCACGTGCAATCGAATGATGAGCAAAAATACGCTGAACTGACACACACACCTGACCGGCATGGTAAAAGCTGCCTTTGGCCAAACCAGGAATGGCTGCATCAATATCGGCTTTTTCATCGACGATTACCGGTGCTACGCCACCATGTTCCAATGCACAGCGGGTTCCAGCCGCCAGTTTGGAACGTAAATACCAGCCTACTTTGGCACTGCCGATAAACGTTAAAAAAGCGACCCGGTGATCGGTGGCGAGTTGCTCAGCAACCTGATGATTTTCTGTCAGTAAAGCCTGGCACCATTCAGCGGGTAAACCGGCCTGATGGAAGATTTCGACTAGACGGAAACAGGATAACGGAGTGTTTTCAGCCGGTTTGACAATTACCGGACATCCCGCAGCAATTGCCGGTCCCACCTGATGAGCAATCAGATTTAACGGGTGATTAAAGGCACTGATGGCAACCACCACACCAATTGGCTCTTTGTGCAGCATGGTTAAGCGATGCTGTGAAGCAGGATTAACACCCATCGGAACAGGATGCGACGTTTGATGACGCAAGGTGTCCATACAATGCCGAATACTATCAATACAACGCACCATTTCGACTTTGGAATCAATTAACGGCTTGCCGCCCTCTTCAGCAGCGCCTTTGGCCAGCTCATCAGATTGCTGCTGCATTAATTCAAGCGATTTTTCCAAAATCGCCAAACGCTGTGGAACAGAAAGCCATTTGCTTCTATCGGTAAATAAACTATGTGCAGTTTGCAGGGCGGTTTCGACGGCGTTGCTATCTGCCACATCAGCGGTAGCGATCAGCTGATCATTATATGGATTGGTCACATCAATCTGTGCCCGTTGTTTGGCTGCTACGCCGGGTAGGTTCAGGGCGAAGTGAGGTGCGCTAGACATAAAGCTTCCTTATAGAATGCAGATTTTTTGTTTCAACCCTTCATTAAGTATTGAGTGGTTGAGAGAATAATCAATGGCAACATCAATCAAATGTACGCCGGGGCTATTGAGTGATTCGCGCAGCATTTTATCGAACTCAATATAGCTGGATGGTCGATGTCCGATGGCACCATAGCTGTCAGCATATTTCACAAAGTCAGGGTTATCAAAATTCAGACCGAAGTCTTTAAATCCCATACCCTGCTGTTTCCATTTGATCATGCCGTAGGCGTTATCATTAAGAATAATCACCACCAGATCCAGTTTCAGTCGAACCGCGGTTTCCATTTCCTGCGAATTCATCATAAACCCGCCATCACCACAGACCGCAACTACTTTACGATCGGGGTTTATCAGTTTGGCCAACATTGCTGTCGGTAAGCCGGCCCCCATTGTTGCCAGCGCGTTATCCAGTAGCAGTGTGTTGTTTTCATAACATTGATAATTCCGGGCAAACCAGATCTTGTAAAGCCCATTGTCCAGCGCCAGGATATCTTTTTCACCCAGCGCTGCACGAATGGTGGTGACTGCGCTTTGCGGTAAAATTGGAAAACGATCATCATCACTGTAAAGCCCCAGGCGTTGCTGAACTTCCTGTTTAACACGATAGAAATAGGAAAAATCCCAGTTTGACTGTGGTGACAGGGCATCTGATAAGCGATTAATTGACGTGGCAAGATCGCCGATGACATCCAGTTGTGGAAAATACACCGGATCGACTTCAGCCGGCTGGAAATTGATATGAATAACTGGTGCCCCACCATCTTTCATAAAGAAAGGAGGCTTTTCTACAACATCGTGGCCGACATTGATGATTAAATCTGCCCGTTCGATGGCGCAGTGCAGATAATCGGATTCGGATAATGCCGCTGTACCGAGATAACTATCATGACGCTCATCAATAACGCCTTTACCGAGCTGCGTATTAAAAAACGGAATCCCGGTTTTTTCGACAAAACGGGTTAACGCTTTGCTGGCACGTTTCCGGTTTGCCCCGGCACCAATCAATAACAGTGGCATATTGGCCTTGCGAATCATTTCCAGCGCATCTTTTATTGCCGTGTTATCAGCATCCGGACGGCGGATATTTTCGACTACATAAATTCTGTCCTGAACTTCTTCAGCAGCAATATCTTCCGGTAATTCGATATGCACGGCGCCGGGACGTTCCTGAACCGCCAGACGGCAGGCCTCCCGAACCACAGCACCAATCGTATTACCATGCACCACCTGCTTGGTGAACTTGGTGATAGGCCGCATCATGTTAACGATATCGACAATTTGAAAGAGTGCCTGTTTACTGGCCTTTATCGGTTTTTGGCCAGTAATGATCAACATCGGCATGCCACCCAATTGGGCATAAGCAGCGGGGGTGATGAGATTGGTCGCGCCAGGCCCCAGAGTTGACAGACATACACCGGGTTTGCCGGTTAAACGTCCATAATTAGCCGCCATAAATCCTGCGCCTTGCTCATGGCGGGTAATAATCAGTTTGATGGAGGAATGTTGTAGTGAATCAAGGAAATCGAGATTTTCTTCGCCAGGGATACCAAAAATATATTCGACCCCTTCGTTTTCTAACGCTTTAACCAGTAGATCAGATGTTTTCATGGAGTGTTCCTAGGTCCTCTGGGATGGCGGAGCAAACATTGCGTCGTTGCTTGGTTGTACCATAAATAATCAAGGCATCACAGCCCTTACTGAGTGAGGACAGCTATTTCTACCCTTCGGTTGCGTGCTCGACCTGATTCAGTGTCATTTTCTGTGATTGGACGTGTATCTGCATAGCCCTCAACACGAAAACGTTCGGCTTGATATTCTGGATAGCGAAGCAGTTCATGCACCACGGAAGTGGCACGTGAACCGGATAACTCCCAGTTGGAACGATATTGTGATGTACTCAATGGACGATCATCAGTATGCCCTGAAACGACCAGTGGATCCTCAATATTTGCCAGGGCATCTGCAATAGTCTTCAGAACAGGAACAAAGGCCGGTTTTATCGAGGCCAGACCGGAAGGAAAGGAGGCTTGCTCATCAATGGTGATGACCACCCGGTCCTCTCTCGTTTCAACCTGTAGCAGTCCTTCATCAATTTGTTCTTTTAAGGCTTCTTTGATTTCCCTCAGTTGCCGTTGTTGCTTGGCTTGCATGTATAAATTGAGATCAGAGGTTTCAAGAATAGGATTATTAGGATCAGCATCCTGTCGGACCTCCTGAATGACCGTCATATCAGAAGGATTTGGAGAAAAGGTTTGCCTTATGATTGAAGTGCCTTTTGGGATGGGGTCGGGTTCTTCGGGCTGCTCAACGCCAAAAGCGTTGTGCATGGATTGGGCAACCATTTTTAACCGGACAACATCCAGCTCTGACATGGATAAAAGTAACACAAAGAAACATAACAATAATGTCATCAAATCAGCAAAGATAGCGATATAAGCAGGAATAGCTTTACGTTTTACCATGCGATTCGAAGTACCCGGCGTTCGTTTTTGATTTGTCATTTGTCCGTTCACCAATTCATTCAGATCTTCATAATTGGCTGATGGAATTAGGACAGTATTTATTCGAGGTTTCATTGTTACCGTAACTGTATGATAAATCAAGATTTTGCCGTAGCAATAAGTGGCCTAATAGTAATCCTGTTGGTTAGAACAGGTTGTGACCTGTAACACATCGTTCGGCAATCATTTTTTTATCACATTGTTCCAGCTGTAATATATTGTATGTATTGGCTATTTCACGGATCGCAAATGCGTCCTTTTATCGCAACTAAACCGGTTTTCAACAGCATGATTGCCATAATCGCATTGCTGATTCTGGTTGCCGCAACTTATCTTGATTATGTTATTCAGGATCGGCATAAAAATGCTTTGCTGGCGGAAACTCAGCAGCACCTGAGTATGTTGCATAACAATCTGGTTACAAATTTACAGAACCATATTCAGATCGTACGTGGCCTGCCAGGCTTATTTGCCGTAAATCCTGACTTAACCCAGCAGCAATTTGCAATTGCCATGCAGCATTTGATTGGTGAGCACACGCAACTGCGAAATATTGCTGCTGCCCCCGAAATGGTTATTCGTTATATGTACCCGATAGCAGGAAATGAACAGGCTATTGGTCTGAATTACCTTCAGGAGCCCACACAAAAAGATGCGGCTGAACGTGCGAGATTAAATCGAAAACTGGTACTGGCTGGTCCTCTTGAGCTTAAACAGGGTGGGATCGGATTGATTACTCGTATTCCGGTCTATCTTAACGATGAGAAAGGAGATGAATATTTTTGGGGCATTATTTCAGCCGTTATTGACGTTGAGGCCTTTTTTGAGGCCTCAGGCCTTAAGGATGAGACGTTACCAATTGATATAGCCATTCGGGGGAAGGATGGTCTTGGTTCCGCTGGCGAAGTATTTTTTGGTGACGCTTCCCTGTTTAAAGACCCGGTCTTAACCATGCCGCTGGCCTTACCGGACGGCTATTGGCTGCTGACAGGACAACCTGAAGGGGGCTGGAAAACCATTAACAATGATGTATGGCAATCCAGAATTCTGGTTTTTGTGGTTGCATTGGGGATTTTTGCTTTATTGACCGCTTTTGTACGCTTCATGTTTACAGCTTCTCTGGCCAATCTGAAGTTTCGTCAGGTAATAGACTCATCTCCCATCCCCTATATTATGGTGGCAAGGGATCGGAAAGTAAGTTTTATTAACCCTGCTTTTACCGAACTCTATGGCTACAGCACTGCCGATCTGCCTAGTCTTGCTATCTGGTGGAATAAAACCGATATCAATCAGGAATATTTGAGAAAAATAAATGCCTGGTGTGATTCGACCATTGATGCCAAGGCGTTACCCGAGCACTCTGTTGAGATCAAAGTTCACTGTAAAGATGGTACGCCGCGCGATGTGATGCTTTCAGTTTCACCGCTGGATGCGGCTGTGAACAGAGAGTTATTACTGGTGGTTTATGACTTAACCAGTCGTAAGCTGGCAGAACAGAAAATTCACTTTTCAGAGCAGATTTTCAGTCAGGCACATGAGGGAATTGTAGTAACCGATATCCAGGGGCGAATTTTGGAAGTTAACCCGGCTTTTACTGAAATTACCGGCTTCACCGCTCAGGATGCGTTGCAAAATACACCCGCCATAATGAAATCAGGCAAACATGATGATGGTTTCTTTGAGGAAATGTGGCGAAAGCTGGAAAATCACGGACATTGGCAAGGTGAAATATGGAATCGGCATAAAGATGGACATTTGTATGCATTGCAACTGACCATCACGGCGATGACCAATTCTCAAGGCCTCAAGCAATATTACGCAGGCTTGTTTTCCGATATTACCCAATCAAAAACGCAGCAGGAAAAGCTCGAGCTAATGGCACATTACGATGTGCTGACTCACTTGCCAAACCGGGTATTATTTGCTGACAGATTCAGTCAGGCTGTGGCTCACAGTCAGCGTTTAGGTACTTGGTTAGGGATCTGTTTTCTGGATTTGGATGATTTCAAACCGGTCAATGATACCTATGGCCACAATGTGGGCGATTTATTACTGATTGAAGTGGCTGATCGGCTACGTGCCAGCGTCAGGGAGGAAGATACTATTTCCCGCTTTGGTGGTGACGAATTTGCTATTTTATTTCGTGATATCAATTCCTATGAGCAATGTGAGCAGCTACTCATCAGATTGCATCAGACTCTTGCAGAGCCTTATTGGATAGATAACAGGCGCATTACCATCAGTGCCTCCAGTGGCGTCGCCCTGTATCCAATGGATAATGTGGATTTGGATACCTTGCTGCGTCATGCCGACCAGGCGATGTATCAAGCAAAGATGACTGGGCGCAATAAGTCCAGATTATTCAACCCGGAACTAAACCAGCAGGTTATTCAAAAGCATCATGTTGTACAGCGGTTACGTGAGGCGTTGTTAAACGATGAATTTGTTCTGCATTATCAACCAGAAATAAATATGCGAACTGGAGAAATAATTGCAGTAGAGGCTTTGATTCGCTGGCAGCACCCGCAGCGTGGATTGTTGTTTCCTGGCGATTTTTTAACGGATATGGAAGGCTCTGAGCTCGAGTTTGAGCTGGGACTGTGGGTTATTGATTCAGCTTTGCAGCAATTACAGTACTGGCAGCAGGGTGGTTTGGATATCGTAGTGAGTGTCAATATTGCAGCAAATCATTTACATGCCAAAAACTTTATTCAGTCTTTACAGCAGATTTTAAATCGCTACCACGATATACGGCCAGCGTCATTACAGTTAGAAATTCTTGAGAGCAGTGCATTGGGTGATGTGACCACACTCAGTCGTATTATTGATGATTGCCGTGAGCGGGTAGGGGTTCTGATTGCACTTGATGATTTTGGCACCGGCTATTCCTCGCTAACCCATCTGCGGCATTTGGCGGCTAACTCAGTAAAAATTGACCAGAGCTTTGTGCGGGATATGTTAGAGGATGCCAGCGATTACAATATCGTAGATGGTGTGATTAGCCTGGCCAAAGCCTTTAACAGACAAGTGATTGCCGAAGGCGTCGAAACTGTCGAGCATGGTTTGATGCTGTTATCGATGGGCTGTGATCATGCACAGGGTTACCAGATTGCCCGACCTATGCCAGCTCAACATATTATGAACTGGTGTCAGGCGTATCAATTGCAGCCTGAATGGAGAGAGTTTCACGACAATAACGTTTAACTAAATAGCCTTTGGTAGGCAAACAGCTAATATCCTGGTTAATACCCCCATTCATACTTCAACATAACTGAGCAAAGCTACTTTCCCCACCAACCATGCCATTATTGAATATTTGATTGCCAATACATAGCAATAGCCGAAATTTCTCCCAGAGCTAATTTTGCGACATCACGAAGAAAACTTTACCCATGATAAAGACGTGACTTATGCAAAAAAGGCATGATATGCATTAAATAATATGGCGAATAATGCTCTTCGTAAAAATAAGTACAATCATGATGACTATCTTATTCTTTATGGGTAACAATCTATTCAAATGCGTTTGAACAATAATCAGGATGAAATATGTCTCGATATTTAACCAGATGGCTCTTGATTACATTAATGGTATTACCGGTTATCACTGCCTGTGCATCACGTACACAGAGTAATTACTATCGAGATGAAATTGGTGAGATCATGGCGGTTGAAGATGTCTGGATCATTTCATCTCGTATGGTCAGGATTGAAGGGCTCGGTGATAAACGTCCAGGTTGGGGCGCTGCGGTTGGTGCAACAGTTGCCGGAGCTTCTGCTTACGGAATTACCCAGGCGGATAATCCTGCAGGCGTAGCCATTACTATTGTGGCGCTGGTGGGCGGGGCATTGGCTGGCCAGTTCTTTGATGAAAAGATTAAGTCCCAGCTGGGTGTTGAATACATTCTGGATAAACCCGCGGGCAACAAAGTTGCTATTGTTCAGGCAGTCGAAAGTGCTGAAGAAATGTTACCCGCCAGAACACCGGCATTATTGATACGTGGGAAAAGCGGTTACTATCGCGTCATTCCGCAGTAATTCTTTTTTGTTCAACTAACTTTAAACCGTTCAACTCGGATGTTTGAAACGGAAGATTTTTATGCCAGACCAAAGTTTTATCATTCAATCGAGAAAACAATGGAGCTCTGAACCGGCCTTTATAGCATCGATGGCAGCAGCAGCTGTTGGGCTTGGTAATCTATGGCGGTTTCCTTATATCGTGGGCGAAAATGGTGGTGGCGTATTTGTCATCGCTTATTTGCTGGCGTTATTTATCGTCGTGTTACCAATCATGATGCTCGAAGTGGCAGCCGGACGTCTTACCCATGGCAATACCGTTGCAACTTTCAGACAGGTGAATCGTCTGGGAAGCTATTACGGCTGGCTGGTTGTGACCATTACAATTGCTATTACCAGTTATTATCTCGTCATTACCGGTTGGACTCTGGGTTATGCTATTGATGCCAGCCGAGGAGAGTTAAGGGTATTTGATCAGTTTACCGAGGGCTATAACAGTTTTTGGTATTTTCTGGTCATTATTGGATTGGCCTCGATCGTCCTGATTAACGGTCTAAAATCAATTGAGCGATTGTCAAAATTTCTGATGCCGGTGCTACTGGCGGTAATGATTTTTTTAGTGGTAATGGCCAGTAAAACTTCCGGCTGGGAACAAACCATTAATTTTTTCTTCCAGTTTGACTGGAATAAAATAACCAGCGGCGAACTATGGGTTTTTGCTTTTGGCCAGGCTTTTTATACGCTGGCAATTGGCCAGGGCTATTTAATCACCTATGGCAGCTATATTCCGCGAAAAACTAACCTTCCAAGAGCGTGTATTATCGTTGCGGTCTTTCAGACATCAATTGCCTTGCTTGCTGCCTGGATGATCTTTCCATTTGTGTTCAGTCAGGGATTGTCTCCAGAAGAAGGTACCCAGTTGGCTTTTGCCACCATGCCTAAAGTGTTTGCAGAAATGTCAGCGGGATGGTTCTTTGGCATTGTTTTTTTTGTCTTGTTTTTTGCTGCAGCATTTACCTCAACGCTGGCAGGATTAAAGGTCGTTGTCTCCGCTTTTGCCGAAGAGTTCGGCATCACGAATGTTAAAGCGGTTATGCTGGTAGCATTAGTGATGTTGATTATCGGCTCGGCCTCGGCTCTGAGTTTTACTCCAATGAATTTACAGATAGCGGGTGAGCCCGTGCTCGACATGGTCGACAGGATTGCCGGCGGTAATATTATTATCCTGTCTGGCATCATTGGCGCCGCCTTGTTTTGCTGGTTTATCCCCCCGACTAAAATTCATTCGGTTCTGGGGACCAATTCACATTGGTGGGAGTGGCGAATATATCTGGTGGGCCGCTTCTTGCCAATATTCATGCTAATCACTTTTCTCATGCAGTATTTCTGATCTTTAGCAGATTATTGATGAATAAGATCGTATTTATAACCACTTGGTGGTTAACCTGAGTAAATTTGAATCCAGCATTGCTATGCTACGCTTGATTGATAATCGATTATTGCAGGGAGCTCATTCTGAATATGCATGATAAAAAAATTATCCGCCACGAAGAAAACTGTTGGCGGTATGTTCAGGCTGATAGAGCCTCCGTGCTGGTGGATGGTGAAAATTACTTTAGCGCCTTGCATGCTGCCATTTCACAAGCTCAATCTGCTGTTTATATTCTTGCCTGGGATATTGATAGCCGACTGAGACTGGTGAGAGGTGAGACCCCTACGGATTTACCTGTTGAATTAGGAGATTTGATAAATGCTGTTCTTGAGCAAAAGCCTGAGCTAAATATTTATATCCTCAACTGGGACTGGGCAATGCTCTATACGCTTGAGCGCGAATGGTTACCCCTGTTTCGTCCCGGCTGGAAAAAGCAATCCCGTTTACATTATCAGCTTGATGGCGAGTGCCCGTTTGGTGGTTCACAGCATCAAAAAGTCGTTGTAATTGACGATAAAATCGCTTTCTGCGGCGGTATCGACCCAGGTAAACATCGCTGGGATAGCAGTGAACATGCACCTGATGATAAACGTCGTATTGACCCTGATAATGAGCTCTACCCTCCATTCCATGATATGCAGATGATTGTCGATGGGGAAGCGGCAAAG
>Ga0207876_1000516_pt1 | contig 11273 bp, 8 predicted proteins | sample MalvirmetaMSP146_FD_184237 | JGI IMG/M metagenome (GOLD analysis project Ga0207876, IMG submission 184237) | Marine viral communities from the Deep Pacific Ocean - MSP-146 (SPAdes) | ecosystem: Environmental > Aquatic > Marine > Oceanic | place: Pacific Ocean | collected 2011-07-10
GGTGCTTCCAGCACCAATTCCACGTTTTCATACAGTTCCGGCCATTGATTGATGGCCTCAAGGATGACGGCGCCGCCGCGAGAATGGCCATGTACGCGGATGTTGTCGGTGCTGGGCAGGTTCGCCAGGGCCTGGTTGAGAATACAGGCGTCGTACTCGATAGTGCCGTCGAGGTGTTTGATAGGCACTTCCCAGTCCGGTGCTTCGGGCGTTACGCCGTTTACGGGAATGTGATAGTTGCTGCAGGTCAGCAGGATCAGTTCGGTGGTTGGTGCTTCGTAGGCCTGGGTGAAGTAGCAGTGATTTTCCAGAAAACCGTGGACGCCAATAACGGTCTGTTCGGCCTTGCCGCTATGATTGCGGACGGAAACGGCGCCTGTGCCGACGCGGAAGACTCGCCCTGAGAACATCTCCGAGTAAGCGCTATCGATCGGTTTTATCAGTTTTCGTACATGGCTCGCTTTCATGACTGCTCTCCTTCAGCACCTGATGCCTGCCTTTTATTGGTCTTTATGGGCGCTGGTACATTCAGTTGTACCGATTTCTGCCACCGCAGGTATTGGCACTGATTACTGTTTTTACGCTCAGTCAGGGCCAATAGACGTTTGGCGAACAGTGCGTAAAGGCACGTGTAGTGCCTAATAACCATTTCATCAAGCCTTATTCCCAGTATAGGGGTGAAAGGTTACTTCCGTGTAACTTTTTGTAACTACGTGACGCCGACAGCCTTATGGAGCCTTCAGGGCTTGTCTGGCACAATGCGGGGTCAACTTTCCATTTCTTGCAGCATTTATCCGGGGACAGACAGGTTTGAGTCAAAAGGAATCGCATCTGCTGTTGCCTGTGGACTCGGCCTGGCTGGCTCTTGAGCGGCCCGAAAACCCCATGACGATTACCGTTATGTTGCGGGTGGAAGGGCTCACGGAAGCCCGGTTGCTGGAATTCCTGCGTATTTACTGGCTTGCCTGGGAGCGTTTTCGCTATATGCCGGTTCGCCGCGCCCCTGGCTGGTGGTGGGAAGAGGACCCGGTATTTTCGCTCCATCACCACCTGCAGGTGGTCGGCGGCGAGCTGGACCGGCAGGCCTTGCAGGACTGGGTGTCAGCCCGGTTGAACCAGCCATTGCCCACGTACCGTCCGCTCTGGAAATTCTGGTTGCTTCCCGATGCCGAGGGCGGCGCCGTACTCCTTTTGCGCATGCACCACTGCTACGCCGACGGGCTCTCCCTGCAGGGCATATTTGACCGGTTGTGCCCGCCGTCGCCGCAACAGGCGCCGGTGCTTTACGGCGCGGCGGAACAGGCGGACATGGGGCGTTGGGGAAGAGCCGCCAATGCCTGGCTGCGTGAGCTGACGGCCAGCGAGTGGCCGCGGGAAGAGGCGGGTGCGGAGGACGATATTCCCCGCAACGGTGGCACCGCCGGTCGCAATGCCCTGGAGCGGGCGACCTGGAAAAGTGTCAAGCTGGTCAATGAGCTCAGCCAGTTCCTGGTAGAGCCGGAAGATACGGACTCCTCCCTTAAGCGGTCGCTATTGGGACGTCGCCAGTGCCGCTGGTCGCAGCCCGTGGCGCTTGAACGTTTTCGCCGGATTGCCACGCTTACCAGCGTTACCATCAACGATGTGTTACTCAGTTGCGTGGCGTCTGCAGTCCGCAATCGGCTTGTCGCGGACGATACCGATATGGATGAGGCAGTGCTTCACGCGGCGGTGCCAGTGGATATCCGCAACCGCCTGCCGGAAGGGGTAAAGCCGGAGCCCGGGACTCTGGGTAACTATTTCGGGACGGTGTTCGTGCCGTTGCCGGTGGACGGTGAAAGTTCCCTGGAGCGGCTGTTCCGCATCAAGCATGAAACCCGCAAGCTCAAGAAAAGTTGGCAGCCCGGCCTGTCCTGGGCGCTGACAGGCAGCGCACCGCTGATTCCCGAAGCCTGGCGTCAACCTGTGGCGGATCTGTTCTACCGCAAGGCCAGTGCGGTGGTGTCGAACGTGCCTGGTACCCGTGATGAACGGTATCTGGCCGGTTGCCGCATTCTGGAGCAGATGTTCTGGGTACCCCAGGCCGGGGATATCGGGCTCGGCGTCAGCATTGTCAGTTACGCCGGCCAGGTCCAGTTCGGTGTGGTGGCCGATGAGGCGGTCATGGCCGATCCCGAGTGCTTCCTGGATGACTGCCTGCAAGAGTTGGAATGCTTTCCCCTCTGACGGGTAGTAGTCCCAAAGTTCTGTTTTCATAGCCTCCTAAAAGATCAGAAAACCTGCCCCCTTGGCGCATTTTCCACCCCCGCTGCTTCGCCGACCATTGAATTCAGGCGAAAGAATGCGCCTGAGACACGGGTAACCACCCGCTGCTCAACACCCAGATTCAATAAAAACCGGGGGAGTTTATGAACAACAACAATTTCCGAAAGTCAGGGCTGGCCATCGCGATGGTTGGTGCGATGTCGGTCAGTGCCGGCGCAAACGCGGCAATCGAAGTGTACAACGAAGACGGAACCAGCTTTTCCGTGGACGGCTATTTCAACGCCTTCTACGTTAACCGTGACGACAAGCTGAACGACACTCGCAATTCCGACGTGAAAATGGGGTTCCTGCCCAATACGATCGGTTTCAACTTCAGTAAGGAAATGGGCGACCTGACTCTGGGTGGCCGGTCTTCGTTCTGGTCCACCATCAACGACAGCCTGCAGTCACCGACGGATACCGCTATCGATGTGCGTCAGCTGTACGCCACGGTAGACGGTTCTTTCGGTCAGGTGCTGATTGGTAAGGACTTTGGTCTTTACGCCCGCTCTAACATCTTCCTGGACGAAATCCTGATGGGCTTCGGTTCTCCGGGTGCGGCAACCGGCGTTTCTTTTGGCAATATCCGCACTGGGTACCCTTACCCTAATCCATCGGCACAGATTACCTATCGGACCCCGGATATGGGCGGCTTGAAGGTGGCCGCTGGTATTTTTGAGCCTGCCAATACCACGCCGGGTGCGGAGTCGGAACAGTCCGAGCCGCGTTTTGAGGCAGAGGTTACCTACAGTGCGGATTTGAATGGCCTGGCGTTGACAGGCTGGGTAAATGGTCGCCATCAGAGCTCCGAGAATGCAACCACCGAAGTGGACAGCCAAGGCCTTGGTTACGGTCTTAAAGCGTCCGTTGCAGGGCTGTCGCTGACGGCCTCCGGCTTCACCTCTGAGGGCGACGTTCCTGTATTGCTGACCGATGCGGCCCTGACTTCGGAAGAGGACGCCGACGGCTACCTGCTCCAGGGATCCTATATCCTTGGCGCCAATCGGCTGGTGCTGTCCTACGGCGAAACGGACTCTGACCAGGGGGATTTTGAAACAGAGAACACCTCGGTCGCGGTCTTCCATAGTGTAAACAGCAACTTCAAGTTGGTTGCCGAATACAACATGTTTGAGCAGACCACGAAGTCCACCGGCGCGGATGCAGCAGAGTTCGACACCCTGGCGCTGGGCGCTGTGATCACGTTCTGAGTGTTTGAAGAGTGCCCCAGCACCGGCAAGGATTCCCGGCGCCGGGGCCTCGCCCCTAAGACTAAAGTGCCGGTTTGCTTTCCCGCAAATCGGCAGCGCCAGCAGGCATTGATTCAGGAGGGTTTTTAATCAATGGCTTACGATCATTTTGGCGCGCCAATTAAAAGCACTGAAGTCGCATTGGCTCCGTTTGCGGATTCCGTAGAATCGAGTGAAAGCCACTCGGTTTCGGAGCGCGTATCCATGAAACCCGTTACCATGCTGCCTGCCGTTCGGGTAGCCAGCTCGCATGTTCGTGATCCGATGCTGGCCGCCACCAACCTTGCCAGCGAGCTCAGTCATGAACACCTCGGCTGTGTCCTGTTTTTCTGTTCCGCTGAATACGATCTTGGTCGTTTGGGCATTGCCCTTGAACATGTCTTTGATGGCGTGCGGGTCAGTGGTTGTACGTCTGCGGGGGAAATTACACCGGAAGGTTACGGGCGGGGCTGTATCACCGCTATTGGTTTCGACCGGCGTTACTTTTCTATTGAATGCGCCCTGATCAGTGAGCTTGAGCATTTCACCCTTCACGACGCCCAGGGGGTCATTGATGGTCTGTTGTCCACCTGTCGTGATGCCGGCCTGGCATCGGTCAAGGGCAACACCTTTGCCATCACTTTGCTGGATGGGCTGTCGAGCCGGGAAGAGCTTGTGCTGGCGACACTGAATGCCGCGCTCGGCACTATCCCACAGTTTGGCGGATCCGCGGGCGACGACGAGCGCCTGGCCAATACCCACGTGTTTTTTGAGGGCCGGTTTCACACCGGGGCCGCCACTGTGATGCTGGTTAATACGCCGTTGGACTTCCGTGTGTTTTCCACGCACCACATGCAAGCCCGCGAAGAAAAACTGGTGGTTACTCACGCAGATGCTAAGAGCCGGACCGTCTATGAGTTGAACGCGGAACCGGCAGCGGAAGCCTACGCCCGCGCAGTGGGCGTAGCGGTGGAAGAGCTTGACCGCAAGGTGTTTGCGCTGCGACCGATGGGCGTGCGGATCGGGGGGCACTATTTCGTGCGCTCGGTACAACGGGTGAACGCCGACGGGAGCCTGACGTTCTACTGCGCGGTGGAAACCGGCATTGTCATGACCGCCATGGAGCCTGGCTCACTTCTTGAGAGCGTGCGCACGCAAATTGAAGCCTCCGAACGGGTCGTGGGGCCACCACTGGTGACCATAGGCTGCGACTGCTTTCTTCGTCGTCTGGAAGCGGAGTTCACTGGCGTTGTAGATGAAGTGTCAGATTTCCTTCGTCATCATAAGGTCATTGGCTTCAATACCTATGGTGAGCAGTTCGACGGTATGCATATCAATCAGACGTTTACGGGGGTGGTGATTGGTCAGCCCGATGCCGGTTACGGTCACAACTGAGGCTGATCCCGACGACCGCAGGGATCAGCGGATTGCCGAGCTGGAGGCGGAGAACGAACGCCTCCGAAAGATAAGGGATGCCCTGATTGTCCGGGTTGAATCCGGCTCGGCCCACAAACCCGAACCCTATGCGGCATTTGAACACTCGGTGGTTCTGGCGGAGCAGGTGCGAGAGCGCACGGAAGCGCTCAACCAGACCATGGACGAGCTCAAGCACAGCAACAAGGCTCTGAACCGGGCCCGCGAAGAGGCTGAAACCACGCGCCAGCGTCTGGCAGACGCTATCGAAAGCATTGCTGATGGCTTTGTGCTTTTTGATCACCAGCACCGCCTTATTCAATGTAACAGCCGGTTCCGCAGTTACTGGGCCGATGCCCGGTTGGATGTTCCTCCCCCCGGCACTTCTATCGCCGATCTGAAGGCCATGGCGATCAATTCCGGGCTGGTGGTCGAAGAGCATGTGAATGAGTCCTCCGAAGGGGCGGTGTTCCTCCTCTCCAATAGCCGTTGGGTGCAGATGACGGAAAGGAGCACCCGTGAGGGTGGGCTGGTTGTTCTTTACTCGGACATTACTGACGTCAAGAACAGTGAAATGGCTCGCCGAATCAAGGCGCTTGAAGAGAGCGAACGTTGGATCCGAGTGGTGACAGACCATGTGCCCGCACTCATCGCCTACGTGGGCGCGGACATGACCGTGCAGTTCTGCAACAAGGTTTATGAAGCCTGGTATGGGCGCAATGGTGAGTCCCCGCTTGGTAAACACCTGGAGAACATTCACCAGCCTGAGCTTTACCAGAGGCTAATGCCTCATATGCAGGCTGCGCTCAGAGGTAATAGCGTTAACTTCGAATTCGAGGAAACCAACGACACCGGAGAGACCCGCTACATGCTCCGCGCCTACGTACCAAACGTGGACGACCACGAGGAGGTTATCGGGTTCTTCGTGCTGATCCGGGACATTACCGACCGCCGCAAGACCGCGCTGGCACTGGAGCAGGCGTACGATAATCTGGAACGGCGGGTGAAAGAACGTACCGCAGCTCTTACCGGCCTCAACAGTCAGTTGCGACAGGAAATCAGTGAGCGGGCGGCGGTGGAAGCGCGACTGCGTGACGCCAAGATGGACGCCGAGCGCGCCAACTTGTCGAAAACCAAATTTCTGGCGGCGGTCAGCCATGATCTGCTGCAGCCACTGAATGCAGCTCGCCTGTTCACCAGTTCTTTGTTGGAGCACTCCTTCGGGCCCAAGGCCGAGGGACTGGTGCGATCGGTAAGCACCTCCCTGGACGATGTGGAAAACCTTCTGGGCACCCTGGTGGACATTTCCAAGCTGGATGCCGGCGTGATCAAGCCGGACATCATGGCCTTCGACTTGCGGGACCTGCTCAACAACATCGCCCGTGAGTTTCGTCAGATGGCACTGGCGGAGGGGCTGACGCTGGACTTCGTGCCATCCTCGGCAATCGTGGAGTCCGACTCCCAGCTACTGGCGAGGATTCTTCGCAACTTCCTCACCAATGCCATTCGTTATACCGGCACCGGGCGCATTCTGCTGGGGTGCCGCCGGCATCGGGAGCATGTATTGCTGCAGGTGTGGGACACCGGCCCTGGTATTCCGGAGGACAAGCTGACCGAGATTTTCCAGGAGTTCAAGCGCATTCGCCCCGCTGGCTCGCAGCCGGACAAGGGCCTTGGGCTGGGGTTGGCGATCGTCGACAAGATTTCCCGCATGCTGGGTCACGAGGTGACGGTATCCTCGATACAGGGCAAAGGCTCGGTATTCAGTGTAAAAGTGCCGGTCGGGCAGTTGTTGCCCAAACGGCCGACAGCAGATGATGACCGCGTGGTGTCGAACCATGGGGGACTGGGTGGCGCCAGGATCTGGGTGATCGATAACGACCACGCTATCTGCCAGGGCATGCAGACGTTGCTGGAAGGCTGGGATTGCCAGGTGGTTTCCGCGGTTTCTCTGGAAGATCTTGAGCGGCAGGTGGATCCGGCCAAGTGCCCCGTGGACCTTATTCTGGCGGATTATCATCTGGACAACGACGAGAATGGAGTAGATGTGGTGGCCGAGATCAATGGCCGCCGCCAGCGTCCGGCTCCGGTGGTCATGATTACCGCCAATTACACCAACGAGTTGAAGCAGCACATCCGCGAGCTGGGGCACGTGTTAATGAACAAGCCTGTGAAGCCGTTGAAGTTGCGCAGTGCGCTGAACCACCTTTTGAGAGGGTGATCTCCTACCGTTTCAGGTACTGACTGAAATCCACGTCGCTGGCCGACAGAATCGCCTGCACCCGGTTGTGAACCCCCAGCTTGCGAAGAATCGCCGAGACATGGGCTTTAACCGTGGTCTCTGCGATGTTCAGGTTGTACGCGATCTGCTTGTTGGATTCCCCCTTGGACATACGTTCCAGTACCAACAACTGGCGGCGGGTCAGGGAGTTCAGCAGCTCTGGTGAAATCGGGTTGTCCTCATGCCGGCTGCGGCGATGGGTGTTTTCCTTGCCGGTTCGGATGATGTCTGAAGGCAGGTAGACATTGCCGTTGAGGATCTGCTGGATGGCCTCCGTCATCTGGGCGCGGGGAGAGGACTTGGTGATGAAACCGCAGGCACCGTAGGTAATGGCCTGCAACACCACCTGTTTGTCTTCCTCCGCCGATACAATGACTACCGGGATGGTTGGCGCTTCGTTCCGCAAGGTAATCAGACCGTTCAAACCGTGCATTCCCGGCATATTCAGATCCAACAGAATCAGATCCAGATCATCGTTTTCGCGGGTAATGTCCAGGGCGCTGTCCAGGTCGGCGGTTTCAATGATCTGACTACCGCTAAAACCGGTCGATATCACGCTGCTGATGGCCTCACGAAACAGCGGGTGGTCGTCGGCAATCAATATTTTGTAGGTTGGCTCCATGGGTGGATCCACCGGTTTGTTGTCATTATCAGGGATGGTTTCCGAAACATCATAGCGCTTTTCGGGAGAGAGTGCGGCATCGGGCTCATTCAGCATGGCGGCCTCCTGGGACAGGGGATCTCCCAAGTGGGGTGTGATCCTCTGTTTATTATTGTGATGATTGCATTACACGCTATCCGCGCCCCGGGTTGAATGCGACCATCGCACCAAAAAACAGGCACCAAAGTACTATTCTTGCCGGCCGGCGGGCTTCGTATCGTGGAGGGATGAGTCAACAAACCATAACAATGCCTGATCCCGTATTCCGCGATGCTGCTGTCCGCGCTGCCTGGATGGCTATGGTCATCCTGTGGTTAGTTTTTGCGCAACCCGGGTCAGCTATTGCCAGCGATAACCAACCCTTGCCCGTGTTGTCCGTCAGTGTGTTGCAGTTCGGCACTGCTCACTGGGAGTTGGACCACATAGTCCACCAGGGGCTGGACCGGAAGAACGGCTACCAATTGGATCTCACGCTGGTGGCCAATCTGCCCGCGTCCCGACTGGCGGTAACCAGTGGTTCCGTCAACGGGGCTGTAGCCGACCTGCATTGGGCTCAGGCCCGTTTTGAGGACGGGGCGCCCTATCTTTACGTACCGTTTTCATCCCAGATTGGCGATATCGTGGTGGCTGAAGACTCCGATATACGCGCCGTGGCCGATCTGGCCGGCAAGCGTATCGGCGTTGCAGGCGGGCCGGACGGCAAGGGCTGGGTACTGTTGCAAAAGGTTGCGGAACAGCGAGGGATCAATCTTGCGGCATCCGCCGATGTGCAGTTTGCCGCTCCACCGCTGCTGAGTCAGGCCCTGAGGCGGGGCCAGGTGGATGCCATCGTCACCTACTGGCATTTTGCCGCACGCCTGAGAGGTGAGGGCGGCTGGCGTTCGGCGTTCAGAATGTCGGATCTTCTTGTCGCCATTAATCTCGACCGGAACTTGCCGGTTCTGGGGTATGTTTTTCCGGCTGATTGGGCGGAAGACCATCGCGCGTTGATGAACCGTTTTGCCAGATCGTTGCAGCAGGCCAAGAACGAGCTCTCGGATAGCGAAAGGTTCTGGCAACGCCTGCGGCCACTGATGGGTGAGCCTGACGACGCTGTATTTCAATCACTGCGGAAAGGGTTTGTGGCAGGCGTACCATTACCGCTAACGGACCAGCGCATTGCGGGCCTGTATCGTCTGCTGGCGCTCACTGGTGCCAATCCTGACAATCGTATGCCCACCGACCTGTTCCACCGGGGCCAGCCGTGAGAGCCTTCTCTGGCCGCCCTCCGGCCTGGAGTTACTGGGTGGTGTTGCCGTCTCTTGTCTTTTTCTGGGCGGCGGTTGCCTGGGTGATCAAGTCCCCCTTGCTGCCGTCTCCCCTCGACGTTTTAGATTCCCTGATGCAGGAATCCGAATCCGGAGCCCTATGGCACCACCTTGGTGCCACACTAGCGCGTGTGGTGGTGGCCTTTGCATTGGCCATGCTGCTGGGTACCGGGATTGGCATTGTGATGGGGCGCTCCCAAACCACCAATGCGCTGTTCGATCCTTTGTTGGTCCTGCTTCTCAATCTGCCCGCGCTGGTAACCATCATCCTGATGTATGTCTGGTTTGGCCTGGTGGAAGTGGCCGCGGTGATGGCGGTGGTGATCAACAAGGTCCCCAATGTGGCGGTGACGGTTCGGGAAGGCGCGCGGAGCCTGGATTACCGGCTCGAGGACATGGCTACCGTCTACGAGTTCACCCGCTGGCAACGGTTTCGTGAGGTCTGGGTACCACAACTGTTTCCCTATCTGATGGCGGCTACGCGTGGTGGCTTGGCTCTAATCTGGAAAATCGTGCTGGTGGTCGAACTGTTGGGGCGTTCCAGTGGTATCGGATTCCAGTTACACATGGCCTTTCAGGTGTTCGATGTGGCTGCCATCCTCGCTTACAGCCTGGCCTTTATAGCCGTTGTACAACTCATCGAGCTGGCCATCCTGCAGCCCCTTGAACGCCGGTCCAGCCGCTGGCGTCAGCCGGAGGTGGCCAATGCTTGAACTACGAATAGCCGGCCGCAGTTTTGGCAAACCCGTGTTGGGCGAGGTTTTCGCCACCATTGAGCGGGGCGATCGTATCTGCCTGTTAGGGCCATCCGGTATTGGCAAAACCACCCTGTTGAACGCTATCGCCGGGCTCGACAAGGCACTCCCGTCGGATGCCATTGTTGGCTGTGACACGCTGCGGATTGGCTATCTGTTCCAGGAGCATCGATTGCTGCCCTGGCGAACCCTGAACGCCAACCTCAAGCTTGTCGGTGCCAGTGATGAGGAGGCTGAGAGTGCCCTGGGCCAGGTTGGTCTCGCTGGATATGGGCATTACCTGCCAGATCAGCTCTCCCTTGGCATGGCGCGGCGGGCCGCCCTCGCACGTTGCCTGGCGGTTGAACCGGACCTGTTGCTATTGGATGAACCCTTCGCCTCTCTTGATCCGGTAATGGCGAGTGAACTGAAAACACTGATTGCCGGAATCCTGGACGCCAACGCCAGCATGGCCATGATTTGCGTAACCCATGATGGGTGCGATGCCGAGATCCTGGCGAACCGGCTATGGTATCTGGATGGTAGTCCGGCGCAGCTGCAATGGGACGATGCCATTGGCGAGCCCAGTTTGATCTGCGATCTTCTTGGGAAGTTGCGAGACTCGGAGGGCGTGGACCTGGTTTAGTGAAAAAAACGTGACACTCGAATTGTTGCCTTCGTGAAACATCGGCTAACATGGCCAGCTTGTCTTCTACCGTCAACAAGGAGTGCTGACGATGGGCTTTATGGACCTGGTTCCGGTATGGGACCTGAAGGCCTACCACCTTCCCCGCATTGAATCCCCCTTTATCGCCACCAATAGGGCCCGGCGCCTTGTTCAGGACGATGGCAGTGTCCGCGCGCGCATGGAATTGGCGTTCGGGCCCCAAACCCGCAGCGGCCATGATCTGACCGAAACCGTCTGCCGGGCAGTCAGCGACAACAGGCTGATGCTTGTCTATACCGGGTCCGGACGGCCCCTTTCTCCTGTCGTGAGCTGGCTGCCAGACGACAGCCTGCCCGCGGGAGGACGCTGGCGGTTACGCGGTGGCGGAATGAATTTACCTTATGCCATTCAAAAAGGCGTAGCAGAGCTGAATGCCTGCGACATTACTCCTGAACAGCTGCGCCAGTATCACCCCCAGGGCATTGGTGGGCTGGGCGTTGGGTTGTTCTCGGCGAATTATCGTCAATGGCGGAGATCTGAGCGTGAGTCGCAAGACGGGGCGGAAGATCATCGATTGAGCCTGCCGCTGGGAGCAGCCGCTTTGGTGGCACCGCTGAATGTTTCGGCGGCAAAGGCGGCCGAGGACGCCAAAGCCGATCCGCCCAAAGTACATCTGGAAGTTGGGATATTTACCGACGGCA
>Ga0207876_1000518_pt1 | contig 11236 bp, 15 predicted proteins | sample MalvirmetaMSP146_FD_184237 | JGI IMG/M metagenome (GOLD analysis project Ga0207876, IMG submission 184237) | Marine viral communities from the Deep Pacific Ocean - MSP-146 (SPAdes) | ecosystem: Environmental > Aquatic > Marine > Oceanic | place: Pacific Ocean | collected 2011-07-10
AGTCTGTATTACGGATTTGTTGGTCATGACCTTGGGGTCCTCTTTATCAAAACGCCAATCCTCACCTCTGGGTGGCAGGCGTGTCAACAGGCCAAACGTCGCGGCTCTGGCCCGTTGCACCACGGTTGCGTCAGTGCCTTACCCGGTTGATATGGGTGACAGCGCGAATATTCCTGATCCGCCGCATCACCCTGGCAAGATGCCGGCGACCGTTCACATGCACCACAAGGCTGACAATGCCCAGCTTGGCGTTCTGCTCTTCCACGTTGATGCGCTCGATATTGCCATCCGCCATGGCAACTGCGTTGGCAAGCTCTGCAATGACCCCGCGCTGGCGCTCAAGCTCCACTCGAAGTTCAACGGAGAACTCGTTGGCAATGTCCTTGGCCCACTTCAGATGAGTGAGGCGCGCCCTGCCTTCATCGTCCTCTGGCAACCGTGAGCAGGTATCCGAGTGGATCACCATGCCATTGCCCGAGTCCATGGCACCGACCACCGGATCACCGGGAATCGGCTTGCAACAGCTGGCAAACCGAACCAGCAAGCCTTCGGTGCCACGAATGGTGACCGGGCTGTTATCGGCCTTGTCCATGATTGTCGCGGGTGCCACGTCCGATGCCTCATCGTCTATACTGCCGCTGACCAACTGGCGCGCCACGAGATAAGCCATGCGATTGCCCAGACCAATATCGCTGACCAGATCCTCGAAACTGTCCACCTGGTTGTGGCGGACCACCGCCTGGATCTGATGCTCGTTGATCTCGGACAGGCTGGTACCAAACCCTTTGAGGGATTTCTTCAACAGGGTTTTGCCCAGGTCCAGGGATTCGGCACGCTTCTGGTTCTTGAGCACATGACGAATACTGCTGCGAGCCTTACCGGTTACCACGAAACTGAGCCAGGCGGGATTAGGCCGTGCTCCGGGTGCGGTAATGATTTCAACGGTCTGGCCACTTTGCAGCGGCTGGCTCAGGGATCCGAGGTTGCGGTTGATACGGCAGGCCACGCAGGCATTACCGATGTCCGTATGAATGGCGTAGGCAAAGTCGACGGGGGTCGCTCCGCTGGGCAATTCCATGATTTTGCCCTTGGGCGTGAACACGTAGATCTCGTCCGGGAACAGGTCGACTTTCACGTGTTCGATGAATTCCAGGGAGTCGTCCGCGCGCTCACGCATCTCCATCAGGCCCTTCACCCAACGGTCCACCCGTGTCTGGTTGACGCTGGTCACACTGGAGGGCTCGTTCTTGTACATCCAGTGGGCCGCAATACCGTTGTTGGCGATGTGCTCCATTTCCTCGGTGCGGATCTGGATTTCAATATTCACATGCATGCCGAACAGAGTGGTGTGCAGGGACTGATAGCCATTGGCCTTGGGCATGGCAATGTAGTCCTTGAAACGGCCCGGCAGCGGCTTGTAGAGGCTGTGTACGGCGCCGAGGATGCGATAGCAATCGTCCTCGGTGTCGGTAATGATCCGGAAAGCGTACACATCCATGATTTCGTGGAAGGACTTCTGCTTGAACTTCATCTTGTTGTAGATGCTGTTCAAATGCTTTTCCCGGCCCAGGATGCGGCCGGGCAGGCTTCGCTCTTCCAGTTTCTCCTGCAATTTGCCACGGATATCGTCAATGATTTCCCGGTGGCTGCCCCGAAGCTTTGCGACCGCCTTGGAAATGTACTTTGACCGCATCGGGTACAGTGAAGAGAACCCCAGATCTTCCAGTTCGGTGCAAATGGAGTGCATACCCAGGCGATTGGCAATCGGGGCGTAGATATCCAGGGTTTCGTTGGCGATGCGCTGACGCTTCTCATAAGGCATCGGGCCCAGGGTGCGCATGTTGTGCAGGCGATCCGCCAGTTTGACCAGGATCACGCGGATATCCCGTGCCATGGCAAGCGTCATTTTCTGGAAGTTTTCGGCCTGGGCCTCGGCGCGGGAACGGAACTCAATCTGAGTGAGCTTGCTGACGCCGTCTACGAGTTCAGCCACATCCTCGCCAAACTGCTCCGACAGCGCATCCTTGGGGATGCCGGTATCTTCGATGACATCGTGGAGCATGGCCGCCATCAGGCTCTGGTGATCCAGTTTCAGGCCAGCAAGGATTCGAGCAACCGCCAGGGGATGGGTAATATAGCGATCGCCGCTTTTGCGCATCTGCCCTTCGTGGGCCTGTTCGGCATAATAGTAGGCTCTTCGCACCTGATTGATGCGATTGGTATCAAGATACGTGCTGAGTTCATTGGCCAGCACATCAACCGTTGCCTCTGCCGACACCGCGCCTCCGTGGGGATCATAAATGCCAGGGATAAAAAAACCCGAATGCAAGCATTCGGGTCCTTCCGACGTTCTTCCAGTCATGCCTATAGATACACTATAAAACCGCAAGAACAGATTTCAATGCTTTGGACGGGTAACCAGAAAATATTCCCGTCTTCGGCCACATTCAACCTTATTCGTCGTCATCCTCAGTGAGGAGATCGCGGGAGATCTTGCCTTCCGCGATTTCACGCAGGGCGATAACGGTAGGCTTGTCGTTCTCTTCGGCGACCAGCGGCTCGAAACCTTTGGTTGCGATCTGGCGGGCACGCTTGGTGGCCAGCATAACCAGCTGGAAGCGGTTATCAACGTGTTCAAGGCAATCTTCAACGGTAACTCGTGCCATAACTTCCCCGACAATAGCAAAATGACTGATTTCAGCAGACCGCGTAGTTTACTGCGGCCGGTTCAATTTGTATACAGGCAATGTGCGCCGATCAATGGCGCTCGGACAGCCTGACCAACAGCCCGGAATGCCTGACCTGCTGGGCCTGCATGCGCAGACGATGGCAACGAACAATCGCCAGCAGGTCGTCCAGCGCAGTGTCGAAATCATCGTTAACCACCAGATAATCGAATTCCACCGCGTGGCTGCACTCATCCGCCGCCTCATTGAGGCGACGCGCCACCACCTCCGGTGCGTCTGTACCCCGGCCGGTCAGGCGATCCTTTAACGCCTCCGGCGATGGCGGCACGATGAAAATGCTGACACAGTCTGGCATCAGGTGGCGGACCTGCTCCGCACCCTGCCAGTCAATTTCCAGGATCACATCCTGACCCGTGGCCAGTGTTTGTTTCACCCAGACCTGTGAGGTGCCGTAGTAGTTCCCGAAAACATCCGCATGCTCCAGAAAGTCACCGCGATTGATCATCGCCTCGAAGGCTTCTCGGCTGACGAAATGGTAGTTGACGCCATCCTGCTCACCCGTTCGTATAGGCCTGGTTGTATGGGACACGGAGACACCAAGCTTTTCGTCCTGCTTCAGCATTTGAGCCACCAGGCTGGTCTTACCTGCACCCGAGGGGGCGGAAATCACATACAGCGTGCCTTGTTCTGACTCCTGGCTCATGGGACTAACAACTCCGGGCATTGACGGGCTTTCAGTTGGCGCGGAACAACCCCGGCGCCACCACAATAACGAGGGCGGGATTATACGGCGTTTGCGCCGCCCCCGCATCCAAGTGAGGTTACTCCAGGTTCTGGACCTGCTTGTGGAGTAAATAACTAATATTTCGTAAAATCAATGACTTGAGGGTTATTTTTGTGGTTTTCTAGGTCGTTCACTAACCATCTTACTCACCAGTTGGCTAAACTCACCTTTAAGCCCAGCCGGAAATACAGAGTACCATATCTGGGTAGCCCAGAGAGAAGGTTACTTCTGCATCCAGGCCAACAGATCCGACAGCAGCCATACGGCGCTTCCCCCGACTCTTTTACGCCGTGGAACTTCCCCCGATCTCTCCAACCGCCACCAGGTTGTCCGACTGATAGCGGTGATACGCTCCCGCTCAGTCTCTTTGATCAAGCGTTCGGATTCATTGTAAGCACGAAGAATCTCTCCACGGACCTCCGCTCGCGGCGGAGAGAAACGGTTCACTTGTATCATGAGACGTCGCCTTGCCTGTTACGTAACAACCATTGCTCGATTTCGGAGCGTTTGAAATAGAGTCTTTTTCCCATTGGTTTGAAAAATGGGATCTCCTTCCGGTGCGTCAGCTTGTATATATACGATGTGGAGAGACCCGTATACAGAGCGCAGTCTTCAACGGTCATAATCTCTTTGGAGGGTATCGCAAGGGTGCGAATTTGCTCCATAACAGATGTAAATTGGTTCTCAGTCATATTTACCCCAAGACGTTTAAGATTTGTTTTTATTTTCTCTTAATGTCATATCTAGGCAGACATCTGAAATTGCCCATTTGGGGTGCAAAGAGCCGGATGCTAGAATAATTTTATGTAGTTTTGCAGATTTATTGAGAGAATGGCATGGCGCGGACATTGGAAGAGATTTTGGAAACCGAAAAGCCCGAGATTGTTGCGGCAGCACAGGTCGAGGCTGCAAGAATTCTTAAGGAAATAGAAGACGTCGAGGAGCGAGGCGGCGATCAGGAGGAGGCCTGAAGCCACCCTGTCATCTTCTCAATGCTTGAGGACTTGTAGGCGGGAAGCAGTAACCCCCTCACGATAGTCCAAGCAGTAAGCTCGACTTGGAGTGACGGAACTTTCATCTCTGGAGCTGCTCTCGGATCATAGTTGGCACGGAGATAGTCAAGCCCAACGATAACTCCATCAGCAGGAAGTTCTACCTCAGTACCAGGCTTGACCATGGGGCCTTGAACCGACCGAAAGCCCACCTCCTCTAGCCTGAGTCCTTTGAAGATCTTGCGTATCGCCAGCCTTTGAAGGTGCGTCACAGCCTCTTTGCCGTGCTCCGCACGGAGACTTTCCAGAGAAAAAAGCTGTAGATCGAGCAAATCATCTGGCTGGGGGACTGTAACCAACATAGCTATTTGCCTGCCGATATACGATCAACAGCATTCCAGAAGGCCCGAGCATCCTGATGCTCAGCCTGTACTCGTGCGGCTTCATCAGCAGCCAGCACTGCATTGCCATACGAGCAATGCCAGCCTTTTACCCAGTGGATTTCTATCCCTTTGTAGTGGACGTGTTTCGTTTCAAATACCAGGTTTTCAGATCCGCAACTCGGACACGAAGGCGGCTTTTCTTTGTTCATAATAACCTCCTTTACTTAAACTTCTTCCGGAACCACTTCTCAAGGGGTTCGGAGTAAAAATACGCGGCACTACAAATTGCCAACACACCTACAATGAACAGGCTGTATCCAGTAAGTGCAGCTATCATGACTTTTCTCCAGATTCACTTTCTTCCACATGTGAAAGATTTATATCATCTGCTCGCACAACCTCAACTTTTTTGTGTGCAGGCGCATAGAACAGATACCAGCCACCAAAATTGGTAGTTTGTTCGCTCAGAACATTTCCAGTGGATTTGTCTATCAATGCGACGCGAATACCATCATTCTCTAATTGGCCTTCCACTTCACGAATTTCGGACAATGGAAGCCGTAGGCGATTCACCCCACCCCGAACCAACCGGCCAGACTCCACTGTTCTATATCGAGGCGACAGCCCAAAATCGCCGGAGACCTCAATATCATATCGACGGTAAGGAGTCAGTGAGTTGACAATGGCGGGTGTCATCACCTCACGGCCATCAATTCTCGCGATAACACCTTCAACTTCTGGCTCGCCAGCCTGACAAACGCCATCGGCGTTCTCATCACGGCACGCAGTCAACTCTAGTGTGGCCTGATTCCGCTGGTGAATCCGAGTAAATCCAGAGCGTCCAAAAGAGCCACTGATCGACAACGAAAAACTCTTCTCACCAGTGGGCGACCGATTTACAGCAGCAGATAGGGTCGCGAACTCCCAGTTCCATAGATCGGCTCGGACACTCTGTTGTTGTGTCGCCCAGCCTCGCCCATAGTCAATGGAAGTATGACGGTAGGTCAGCCTTCCTAGACCAAACCGCTTGGATATCTCCCCTTGAAAGCGCTGCATGCTATCCAGAGTGAAATCGTAACTCTCGCGCTCATATGCCGCCACGGCCTGCCATCCATGTGGCATGTTTGCCAGTAATCTAGCCCCAATGACATCGGTATCAACGCCGTTACGTTTGCGCATCGAGAAATAGGGAGAGAACGAAACCGATGAACGAAGCGGTCGTATGTAGGCGCTGTGGTAGGTACGTAGTGTTGTCTCTTGTACTTCATAACCATGGTGCAAGCGAGAGGAATATTGAAGCGAGGGTCGGAACAGTCCACGGTATGAGAGGCTCACCGATTTTTGGTTGTAGTCATCCAGGTCACTAACGCGGCCAAACACTGAAAAATCATCGTTCTGCCACGACCCGTTCACGGCATAGCCGCTGCTCCCATACCAGCCCGACTCAAATGAAAAATTGTGCCGAGAATACAAAGTTGAGATGTAGCCACGCTCCTGGTGGTCCTGACCAGCGAATAACGAAAGCGTGTTCGTCAGACCATAGGCTAAATAACCCGTAGCCAGAGACTCGTCGGAATCCGGTAATTGACCGGCAGCTATCCGGTAGTTGAGCTGCCCAACTGGAGCCAGTCGGCCAGAAATCGACCTTTCCACAGTTCGGGTATCGGTACGACCAGTGGGCAACACAGCGCGGAACTCGTACCGGTTGTTGCTATAGTCCAGCTCAATTTCATACGGGAACGGGTCACTCTCCAGAACCAGTGATTCGACATACGCCCCGTCACGGTAAACATCAACTCGGGTGCCTGCGGGCCAATATAGCTCTATCTGGTCAGTAGAAAACGAACCAGAGGCGAGGTAGCTCTCATTGGTAAGCGAGATACCGTCTAGGCCTTGTCGCTGAACGCGTCCCAGCTCAACATCTTTAACATAAGCGTTGTCCTCATCGTGCCACTGTGACGAAAAGTAAGACTCGTGACCTCCGATCCCGAAACGAACGTCTAGGTCGAAATCTCCAACGCGGCCAGTTCCAATGAAGGAACCGGCTAGTGAATGCTCAGCCTGGCTGTAATGCGTGAGGCTATAATCGAGGGATTTCACGTCGAGTGATGAAACCTCTGGCTCAAAGAACGCCTCCGGCTCGGAGCGTTGAACCCTCGTCGATACCTGGTGAGGATACAGGTATACCTTTTGTTCCGACCAAACAATTTTGACTCTTCCCAAGCCGTTCAAGCGCTCAATTGGAAGCGCCGTATTGGCATTCACACCTGCCGCCCGCCAAAACGCCGCTTCAGCGGTAGCCTCATTACCGTCACGCGAAACCAGAAACTCCCCTTTTGACTGACCGTTCACAATGAAATCAATCAGATAATCCTCAGCTACCGCCGAAGCAGAAAAAGCAACCATTGCTCCGGCGAGCAAAAAAACTTTCACATGTGAAAGTTGGGAAGCTTTCATTACTCAGCCTCCCGCACTGGCAAACGAAGGGTAATACGAGCATGAGCCCCCAGCTCTTCAGGTCGCTCAACGGCGTAACTAAACGCCATCCTACTTCCCTCAATCAACTCTCCCACAAGGCGAGCTTTGATAATCTGGCGTTGACCAGGAAGTAGCCGAACGCGCCTAGGGAAAGCCTGTACCCCCTCCGGGGGTGTGACACGGACCAATATTGGATTTTCTTGATTGTTGGCAACGGGGATCTCGACCGCAGAGGCGGACGAAATCAGAATCTCGTGCTCTCGCAACTGAACTGCGTGGGCGGAAGCTGCCAGCGTCAGGGCAACAAAAAATGATATGAAAATTTTCATAAGGAACCTCTAAACAACAAATAGGGTTGGCCGAAGCCAGCCCTTATCTGTCGGAATCATTGGTAATCAACAGTGATATCGACGGTTCCAGTAAACGCGGCTTCCTCCCAAGCACTCATGTTCATATAGCCAGCGGCGGCACTTGTAGGATCTTGGTAGCGCCAGGCGAGATACAGTTCGCCTGTTGCACTGGTAGTGGCATTAACTGGCGTACCTGCAAGCGTTGTTGGGGAAAATGTGCCTGCAACGGCGTCCGTGCAATCAACTGCTGAGGTCGCCACTTCAAATTTTGGCTCACCTGCACCGCCCAAAAATGTGATTTCCGCTCCACCGGGTGCAACCAATGTGCTAAATCCTGTCATAGTTACTGCGACAGCTTTATCTACATCTCCAGCCACCTTAAGACAGCCAGGAATAACACTCTCAGCCGGATCTTTGAGAATGCCATTGCTAGACCACTGTTTTAGGTTGATAGCCCCGGCAGGCATGGTTGCCCCCGGCGCGCGCTCAATCTGCATTTGGTATGCCTGGATTTCTTGGACAGTCAAAGCAGGAGGCATGGCAGTCACCTCCGCAGTGGCGGAGCCTGTTTCGGCAAAGGCTGAACCAGAGGCAGTAATCAAAGCAATGGCTGAGCCCATCACGACATAAATAGTCTTCATCTTCATAAAATATTCTCCTGATATAAGTGTGCTTAATGCAGGAGAAATTATTTCAAATGAAGCCGATGACGCGCGGGTCGCTATTTGCCCGTTTGGGGTGCAAAGAGCACTTTTCAAAAAATAAAATCTTTCACATGTGAAAGAAGTGGGATTCGCAATTACCGTAATTATGATAATTATCGTAATGAAATGCCGAATTGAATAATACTTTCCGGTGTTTAGTCGATGTCATCCTCCATGACTGGAGTCTCTAACTGCCAAAACCTATGAAATATCTCATCTCCGCCTTCAAGGTAAGTGTGGATTTCTCTCCCACACCAATCCAATTGAATGACAGCCAGCACAGCTTGCTGTAAATCGGGGTCTAAACATCTCAATCGACGCATATCCAGAGGCCACTCAAAGCCGTTGTAAAGCGCTAGTAAAAATCGACGTATATGTTTTGCTTGGCCGTGATCACCCTGTGCAATACTGACCAAGCGTTTAAGAGCAGGCACTCCAGTTTTAGCGCTCTCTACCCTCCGGTTAAAAGACTCCTTCATATCGGCCAACAGTCGCTCTGTGGCGTCCTCATTAGCCTCTTCCATTTCCCTGCGCGTGTCGAAACCGTTGAAAAAACCGGGTATTCTCTTATCAAGTGGGTATGAATCATATATTGATGACATTAAATTCTCCTGCAACAACTGTATGGCAGGTGAATCATCTCGCATCTTGAGCCAAACGGACGGGCGTGTTTTTGACTATTTGGGGCGCAAGCCGGAAAAACTTTCACATGTGAAAGAAAATAAAAAGGTTTAGTAATGGCCGGACAACTTCCTTTTTCTGAATTTACTGTACACAATGACAATGGAAGCGATGAAGTTGTCACGTCGCAACAACTTGAGCAGTATGCTGAACTATATGGCATACCTCAGCTAATACCTGGGCGATACAGCGACCTCTTGCTCCTTGACCTATATCTATCAGAGAAAAATATTGGTTTATCTCCAGAGCAGGTTGTTCAAGAGATTAAATCGCTGGAGACAGGCAGCCAGAGTTATATGAAACCTCCCACGCAGTTTACGCGAAAACCGCTCAAAGGGCTGTGGCATAAGCATTTCCTGATGGTTACACCATCAAGCATGGCTCACAACATCCTGAACGAGTTAGGAAAACATGGCACTAAACGCGCTGCGGAAGCTGCATTTCATCCCAGCAAGGGTGAGAAGGTAACACCAGAAATGCTAAACGACTTCGTTAATCAAGTTGTCGAAGCGCCCATCCAAAACAGGAGTGATAGAGCAAGCCTCACAGGTGAATGGCTAATTTACGCAAAGCACAACGGCGAAAACTACTACCTCTGCATAGCCAACCACAAACATGGAGAAAATAACAGCGACGAGCACGTCGCTAAAAGGCTTGAAGCTGTTTGCTGTCGTGAGTTTGAATGGTTGAGAGGAGTCCTAGAAAACTGATAGAAAAAACGTTTCCATTAACTAACCAGAGACTTTCACATGTGAAAGTCTCTGCCTCCACCCCATAACTGTCAGTAGTCGTCCGCTAATGGGCTCAGAAAGACACTGCTTGCTTCCTGTGCTTGCTTAACAGCCTCGCGAACTTTCCCATCAGTCATATCCAGAACTCTTAGCTTTCCTTTTACCTCTGCGACGGACTCAATTCGGCGATAGAAATCAGCATGAACCTGGGCATAAACTGCCAAACCTTGTAGCTTGGGAAGCGCATCCGCAAGATGTAGTCCGTGAGGATCTACTATATCTGCAACAACCTGCCCGTCCTCTTCTGCAAAAAACAGAAAGTCAGGCCGCATAATCTTATGCTGTTCCGCATCTTGATATGCGATGCCGAGCGATGATTGCCCCGGAGTCTGTGGATTGCGATACCAAAATAGAAATCCTGGCTGAGAAGATTCTTTCTCAATTACGCGCTGCTCCCAGTCATTGAAATCAGACGGGAAGTTACCATGCTCATCGCACAACAAATGCCGTTTCCACGTTGGTAAATCATATTCCTTATCACCATGCCTAGCCTGTGTCATCTCGAACTTCGCTTCTGGCTTTATTAGTTCAATATCTTGAGGCTCTTCACTCATTTCTATTATTTGACGATAGGACTCTTTTCTATCGTCAGACAGGCATTTGATTTTAGGCCAGTATTCCTGCAACCAACCTTTAACGAGCGTGTTCGCCTTGTCGTCGAAATAGTCTTGAACTTCAATTACAAGGCCTAAACCGGCGACTGTTACCCTCGCTTCCACTATTGCCTCAAGAAAACCTTCAGGGTCTTCTTCAACACTTGCAACTTGACTTGCAAGGTGCTCGACGTATGTGCGTGAAACGTCAGGCGTAAATACTCTGGCAGCACGTCGGTAGGCGTCGTCGATGACAGCCATATCAGCATCCTCCCAGAACTGATTGAAGGTCTTATTCTTACCCTTCATGTCAGCGACTACTGTGCGTCCATCAACAGTCATTACCGATTCGCGTTTAGCTTGGATTTTATCTTCATACTGGAGCCGAAAATCGTCGAGTGCTTTGTGTAGTGCAGCATGAGCTTTACTTCCAGCGCCTTCAAGCAAACCGTCATCAGCTAACTCTTGAGCCAACGCCGTTAACCGTTTGGCTGGTTTTGCACCTCGCTGTGGTCGGGTTTGCGAAGGTAAGGACTCGAATTTATCCCAAATGACATCATCTACTTCAGGGTTCGGAAGCATTTCCACAGGGTTGACCAGAATCCGCCCAGGTGTAGCAGGAAGAGTGTCGTCACCACTCATTAAGGCCTCTACGACACTTTCCACGAGTTATAACTGAATCTGGTGTTTGAAGATTTGAAAGAAAGCGGCGTATCTGGTTGATTTGTTGTCGCCAAACAGTCAACCAACCAAGAGTACACCGCCATGGGAAAGAGTAACGTTGTCGGGATAT
>Ga0207876_1000519_pt1 | contig 11197 bp, 8 predicted proteins | sample MalvirmetaMSP146_FD_184237 | JGI IMG/M metagenome (GOLD analysis project Ga0207876, IMG submission 184237) | Marine viral communities from the Deep Pacific Ocean - MSP-146 (SPAdes) | ecosystem: Environmental > Aquatic > Marine > Oceanic | place: Pacific Ocean | collected 2011-07-10
TCTGCATGAAATCTCCTGGAACTTTCCTGCGGGGCGCCCAACTTGTGCGCTTCACCGCATCACTGGATTGCAGTTAGGCACAGGCGATGCGATAGGCAAGCCATGCTCCCTGCGTCGCAGACCTCTCCGCAAGCTCCGGTTCACCGCTTGCGCCCCGCCATGCTGAGCGCGCTCGCCATTGGCGTTGCGGGCTGCGCGCTGCCGTCCGGCGCCTGGGCGCAGGACCTTGCGCGCCCTGTGGACGATACGCCGATCGAAGGCGAACCGCCTGCGCCCCCTCCGGGCACGGCCGAAGAAGAGCACATCGCGTTCGAAGCCGATACGGTCGAGTACGCGCAAGATGCCGAAACGGTCACGGCCAACGGCAACGTCGTGCTGCGCCGCGAGGACCAGTCGGTGCGCGCAGACAGTGTGATCTGGAATCGGCAGACGGGCAAAATCATCGCCGAGGGCGATGTCAGGCTGGTCGATCAGGACGGCAACCAGCTGTTCACAGACCGCGTCGAGCTGACCGATGAACTCAAGACCGGCATGATGGAAAACATGCTGCTGGTCATCCGCGAAGGCGGCAGGCTTGCAGCGCTCAAGGGCGAGCGGATCGCCAATGGCGACGTCATTCTGAGCCAGGCCGCCTATACCGGCTGCGATGTCGTCGATACCGACGGCTGCCCCAAAAATCCAAGCTGGCGGATCATTGCCAAGCGCGTGATCTACAGCGATTCCCAAAAGCGCATCCGCTTCAAGAATGCGCGGCTGGAACTGTTCAGCGCCGTGCAGCTGCCGTTGCTGGGCCTGACCGTGAGCACCGGCGGGCACGCCGTATCCGGCTTCCTCATTCCGGACCTGCGCTCCAGCCCGTCGAACGGGATCGAACTGAGCCAGTCCTACTACTGGAAGATCGACGAGAACCGCGACCTCACTGCGGCCCTTTCGGCCTATACCAAGGCAGCGCCGATGGCCTCGGTTCAGTACCGCGCGCTGACCGAAAAGGGCGCCTACCAGATTACCGGCTATGCCACGGCCAGTAACAAGATCCCGATTTTCGGGTCCAACTCGACTACCACCAACGACAGCGTCAGCGCCTTTCGCGGGTACGTGTTCGCCAACGGCCGGTTCCAGTTCGATGAAAACTGGAGCGTCACCGCCTCGCTCCGCCGCGCGACCGACCGTACGTTCCTGCGCCGCTACGACATCACCCGCGACGACCGCCTGCGCTCGCTGGTAGAGGTCGAGCGGATCGATCAGGACAGCTACTTTTCGTTCGCCGGTTATGCCACGCAGACGATGCAGGCCGGCCGCGATCAGGGCCTGATTCCGGTCGCTTTTCCGGTGGTCGACTACCGCCATCGCTTCGATGACCCTGTGCTGGGCGGCAAGATCGAAACCCAGGTCAACACGCTGGGCATCTCGCGGCCCGATGGTCAGGATACCCAGCGCGCCTTTGCGAGCACCCAGTGGTCGCTGCGGCGGATCACCGGCATGGGTCAGGAAGTGACGCTGACCGCCCTGGCCCGCGGCGACGTCTACCATTCCGACGAGAACGCGGCGACCAGCACGGTGATCTATCGCGGCGATCCGGGCTGGCAGACGCGCGCCATCGGACTTGCGGCCGTGGATGTGAAATGGCCGCTTGTGGGCGAAGTCTTCGGCGGCACGCAGGTTCTGACGCCGCGCGTCCAGCTCGTCGCCAGCCCGACGATCCGCAACCTTGCCATTCCCAACGAGGATTCGCGTGCCATCGAACTGGCGAGCAGCAACCTCTTCTCGCTGAACCGCTTCCCCGGCTACGACCGTATCGAAGACGGCGTGCGCTTCACCTACGGCTTCGACTGGAAGTTCGAAGCCCCGCGCTGGCGGATCAAGACGACCATCGGCCAGTCGATCCGGCTCAACGACAAGCCGACGCTGCTGCCCGACGGCACCGGCCTTTCCGGCAAGGCATCCGATATCGTCGGCCGAACCGAAGTGCGCTACCGCGACTTCATCAACGTGATCCATCGCTTTCGCGTCGACAAGGACAGCCTCGCGATCCGCCGCAACGAGTTCGACGCGGTCTTCGGCAATACCCGGACGTACCTCGAACTCGGCTACACCAAACTCAACCGCGACATCTCCCGCTCGATCGAGGATCTTCAGGACCGCGAAGAAGTGCGCGCCGCGGGCCGTTTCGCCTTCGCCAACTACTGGTCGCTGTTCGGCTCGGCGGTGGTCAACCTGACCGACCGGCAGGAAGACCCGATCTATGGCTCGGACGGTTTCCAGCCGCTGCGCACCCGCATCGGTGCGGCCTATGAGGACGACTGCCTGCAGATCGCCCTCACCTGGCGACGCGACTATCAGGCGACGGGCGACGCGCAAAAGGGCAACTCGTTCCAGATCCGCTTCAGCCTCAAGAACATCGGCCTGCGCTAATTGGCGCTCAACCGGGGATTGCTGCCGGTCCGCAGCCCCGCGCCCGTTGGCAGGCCGATCCAAAGCCGCTATCGGGAGCGCTCATTTTGGGTTAAGCCGCGGCGCGGCAAGAGCAGGCACGAATGCGGCAGGATTTTGCGCAAGATGTTTCCTGCCGATGAATATGTCCGGCGACGCCGGTCGAAAACGGGATTGTGATCACGGTGCAAGCAGTCATTAGCAACAGGTCCTTCAAGCGCGTGTTGACGTCGATCGGGAGCCTGGCCGCGCTGGCCGGCGCTCTCGCAGCGCCTGCGGCCCTGGCCCAGAGCGCGCCGCAGGGCCAGATCGTCATTCCCGACGATGTGAAGATCTTCGGCAACGACAATCCCAATGTGCGCCGGGCGACGGCCGTGGTTAACGGCGACGTCATCACCGGCACCGACGTGGACCAGCGTCTCGCGCTGATCATTGCTGCCAACAAGGGCAAGGTCGAAGAAGACGAGATGAAGCGCCTGCGCCTGCAAGTGCTGCGCAACCTCATCGACGAAACCCTCCAGATTCAGGAAGCCAAGGCTTCCGACATTGAGGTTGCGCAAGCCGAAGTCGATCAGTCCTATGCCCGCGTCGCCGCGCAGAACTTCAACCAGAACACCAGTGCGATGGACGCCTATCTCAAGCGGATCGGTTCCTCGCCGGCTTCGCTCAAGCGCCAGATCCGCGGCGAACTGTCCTGGCGCCGCCTCATGCAGCGCAACATCGCGCCGTTCATCAACGTCTCGGAAGACGAAGTGAATGAAATCCTCGCGCGCCTCAAGGCCGCGAAGGGTACCGACGAATACAGGCTTGGCGAAATCTATCTGGCGGCAACGCCCGAGACCCGCCAGAAAGTCTACGAGAACGCATCGCAGATCGTCGACCAACTCCGTCAGGGCGGCAGCTTCGTGGCCTATGCCCGCCAGTATTCGCAGGCTTCGACGGCAGCGGTCGGCGGCGACCTGGGCTGGATCCGCCTTGCCCAGCTTCCGGGCGAACTCGCATCGGTCGCGCGGGAGATGCAGACCGGCCAGCTGGTAGGTCCGATCGAGGTCCCCGGCGGCTTCGACATCCTCTACCTGATCGACAAGCGGCAGGTTCTCACTGCCGATCCGCGCGATGCGGTGCTGTCGCTCAAGCAGATCTCGCTGGCCTTTCCCAAGGGCATCTCCGAGGCGCAGGCCGGCCAAAAAGCCGAAGACTTTGCCGCCGCCATCAATACGGCCAAGGGCTGCGGCGACGTGGAACGCGTGGCCTCGCAGGTCGGCGCGCAGGTCGTGACCAACGATCAGGTCAAGGCGCGCGATCTGCCCGGACCGATCCAGAATTCGATCCTCAAGCTTTCGCCGGGCGAGACGCTCCCGCCGTTCGGTTCACTCGAAGACGGGGTGCGCATCCTCATGCTGTGCGGCCGCGACGATCCGCAGGCCGACATTGGCCCGAGCTTCGAGCAGCTGCAGGCGCAGATGGAAGACGACCGCATCAACAAGCGCGCGCAGATGTACCTGCGCGACCTGCGGCGTGACGCGATCATCGAATACAACTGATCCGCGGCGGGGCACCTGACATGGTCATGGCGGCCCCGCTTGCCGTTTCGCTGGGCGATCCGGCCGGCATTGCTCCTGAACTGATCGCGGAAGCGTGGGCGCAGCGGGAAACCGCCGGGCTGGCGCCGTTCTGCGTGGTGGGCGGGGCCAGTGTTCTGATCGCTGCAGCACAGACGCGCGGGCTGTCCGTACCGATCATTCCCATAACCGCCCCCGATGAGGCATCCGCTGCGTTTTCCTCAGGTCTGCCGGTACTGGGAGACCGGGACTGCACGCCCTCTTTCGGCACGCCGGACCGAAACGGTGCGGAACTCGCGCTGCATTCGCTCACACTAGCAGCCGCTCTGGCCCTGGCGGGAGACGCGGGCGCAATCGTCACCGGCCCTATCGCCAAGTCCAGACTGGCAACCGTCGGCTTCACCCAGCCCGGCCAGACCGAGTTCGTCGCCGACGCTTGCGGGCTGCCGCACGAAGATGCCGTGATGATGCTGGCTGGTCCTTCGCTGCGCACCGTACCCCTGACGGTCCACGAACCTCTAAGCGCCGTGCCCGGCTTGATCACGCGTGATCTGATCGAGCACAAGGCGCGGATCGTGGCCAGCGCCCTTGCCCGCGATTTCGGTTTGTCAAAGCCGCGCCTGGCCGTGACCGGCCTCAACCCGCACGCGGGCGAGGACGGGCGCATGGGGCGCGAGGACAGCGATATCATAGCCCCCGCCATTGCCGCACTGCAGGCCGAAGGCATTGCTGCGACAGGCCCGCATCCGGCCGATGCGCTCTTCGCCGCCCACGAACGCGACCGCTACGATGTGGCGCTTTGCATGTATCATGATCAGGCGCTTATCCCGATCAAGACGCTCGATTTCGATCAGGGCGTCAATGTCACGCTGGGCCTTCCCATCGTGCGCACCTCTCCCGATCACGGCACCGCCTTCGCCATCGCCGGCAAGGACGTCGCCAGCCCCGGCGCGATGATTGCCGCGATCCGCATGGCGGGTGAATGTGCAGCGAGGCGGACGGCAGCGTGAAAGTCTGTATGGTTCACGCTGAGGCGCGGAGAAGGTAAGGTGAAAGAAGGATCGCGCAAAGGCGCAAAGGCGCAAAGACGTCACTCCGCGCCGCAGGCGCTTTTCATATCTCGACGCGGAGTAAAGCGCAGGCCCGTGAAAGCAAAGCGGCTTCGCCGCGAAGGCCAGCCCTTTGCGCCTTTGCACCCTTGCGCGATCCGATTCTGCTTCGCGCCTCCGCGCCTCCGCGTGAACTCTTTATGACCACCCTTCCCCCCTTGCGCGAAGTCATCGCCAGGCACGGCCTTTCCGCCAGCAAGGCGCTGGGCCAGAACTTCCTGTTCGACGAGCAACTGCTCGACCGGATCGCCGCCATCCCCGGCTCGCTCGAGGGTGAGCACGTGCTCGAAGTCGGCCCCGGCCCCGGCGGGCTGACCCGCGCGCTGCTGCGCGCAGGCGCCAAGGTTACAGCCATCGAGATGGACCGGCGCTGCCTGCCCGCGCTTGCCGAAGTGGAAGAGGCCTTTCCCGGCCAGCTCAAGGTGATCGAGGGCGATGCGATGAAGATTGCGCCCGCTACCCTGTTCGACGGGCCCTATCACATCGTCGCCAATCTGCCGTACAACGTAGGCACCGCGCTGTGCACCGGCTGGCTTTCGGGTGAGGACTGGCCGCCGCAGTGGCGATCGCTCACGCTGATGTTCCAGGAGGAAGTGGCCCGCCGCATCGTCGCGACGGCGAATACTTCCGCCTATGGCCGCCTTGCCGTGCTCGCGCAGTGGCGTTCGCAGGCCCGGCTCGCGATGAAGGTGCACCGCAGCGCCTTTACCCCACCGCCCAAGGTCATGTCCGCCGTGGTCCATGTCGTGCCCGGTGCAGCGCCCGAAGGCGTATCCATGCGCGTCCTTGAACGCGTGACCGAAGCCGCCTTTGGCCAGCGCCGGAAGATGCTGCGGCAGAGCGTGAAAGGCGTGCCCGGTGCGCTGAACGCGCTGGAAAGCCTCGGCATTGATTCGCAACGGCGTGCAGAGACGCTGAGCGTCGGGGAATTCGTGACGATAGCCCGCGCGCTGTCCTGATTGTTCGCCGCGCGCGATCCTCCCCTAGGTACTTTCGCTTCATTTTCGATGTGTCCGGTTTTCCGGATTCTCCCGCGCTTCGATAGGCTCGCCGTGGTCCGGCCGCTTCCGGTCGACGACGTCATGTGGGAGTATTGCCATGGCCTATCCAGATGCTGGAACCTGCCCGCCGGGCATGGTGTGCATTCCGGAGATACCGATGGACCCTTACCCGGAAAGCCGCTTCATCGGCTCGGACAACGACGATACCGTCAATATGGGAGGCGGTGCCGACGTTGCCCACGGCCGGGGCGGTAACGACGCAATCAAGGGCGGCGCAAACGCGGATCGGCTCTATGGAGAGGACGGCGACGACATCCTCCTGGGTCAGGGCTCAAACGACAAGCTGGTCGGCGGTAGCGGCGATGACACGCTCGATGGCGGCGGTCAGGACGACCGCATCTATGGCGGTGACGGCAGCGACACGATCATCGGCGGCGACGGCAACGATGTACTCTATGGAGACAATCCGGCGGATGCCGATGACGCGGAAGGCTGGGCCGACACCTTCGTCTTCGATGACGACGATGGTCAGGACAAGGTCTTCGATTTCGAATCCGGTCTGGACAGAATTCTGCTGACGAGCGGGGGCACCTACACGCTCGCCTACGACGGCGATCACAGCACCCTGCGATACGGCGGCTCGACCGTGAAGTTCTACGACGAAATCGTGAGTTCGTCGGACATCCTGTTCGTCTAGGAAAACTCGGAGGAGACCGGACGCTCCCTCTATGAAGAGCGCCCGGTTCCTTTCGTCAGGCTCAGGCGTCGACCAGAGATGCCTTCTTCTTTCGGCGCCAGGCGTGGAGCAGCGGTTCGGTGTAACCGCTGGGCTGTTCGGCGCCCTTGAACACCAGATCGCAGGCTGCCTTGAAGGCATAGCTGGTGTCCCAGTTACCCTCCATCGGCTCATAGAGCGGATCGCCGGCGTTCTGGGCATCGACCTTGGCGGCCATGCGTTTGAGCGAATCCATGACCTGCTCGGTCGTGCAGACGCCGTGGAGCAGCCAGTTGGCCATGTGCTGGCTGGAGATACGCAGCGTGGCGCGGTCTTCCATCAGGCCCACGTCGTTGATGTCGGGCACCTTGGAGCAGCCGACGCCCTGATCGATCCAGCGCACGACATAGCCGAGCAGACCCTGCGCGTTGTTGTCGAGTTCCTCGCGCACTTCAGCTTCGGACCAGTTGGTCCCGTCCGCCAGCGGCACGGTGAGGAGCAGGTCGAGGCCCGGCACCGGCTCTGCGGCGATTTCGTCGCGCAGGCCGAAAACATCGACCTGATGGTAGTGCGTGGCATGCAGCGTCGCGGCCGTGGGCGACGGCACCCATGCGGTGTTCGCCCCGGTCTTGGGATGGCCGATCTTCTGCACCATCATGTCGCCCATCTTGTCGGGCGCGGCCCACATGCCCTTGCCGATCTGCGCCTTGCCCGAGAGGCCGTGCTGCAGCCCGATAGCGACATTGCGCTTCTCGTAGGCGGCGATCCAGGTCGAGCCCTTGATGTCGCCCTTGCGCATCATCGGGCCGGCGCGCATCGAGGTGTGGATCTCATCCCCGGTGCGGTCGAGGAAGCCGGTGTTGATGAAGACGATGCGATCCTTCACCGCCGCGATGCAGGCACCCAGGTTGGCGGAGGTGCGGCGCTCCTCATCCATCACACCGACCTTGATGGTGTTGCGCGGCAGTTGCAGCAAATCCTCAACGGCGTCGAACAAGTCGTTGGTAAAGGCACATTCTTCCGGGCCGTGCATCTTCGGCTTGACGATGTAGATGCTGCCCTCGCGGCTGTTGCCGTACCTGGTCAGGCCCTTCACGTCCTGCGTCGAAATGGCGCTGGTGATCACGGCATCCATGATGCCCTCGGGAATCTCGCTGCCATCGGCCAAGAGGATCGCCGGGTTGGTCATCAAGTGCCCGACATTGCGCACGAACAGCAGGCTGCGGCCCGGCAGGCTGAGCGTGCTGCCACCCGCCAGCGTTACCGTCTTGTCGCCAGCTAGCGCGCGGGTCATCGCCTGGCCGCCCTTCTCGAAGGTGTCGGTCAGGTCGCCGCGGATCACGCCCAGCCAGTTCGCATAGGCCAGTGTCTTGTCCTCGGCGTCGACGGCGGCGATCGAGTCTTCCAGATCGACGATGGTGGTGATCGCCGCTTCCAGATTGATGTCGGCGATGCCCGCCTTGTCGGTGCTGCCGACCTGGCTGGAGGGATCGACCACGACTTCGATGTGGAGCCCGTTCGACTTGAACAGCCGGCCCTTTTCGGTGGTGCCCACAAACTGCGAAGGATCGGCCAGCGTCACCTCGGCGCTCTCGACGTCGGCCCAGCTGCCGGAAGCCAGCGGCAAAGCCTGATCGAGGAACTTGCGTCCTTCGGCGATAACCGCTGCGCCGCGGATCGGATCGTAGCCCTTGCCTTGTGCCGGTGCAGCGTCAAGCGCGTCGGTACCGTAATAGGCATCGTAAAGGCTGCCCCAGCGCGCATTGGCCGCGTTGAGCAGGAAGCGGGCGTTGAGCACCGGCACCACGAGCTGCGGGCCGGCCATCGTCGCGATCTCGGCGTCGACGTTCTGAGTGGAGATCGTGAAGGCATCGGGCTCGGGCACCAGATAGCCGATGTCCTTCAGGAACGCCTGATATTCGCCCTGATCGATAGGCTTGCTCGCATACTCCAGATGCCAGGAGTCGATCTTCGCCTGCAGATTGTCGCGCTTGTCCAGCAGAGCGCGGTTCTTCGGGGCGAAGTCATTCACCACCGCCGCAAAGCCGCTCCAGAAGACCCCGGCCTCCTGCCCGATGGGCGGCAGAACCTGCTCCTCCACGAACTTTGCCAGACCGGCATCAACCTGAAGGCCCGAACGTTCAACCCTGTCAGTCATCTTTCCTCGCACTTTTCCGGACGCGTACACCCGATAATGGCGCACGACGCACTTACGATAACCAAAACTGCCCTGGGGAAGGAATGGCTGCCCTATGACGCATGCCCGCGCGATTGGCAACAGCAGGTTCGCGGCGAGCTGTGTAGCCCAAGCTTACATCATGCGTCGGAATGACTTACACTGCCTGAAACGTTAAGCATCTAAATCGGCGGGAACGCTGGGTTGGCATGGACGTTGCTAGGTACAGGTCACGATAAGAGGATGAGAATGCTTCGAAAAATCGGTCGCCTGTTTACGATCAAGACCCACTGGGAAGCGTACATGATCATTTACGCTCTCGCTCTGGGCGCCATAGAGCGCGGCAGCATCTATCTGACGCGATTCCCCGGCTGGGGTGGCAAGCTGCTGTTTTTGGCCTGTACGGGCGCCGTGTTCATGGCCGGCGCAAAGATCCTCGATTGCATCAAGTACGAGAAAGCCGCGAAACAACAGGCTCTGGCGGTCGCCGCCGATGCAGAGGCAGATCGCAAAGAAGCGGCCTGAGTTTCAATCGTCCTCCCAGCGCAGGCTGGGATCGTTGCCGGCATTGCAGAACCTCGGCAGATTGCCCTCGAGCTTCTCCGGCAAACGAGAGCGATCCCAGCCTGCGCTGGGAGGACGGTTTGTCCCCGCGTTCCATGCCACGATATCGATGATGCGAAGTGGGGTGATTCTGTTGCCAGGCTCACCCCGGGCCCCTGGAATCCGCTTCTGTTGCCCGGTGGGTCCAACCGCGCTTTAGCTTTGTAACTTCAGGGCGTTAGCCCCTAGAATTACGCAGCGAGAGCGAGTGCTTCGTTGTCGTTGGCACTTATGAGTTTTGAGCCTTGAACGGGTTACTCAGCCCGGACGAAAACAACGCTTTTCAACACACGTCGATCCTAGTTCGGCCCCGTCATCACCCCTGCGACAACAGGGCGTTCCATGCGGAACGGGTGATGGTGGAGCCGCCGGGTACCGCCCCCGGGTCCGCTGCGCCTATTGCACGTCGCAATTTATCGTCATAGCCGGCGAACCGGCACTGCCCCATATAGGCGATCGTGCCTGAATGTGAAGTGAGCGCGCTTCAAGAAACACGCTCCCCCGGCAAATCAGCCGCGCTTCTTCAATTCGTCGCGGATTTCCGTGAGCAGATCGATCTCGCTCGGACCTGCAGGCGCGGGGGCAGCTTCTTCCTGCTTCTTTTCAAAGCGTTCCATCATGCGATTGAAGTAGCGCACCATCAGGAAGACGATGAAGGCCAGAATCAGGAAATTGATGACCGCCGTGATGAATGAGCCGTATCCGATCATCGCTGCCCCCGCTTCCTTGAGCGCCGCGTAGTCGTCCGTCGGGCCGGTATAGCCGTCGGGCAGGCTGAGCAGGATGAAGTTGTTCGAAAAGTCCGAACCGCCGAAGATCGCGCCAGCTACGGGCATGATCACTTCATCGGTCAGCGATTTGACAATAGCACCGAAAGCCGCGCCAATGATCACACCGACTGCAAGGTCCATGACATTGCCCTTGGCGATGAATTTCTTGAATTCCTGAAGCATCCGGCTCTCCTGCGTGCGCCCGTTAGAAACAGCTAATTCAATGCAAGGCGGCCCGAAAAAGGGCAAGTCCTTGAACCGACACTGTACACCGCTACATTGACGGTCGGAGGGTCGCCGGGTGCGACCGGTGAGAAGTAGGAAAACAGCATGTCAGCTTCGAACACGTCGCGCGGTCTCGTTTCGCGCCTCGGCCGTTTTGCGCTCGTGACGCTTGCAGCGATGAGCCTTACCGCTTGCGGTTTCAATTCCGTCCCCACCAAGCAGGAGGCCGCCAAGGCCAAGTGGGCCGACGTCGAAGCCGCATTCCAGGAACGCGCCAACCTCGTTCCCAACCTCGCCGCCGTAGCCAAGGGCGCGGCCGAGCAGGAAAAGGAAATCCTGACCGGCGTCATCGAAGCCCGCGCCAAGGCCACCTCGATCCAGATCACCGGTGACGACCTCAACGACCCCGCCAAGATGGAGCAGTTCGCCGCCGCGCAGGGCCAGCTTTCGCAAGGCCTCGGCCGCCTGATGGCGAGCTTCGAGGCCTATCCCGACCTCAAGTCGATCACCAATTACCAGATGCTGCAAAGCCAGCTCGAAGGGCAGGAAAACCGCATCCGCATTTCCATTCGCGACTACAATGCGGCCGTGCAGGACTACAACACC
>Ga0207876_1000520_pt1 | contig 11140 bp, 10 predicted proteins | sample MalvirmetaMSP146_FD_184237 | JGI IMG/M metagenome (GOLD analysis project Ga0207876, IMG submission 184237) | Marine viral communities from the Deep Pacific Ocean - MSP-146 (SPAdes) | ecosystem: Environmental > Aquatic > Marine > Oceanic | place: Pacific Ocean | collected 2011-07-10
CCACCAATGAAAAAGATAATACGGTAAGTGTGATTGATTCCCGCACCAATAAAGTTGAAACGACAATTGATATAGGGCAACGGCCTCGGGGTATTGGTCTGTCACCTGATCAAACCATGCTGTATGTCGCTATCAGTGAAGATAATGCCATTGCTGTAGTTGATGTAATAACGTTGGAAGTTATCAAAACCCTGGATGCAGGTGATGATCCTGAAACATTTGGGGTTAACCCGGTTACTGGTCATATTGTGATTTCGAATGAGGATGATGGCGAAGCAACCTTCCTGGATCCTAAATCAGGTGAGAAGCTGGCAGTGGTTCAGGTCGGTATTGAACCCGAGGGTGTAGCAGTATCTCCAACCGGTAAATATGCTTTAGTCACCAGTGAATCAAGCAATATGGTGCATATTATTGAAACAACTAATTACGAAGCAGTGGCACACCTTGTTGTTGGCGCACGTCCAAGAGGGCTGGCTTTTAACAGTGATGGCAGTCTGGCTTATGCCACCAGCGAAATTGGCAATGAAGTTGCCATTATCGATATGGAAACACTGAAAGTAATCAAGAAGTCAGGGATTGATGTAGAAAACTCCAAGCCAATGGATATCAAAGTCAGTCCTGATGATAAAATGCTTTATATCACCACAGGTCGTGGTAATTCGGTAGCATTTCTCGATGCAGAAACTCTGGAATTAAAAGGGAATGTTCCAGTTGGTAAACGGGTCTGGGGCTTGGATTTATCGAAAGACGGTTCAATGTTATACACCGCAGACGGGGTGGATGGCACTGTTTCAGTTGTCGATACTGCTAAGCAGGAGCGTATTAAAACCATCGAAGTTGGCTCCTTCCCATGGGGTGTTGCTCTGGACGACTGAGTATAAAACATAACTAAAATTAAACCCGGCAGCGTTATGCGTTGCCGGGTTTTTTTATGATTAAAAATATAAAAGAGACAAGAAAAATTTTGTGAACTATTGCTGACGCGCTATGATGCCGCACATGAAAGTTATACTGCGCTTAATCGACATTTGTCTGTTCCGTTCAGGACCAGATAGCCTTCCGGCTAATAATCAACTGATGCAATTGCTATTGTTGATATATTTTATTGTCAGCGTATCGGTCAACCAAATTGATATGTCATTCCGAATCAGTCTATGGATTGGTTTAACAGATGTGATCGTATTAACGACCCTTCTTTATGGACTGCTTCGCCTGAACCACTTTTTGCCGCGTTACCAACAGTCATTAATGGCATTGGCCGGCACCGGCAGTCTGTTGGGTCTGTTAGCCATGCCACTGCTGTGGGCATTTCATCAGTACGCTGAACAATCCGATACAGCCAATTTCATCTTATTTGCACTGATGTTGGTGATGTTATGGAGTTTGATGGTCACCGCACATATCATACGCCGCAGTATTGAAACATCAGCACCTAAGGCGGTTGCGATAACGGTATTATATGTAGTGCTGGCTATTGTTATTAATGGCCTGGTCATGTCCGGAGTAGCCTGAATGCATATCCATATTTTAGGCATCTGCGGTACCTTTATGGGGGGGCTGGCTTTACTAGCTCGTGAACGTGGTTTCGATGTTTCCGGTTCTGATGCCAATGTTTACCCGCCAATGAGCGATCAATTAGCCGCCGCAGGAATCGACGTCATGCAGGGATATTTGCCGGAGCATTTGCAACCGGCTCCCGATATGGTGGTTATGGGTAATGCGATGTCTCGTGGCAATCCTGCCGTAGAATATGTGCTGAATCAAAATTTACCCTATATCTCCGGACCACAATGGTTGGCAGAAAACATTTTGCTCAATCGATGGGTGTTAGCGGTATCCGGTACTCACGGTAAAACCACGACCAGCAGTATGCTGGCCTGGATTCTTGAATATGCAGGTATGCAACCTGGTTTTCTGATAGGTGGAGTACCCGGTAATTTTGGCCAGTCTGCTGCGATAGGAAATACCCCTTTCTTTGTGATCGAAGCCGATGAATATGACACAGCATTTTTTGATAAACGCAGCAAATTTATTCATTACCACCCGCGTACTTTAGTCATTAATAATCTTGAATTTGATCACGCTGATATTTTTGCTGATCTGACTGCCATTCAAACGCAGTTTCATCATTTAATTCGCACGATTCCCGCTGAAGGGTTGGTGATTACGCCGCATGCTGTCCCTGCGATAGAACAGACTCTGCAGCGCGGCTGCTGGACACCCAGACAAACGTTGAATGACGTACAGTCCGACTGGCAATTAACTGAAACGGCAGAAGATGGACATAGCTTTACGGTGCAACACAACCAAAATACTGGCAAAGTGGATTGGTCTTTACTTGGTCAGCACAATGTTAATAATGCCCTGGCAGCTATTGCGGCCGCGCATCATGTTGGCGTGACTGTAGAGCATGCCTGTGAAGCATTGAATCAGTTTAAAGGTGTCAAACGTCGCCTTGAGTTGCGTGGTGAACGCCGAGGAATCAGAGTCTATGATGATTTTGCTCATCATCCGACGGCGATTGCTTCCACCCTGCAAGGTTTGCGGGCCAACGTTGGTCAGCAGCGATTGATTGCCGTTTTGGAACCGCGTTCCAATACGATGAAAATGGGCGTGCATGAGCATACTTTGGCTGCATCGCTAAACGCAGCTGATAAGGTCATTCTCTATCAGGATCCAAATTTAACCTGGTCATTAGATAATATTCAGCAACAACTGGGTGATAGCTCGGTATTGCTGCGAAATATTGATGATGTGGTCGATCAATTGGTCAGCCAAAGTAAAGCCGGTGACCATATTGTGGTGATGAGCAATGGCGGCTTTGGCGGCATTCATCAAAAAATCCTGGATGCGTTGGCCAATGACTGATTCACAACAAATTGCATTGGCCATTACCGGCGCATCGGGTGCACCCTATGCCAAACGTTTACTAGAACAATTGCTGTTGCAGGGAATCACAGTGCATCTGATGATTTCTGCTGCTGGTCGAATTGTATTAGCCGATGAGCTGGACTGGAAACTACCGGCTCGTGCAGCAGATGCAACCAAAGTATTGGAAACACAATTTAATTGCCAGGCTGGACAGATAAAACTGTATGGCGAGCAACAATGGTCTTCGCCACTTGCCAGTGGCTCGCATTCAGTCCCCACAATGATTGTCTGTCCCTGTACCATGGGAACCTTGTCGGCCATCGCTTGTGGCGGCAGCGATAATCTGATTAATCGTGCCGCTGATGTAATGATTAAAGAGCAACGTAAATTGATCGTTGTCCCACGTGAAGCACCTTTTTCGCCTATCCATTTAGAAAATATGCTGAAACTTTCACGGCTGGGTGTTTGTATTATGCCGCCCAATCCCGGTTTTTATTTCCGACCGCAGACACTTGAAGACGTTGTCGATTTCGTGGTGGCCAGAATTCTCGATCAAGCCTCTATAAAACACCAATTGATGCCACGCTGGGGCGAGTAATTATCGGCCCAGATACTGAGCCATATACTAACTCGCGTATAATGACCGCAGAGTCAAAATTCGGATAATAGCATGTCAGATATTGAAATCGCCCAACAAGCCAAAATGCAGAATATAACCGAGATCGCCACGCAAAAATTAGGTTTGCAGGTTGACGATCTGGATAGCTATGGACGTTATAAAGCCAAGGTTTCTTTGCAGGTAATGGATGATCTGGCGACTAAACCCGATGGCAAATTGATTCTGGTTACAGCCATTAGCCCTACACCTGCTGGCGAAGGTAAAACCACTACGACTATTGGTCTCAGCGATGCGTTGAACCGCATTGGCAAAAAAGCCACTGTCTGTGTTCGCGAACCCTCAATGGGTCCATGTTTTGGTTTAAAGGGTGGAGCTGCCGGGGGCGGTTATTCGCAGGTGGTTCCAATGGAAGACATCAATTTGCACTTTACTGGTGATCTGCATGCGATCGCAGCAGCACATAACCTGCTAGCAGCAATGATTGATAATCATATTCACCATGGCAATACCCTGCAGTTGGATACCCGTAAAATTACCTGGCAGCGGGTTGTGGATATGAATGACCGGGCCTTACGTCAGATCACAATAGGCATGGGTGGCCCAGCAAATGGCTTTGTTCGGGAGGATCGTTTTGATATTGTGGTGGCCTCAGAAGTCATGGCGATATTTTGTCTGGCAGCCTCATTAACCGAGTTAAAACAAAGACTCGGTGATATTCTGATTGGTTATTCGATTGATGGCACACCAAGATATGCCAGTGATCTAAATGCTCAGGGTGCTATGACGGCTTTGCTTAAAGAAGCCATCAAACCGAATCTGGTGCAAACTCTGGAAAATAATCCTGCTTTTGTTCATGGAGGGCCTTTTGCCAATATTGCGCATGGCTGCAATTCAGTTATCGCTACCAAAATGGCGTTAAAACTTAGCGATTATGTGGTGACTGAAGCTGGCTTTGGTGCTGACTTGGGTGCGGAAAAATTTCTTAATATCAAATGCCGGAAAGCCGGTATTCGTCCTGATCTTGCGGTAGTTGTCGCGACAGTTAAGGCATTGAAATACCATGGTGGTGTCAATGTGCCGGATTTGGCTGCTGAAAATTTGACGGCGCTTGAATCGGGTTTAACCAATCTTCGTAAACATTTACACAATTTACAAAACGAGTTCGGTCTGGAATGCGTTGTAGCAATTAATCACTTTATTCAGGACAGCGATGCAGAAGTTGCGTTGATTAAAGATGCTGTTGAATCCATGGGGGCAACTGCTATTTTAGCCCGGCATTGGGCTGAAGGTGGAGCGGGAGCCGAGTTATTAGCTCAGACGGTAGTGGAAAAGTTACAGCAACCTGGAAAATGTAAATTGCTGTATAGCGACAGCGCAACGTTATGGGAAAAAATTAATGCTGTCGCCACGCGATTGTATGGGGCAAATGAAGTGATTGCCGATAAAAAAGTACTGAACAAACTCGGCGAGTTTCAATCATTGCATGGAGATTTACCGGTATGTATGGCAAAAACGCCTTACTCATTCAGTAGTGACCCTGGTTTACGCGGAGCCCCTGAACAGCACACTTTGACTATTCGTGATGTTCGTTTGTCGCGAGGTGCAGGGTTTATTGTCGTGCTTTGCGGTGATGTGATGACCATGCCCGGTCTGCCGAAAATTCCTGCAGCAGAACGCATTGATATTGATGAGAAAGGTGTTATCAGTGGCTTGTTCTGATTAACCGGAACGTCGCAGACTGAAATAAAGCATTAAGCCACCCAAAAGTCCCAGAACCCAGCTAAGCACGGGCATGCCAGCCAGCATATTGGCTGAATAGCCATCAAGGCCTTTGATAATAGCGGCTCCCACAATAAAGGCGGCGCCACTAACGGCTGTGGCCGTACGGTAACTGGAATGGCGTACTTCCTGACGAATCTTGTCCAAATCCTTAGACGATAATTGCATATGCAATTGACCCGCCTGAGCTTGCTTGGTCAAATCATGCAGCATTCGGGGCAAGGTTGGTAAAGTTTCTGCCCAGGTTGGTACTTCTTTCTGCAGTGATTTAACGGCCGCCTGCCAACCCAGCTTTTCCTTCATCCATTGTTCCAGAATTGGCTTGGCAGTTTGCCATAAATCCAGATCGGGATACAGGTCACGACCCAGACCTTCAATGTTCAGCAGTGTTTTTTGCAGTAAAACCAGTTGCGGCTGGATCTGCATATTAAAGCGTCGGGCAGTCTGGAAAAGTCTTAACAATAACTGTCCAAATGAAATCTCTTTCAGTGGACGAGCAAAAATAGGCTCGCATACACTGCGAATGGCTGATTCAAATTCATCCATTCGGGTTTCAGCCGGTACCCAGCCGGATTGGATATGCAGTTCGGCCACCCGGCGATAATCATGATTGAAAAATGCCAGAAAGTTTTCAGCCAGATAACGTTGATCCTCCGGCGACAGCGTACCCATAATGCCAAAATCAATGGCAATATAACGCGGCAATTGTGGATTACTGACATCGACCAGAATATTACCGGGATGCATATCAGCATGAAAGAAACTGTGTCTGAATACCTGGGTAAAGAAGATTTCCACACCGATCGTCGCCAGCAGTTCCAAATCGATATTATGTTGTTTTAATAACGCTATATTGCTGATAGGTGCGCCAAATACCCGTTCCTGTACCAACAGATTCGGTCTGGTCAGTGACCAGTAAACTTCCGGAACGTACAATAACCGCTCATCAGCAAAATGCCGTTTCAATTGCGACGCTGAAGCTGCTTCGCGCAGCATATCCAGTTCATCAAACAGATTTTTTTCCAGCTCTGCAACCACCTCACGGGGGCGCAGCCGTTTGCCTTCAGACCAGTATTTTTCTGCTAGGCCTGCAAGAGTATAAAGCAGGTCAACATCGCGACGAATCACTTTCTCAATGCCCGGGCGTACCAGTTTGAGAATGACCTGTTTACCGTCAGTTAAGGTCGCGGCATGTACCTGCGCGATTGACGCTGAGGCCAATGGTTCAGCGTCAATATGACTGAAAATTCGTTCCGGTTCACCTTCTTCATAGGCAGCATGAATTAAAGCTAACGCAACATCGTTGGGGAAGGGCGCAACCTGGTCTTGCAGTTTTGCCAATGAATCAGCGATATCTTCCGGTAATAAGTCCCGGCGGGTAGAAAGGATTTGACCAAACTTTACAAAAATCGGTCCTAAATCCTGCAATGCGAGACGAATTCGTTCACCTCTGGGCAAGTCAGCTTTATGACGCCAGCGATAGGGTGAAAACCAGCTCAGGAAACGATATGGCCGGAAAAAATGTATGGCCAAAATCAATTCGTCGAGACGATGGCGGCCTAGCACATGATTTATTTGTAATAAACGTCCGAACTGACTGAGCTTCATGTTTTTTTCTCGATAAGGTTTTGCAGTCTTTTTATTCGGGCTTCCAGTCGTTCGGTATCGGCACGAAGCAGATCCACATTTTGCATAAACCGCTGTGTTTGCGATTTATCCGGCAAATACTGACTTTCTTCTCGCAGATATTCGGCCAGACTCTGCTCAAACTCTGAGCGATTGTAATTCAACCAGTCAAAACCACGTCGAAGACTCTGAGCCAGCGGATAAGCCAAGGTATCACCAGTAACTCTGGCAAGTTGTTGTTCCCAGTCGAAATCAAAGTGTTGCTGCCAGTCCTGCAACTGTTTGGCAAACTGGACATCCCCACGGATTTGAATCTGATTGGAAAATAGGCTGTCCGGTTGCTGTACTAGTTTCAGTAAGGCAAAGCTATCTGCTTTGATCATTAAATCCGCGACATGTTCTTCGGCTGTTTCTAGCAGAATCCGGTCATCAGTAAATCTGGCGATAACGGCAATATTCAGGTTGGTAATATCAATTCGAATACTACGACTGGCAAAACGCTGAAGCTTTTCATGACTTTCCATATCAAAACGCAAGGCATGATTCAGTGCTATTTCAAGCGGTTTTAACAATAAACTCATGATTTAAAATTTATAACCACTATGTAACGCCACAATACCCGCAGACATATTGATGAAGTCAACGCGTTCAAAGCCGGCTTCTTCCATCATTAGTTTCAGACTGGACTGATCCGGGTGCATGCGAATCGATTCAGCCAGATAACGATAACTTTCAGCATCATTGGTAAACAGTTTGCCCAGCGCCGGTAACACCTTGAATGAATAGGTATCGTAGATCGGTGTCAACCAGCTGGCAGGCTGGGAGAATTCCAGTACCATTAATTTTCCGCCGGGTTTAAGTACTCGCAACATAGAAGCAAGTGCTTTGTCTTTATCGGTGACATTGCGTAGGCCAAAAGCAATGGTGATACAGTCAAAGGTATTATCAGGAAATGGCAATGCTTCAGCATTAGCCTGGACATATTCAATATTACCGGCTTTACCGAGATCGGTAAGCCGATCACGACCAACATTCAGCATGGAAGCATTAATATCTGCCAACACCACTTTACCGGTTGGCCCAACCATATCGGCGAACTTTGCCGTCAGATCTCCCGTCCCACCGGCAATATCCAGGACTTTGGCTCCGCGACGCACATTACTGTTATGTAAAGTAAAACGTTTCCAAAGCCGATGAATCCCCATTGACATCAAATCATTCATTAAGTCGTATCGACCGGCCACCGAATGAAATACTTCGGCAACATGCCTGGCTTTTTCCTCAGTAGGAACTTGCTTGAAGCCAAAATGGGTAGTGTTGTTATCTTCCATAAATTCCTCAGGCGTCTTGCTGACGCTCGTAGCCTTCAGCCATTAATTTTTCCAGATAGGTTTGCCAGTATTGATCCTGATTTATTGATAGTTCATAAAGGTATTCCCAGCTGAACAGACCGCTGTCATGACCATCATCGAAATAAATTTTGATGGCATAATGACCAACTGGCTCAATATTGCTGATACCCACTTTTTCTTTTTGCACTTGTAACACTTCCTGTCCAGGACCATGCCCTTGAACTTCGGCAGAAGGTGAGTGCACTCGCAGGAATTCTGCTGATAGCAAATAATGCTCATCCCCGTAGACCAGTTCCAGTTTACGAGAGTGCTTATGCAGTTGAATTTCGCTTGGCAATGGTGCCTGGCTCATAAAAGTCCTTAAAGAATATAGCGTGATAAATCTTCGTCCTGCACCAGCTCTGACAGCTGTTGACTGACATAATCTTCATCAATAATAAATTTTTGTTGAGATTCTTCACCTGCTTCGTAGGAAATATCTTCCAGCAACCTTTCAAGCAGGGTATGCAGACGACGGGCACCAATATTTTCGGTCTTTTCATTTACTTGCCATGCAAGCTCGGCAATACGTTTGATGCCATCAGCTGTAAAACTCAAATCAACAGACTCAGTGCCCATTAATGCTGAGTATTGTTCAGTAAGCGAGGCATCCGGTTCTGTCAGAATTCTGACAAAATCTTCTGTTGTCAGAGCATTGAGCTCGACTCTGATAGGTAATCGTCCCTGCAGTTCCGGGATCAAGTCTGAAGGTTTGCTAAGATGAAAAGCACCAGAGGCAATAAACAGAATATGATCTGTTTTCAACATGCCGTATTTAGTTGAAACCGTACTGCCTTCCACCAACGGTAATAAATCACGTTGCACACCGGCTCGCGAGACATCTGCTCCACTCCCGGCACCCTCACCACGATGAGTAATCTTGTCTATTTCATCGAGAAACACAATGCCATTTTGTTCGACACGATTAATAACCTCAGCTTTTAAATCTTCTTCGTTGATCAGCTTGGCAGCTTCTTCTTCACTGATTAAACGCATAGCTTTCGCCACGGTTAGTTTTCGGGTTGACTTACGTTGATTACCCATATTTTGGAACATATCCTGTAACTGGCTGGTGAGTTCCTCCATTCCAGGCGGGGTCATTATCTCAACGCCCATTTGGTTTTGTGCCAGTTCCAGTTCAATTTCCCGATCATCGAGTTTGCCTTCACGCAGCATTTTGCGGAATTTTTGTCGGGTATTGGATTCTTCTTCAGTTAATGTGCCGCGTGCAGGTGTGAGCAATGAGTCCAGGATACGTTCTTCTGCCGCATCAGCGGCAAGCGGTTTGGCATCATTAATGGCTTTTTCACGCAACATTTTCATCGCGCTTTCGGCCAGGTCACGAATAATGGATTCAACATCACGACCAACATAACCCACCTCGGTAAATTTAGTCGCCTCAACTTTAATAAAAGGGGCATTTACCAGGGAAGCCAGTCGTCTGGCGATTTCAGTTTTACCGACACCGGTCGGACCAATCATCAAGATATTCTTGGGAGTTACTTCTTGTTGCAAAGTCGCATCAAGCTGTTGTCGACGCCAGCGATTACGCAAGGCTATCGCAACGGCTTTTTTGGCTTCATGCTGACCGATAATGTGTTTATCTAATTCATGAACAATTTGTTTAGGCGTTAGTGATTGATTCATCATTATTTGTTGTAATCCAAAGTTTCTATAGTGAGGTTGTGATTGGTATAGATGCAGATATCGGCAGCGATATTCAAGCCTTTCTCAACAATCTCACTGGCAGATAAATCAGTGTTTTGCAGTAAAGCTGTTGCAGCAGCCTGGGCGAACGGACCACCTGAGCCAATTGCAATTAAGCCGTGTTCAGGCTCAATGACGTCGCCATTCCCCGAGATAATTAAAGACGCTTCGGCATCTGCAACTGCAAGCAGAGCTTCGAGGCGACGCATCATTCTATCCGTACGCCAGTCTTTAGCCAGTTCAAGAGCACTGCGGGTCAGGTTGCCTTGATGTTTTTCCAGTTTAGCTTCGAAACGTTCAAATAATGTAAAGGCATCTGCGGTGCCGCCAGCAAATCCGGCAATTACTTTATTATGATAAAGGCGTCTTACTTTGCGGGCATTGCCTTTCATAATAGTATTGCCAAGGCTGACCTGGCCGTCACCACCAATCACTACCTGGCCATCACGACGATAGGACAGGATCGTGGTGCCACGGTATTGCTCCATAAAAAACTCCAATTAATATTTAGAAAAACAACGGTGCAGTATACTATGGTGTCACTTCTGATGCCGATTCCAAATCCGTTTTACTCAGCAATTTGATGCTTTTTAATTTAAAAGTGAGATAGTGGTTGACAGCGAGCGGGTATTTCCGGAAAATGCGACCTCTTTAGTGGAGGGGTTCCCGAGCGGCCAAAGGGATCAGACTGTAAATCTGACGGTTCTACCTTCGGAGGTTCGAATCCTCCCCCCTCCACCATTTGTATTAAAGAGTTTACTATTTTGCGGGTGTAGTTCAATGGTAGAACTCCAGCCTTCCAAGCTGACTATGTGGGTTCGATTCCCATCACCCGCTCCATTTTAGTTTGGAAGATATGGCCCGCATAGCTCAGTCGGTAGAGCGCATCCATGGTAAGGATGAGGTCATCAGTTCGATTCTGATTGCGGGCTCCATTATTTCGATTTGATTGGGCAGGGAGTACCTTGCCTGTTTTTGATTTTAACAATTAAAAAGTTTGGCGGGGAGACTGGCATGTCTAAGGCAAAATTTGAACGTACAAAACCCCACGTAAACGTGGGCACCATAGGTCACGTTGACCATGGTAAAACGACACTGACAGCTGCGATTACCAAAGTAATGGCAGAAGCATCAGGTGGCGAATTCA
>Ga0207876_1000524_pt1 | contig 11065 bp, 7 predicted proteins | sample MalvirmetaMSP146_FD_184237 | JGI IMG/M metagenome (GOLD analysis project Ga0207876, IMG submission 184237) | Marine viral communities from the Deep Pacific Ocean - MSP-146 (SPAdes) | ecosystem: Environmental > Aquatic > Marine > Oceanic | place: Pacific Ocean | collected 2011-07-10
TTCCTGATCACTCATACGTCTGGCCCCGCACCCAGAATTTGCGCCTCACCAAGCTGGCGGATCAGGCGTTCGACCTCAACCTGAAAAACCTCATGCCCCCATTGGCGCGTCCACTCGAGAACGGCAACCCTGGCAGCCACCGAAACGCAGTGGCCGAAATGCGCTTCTTGCAGGCCGAGCGTGGATACCACCTGGGGGCGATAGGTCTCGGTCATCAGGACTTGCACACCCGCGCGGCCTCGCAGGCGGCGCAGGCCTACGGGCTGTTCGCTCTCGCGGACCAGCCGGATGACTGCGCCCAGCGGCACCGGGGCCTGATCGGAGCTGGAGGGCAGCCCCAGCTGATACTTGTCCATGTCGTCGTGGATGCGCTCGAGTCCGCCGACATCATGGCCGTGCAGCTTCGCCGCATCGGCCCACAGCTTTACGCGGGGAAGCCCAGGATAGACGATCGGGCGTCCGGCAGTATCGAGGCCGATGACGCAGACATCATCGCTCAGCACCGTGTGGCCCGCCGCCGAAAAATGAGCGGCCAGAGTAGACTTTCCCGCGCCCGACTGACCGGTGAAGGCCACAGCGACGCCGCCCATCACCACCGCATTGGCATGCAGCGGAAAAAGGCCCCTCTGGTGGATCAGTATCCCCAGCGCCGATCCCAGCAGAAACAGGCGCAAATTTCTCTCTGAGCACGCCGCATCGATATCCACAGTGATGGACCGGCCGCCCTCGATGCGGAACCGCGCCACGTCCGGCAGGTCGAGCACCGCTGTGTCGCCGTTTCGCTCCAGTGATCCGGCCCCGGTCGGCGCCACTGCGCCCCGGCGGATCTCCACGATATCACGCCCCGCCTCTGCCCCGACCTCGATCAGTTCGGGCAGCGGAATCTCGGACCGCAGGACAAAATCTACGCAGGCATAATCAGGCACACGCCGTGCTGGCCCGTTTCAGCGCGGCTGGCAAGAGTGAGAGAGGATTCTGGCGGAGACGGAGGGAAATGCCGCGTACCAAATCAGAAGCTCCTAATGTGTTGATTTGAATAGTAGCGGAATGACATTGTGTACCAAGAGTGTGTACCGCCCCCGCGTTCGCCAAACCAATGCCGCCTGACGGTGGCTCCTTCGGTCGCGAATGCGCCAAGAGCGTACTTTGGCAGGACGCTAGACTTCGCACATTCAGCCCAACACCTCGGAGTCTCTATACGACCGATCGCGAACGGCGTCCGTACCATCTAATAATGAAGCGCAGGAGAGCCGTCCTCTACGTTCACGGTGGTCGATTGCGCCTTGGCCCCATCCCTGCCGAAGGCGGCAGCCTTTCGTATCGACGGCTCGCCGCCTATGCGGGAAGTTCCTGACGGCCTCGCTGTTGGGAGCAAAAACGGAGCAGTGCTCCCAACTGGTTCAGCCTTCATTGTCGTGCGAAGCAGGGGTGAGCATCATGCCCGGATCGCCCAGGCTGCTGCCACGCCTGTGCGCCTGACGACGTTAGAGAGCTCGTGGCCCGACTACGGATAGACGAGCCATTTCCGCGGAGGACAGCGCCATGGCCGAAGCAGAAGCTATGATATCGAGTTGGTCAACCGAACGCGCGCCTGGGATTGGCATGACGTGTGGACGCTTTGCCAAGAGCCATGCGATCGCGACCGCCCCGACTGTCGCGCCCTTAATCGACGCGATGTCTGCCAGAACGGCTAGGACGGGCGCGATGGCGTTCAGCGATTGATCAGAGAAGTCGGCGCTGCGCGCCCGATAGTCGTCGGGCGCCCGGTCACCGGCGGCGCATAGCGACCCCGCAAGCCGGCCGCGTCCAAGTGGAGCGTAGGCGACAAACCTCGCCCCCGCTGTGCCAACCACGTCGAGCAGGTCCTTCTCCGGCGCCCGCGAAAGCAATGAGTACTCGTTCTGCACGGCCGCAATTGGGTGCACAGCACCGGCCCGCTGGAAGGACGCGGTGTCGGTTCCCGACAGGCCGATCGATCGGACCAAGCCTTCGCGGACGAGATCGCTCATGGCCCCGACGACGTCTTCCACGGGGACGTCGGGATCAGGTCGGTGTTGATAGAGAAGATCAACAGCGTCCCGTCTGAGACGGCGAAGGGAGGCCTGTACCTTGGGGCGAATACTCTGCGGACGACTGTCGACGCCGGCTATCCGCCCCTTCTCAATTCGATAGCCGAACTTGGTAGCGATGGAGACGCGGTGAGTATCAGCTCCAAGCGCGTCGCCCAGAAGCTCCTCGTTGACGTAGGGACCGTACAGGTCGGCTGTGTCGAAATGCGTGACGCCGAGGTCGAGGCCGCGCCGCACGATCCGCACGGCCTCTCTCCGGTCGACGTGTCCATAGACGCCGGTCAGGGCCATGCAGCCCAAGCCGATGCGCGACTGCGCCGTGACTGTCCCCCCGGATGCTGGCGAATGAACGCGTAGAAGCCGTCGAGAGGCATTGCATGGATTGCGCCATGCCTCACGCTCGTGTTGCTCATCGACTCAACGCGGAGATCGACATGACGATCAAGGATGTGGCAGGCAACACTAGTACGGTATTAGGTACGATGCTTGGGTTCCTAACCATTGTGTCGCTGGTCCAGCGCGCTCTGTCTGTCGGTCTCGCCCCCTTAGCCTTCCAAGTGGTTGAATACTACAGATGGTTCAGTCTTGAAGTTAAGACATGGCTGATTGATTGGTGGTGGAGCGGGTTGTTTGAATTTTCTGTCACACCCCTCCAGTTCGACATATTCGTGCTGTGGGCAGTTTCCCTGTCGCTAGCCTACCGTGGTCGCATCAACTCCAGACTACTCCTCTGGAACGGGGCCAAAGATGAACCTTGGCCTCATCGCCGCAGAGCAGCACTTCAGACCTTAGCGTGGGCGCCCATCGCGCCTATTGGCCTGCTCGCTTTTGTCGCCGAGGAAGTCGATGAAATGATTAAGTGGTGGACAGAGGACAAGCGTCAAAGCCGCCGAAAAGGCAGGACCGAGTTCGTTAACTTACGTCGGGAATGGAATGCTCATAAACGGCGCATGCACGCACTTGCGATAATCATCGCGCTGGCTCCCGCGTTGATGGCTATTGTCTTTTTCGCGTGGAACGCATGGGAACTTACCCCCTCCTGACCTACCTCTCGTTTGATAGGTAGAAGCAGCCTTTGGCCTTCATTGGGGGAGCGGGCAATGCCTCCAGAAGCCCTTACAACCGAGGTCAGAGCAGATCGCGGAAATCTGCTTCGGGCGCGAGGCAGCCGCTCTCCTCCCCCGTTCTGGTTGCCGATCGCGCATGGTTCAATACCTGAAGGCCACCGCCTAGCCGCACGTTTCACTCTAAGCCTCCACTCCAAAGGCTAGCCAAGGCCTTACACTGCCTCAACGTAGCCGGGCGCCAGAGAAGCAAGAAAACCGATCTCCGGCTGCTCCGGTGTGCCGGCCAGCAGGGCGCGGTCGAGCAGCCGATTGCCGTTTTCGCAACTCGTTTCTGCGACCAACGCGCAACTGTGGCACGCCGCTCCGCTCCCGGTGTCGGCGCCTGAACCGCCGCCCTCGAGGCAGACAGGATCGTTGGAGCACCACGCCGAACGCCGCAGAGCCTCGGTGATAATCAAGGGAAGGCGTTCAGGAGCCGCTTGGGCGACTAGGCCGCCGAGCGTGCCATCCGCATCCCCTGCGGCGGTGTAGATCAGAACGCCAGCCATCGGATGGTCAGGGTGCGCGACGTCTACGTACAGCCGTTCCCGCAGCGAAGAAGAGCCGTATCCGCATGTGTAGGAGAGCTCCTTCATGAAGGCGTGGGCGAAGGTGTGAAGGAACATCTGCCGTGCGTTCGCCCCGGAGGGCGGTTCGCCGCGGGACGCCCGAACCTGGTCGTAAGCTTCGATGGGGTGCGTCAGGCGCGCCTTGACCGCTGGATTGTCAGCCCAGGCCGCCAATTTGTCATGGCGGAAGGCGAGAAATATTCCCTCGCCATACACATCAAGTGCCGGAAGCCAGTTCACACCGCCAGCCAGCGAAAGCGGCTGAATTCCGGGTGCGCCTTCGCTGCGAGGCTTCAGTCGTGAAAATCCGGCCAGTACGCGAGTCTCTCGCAACCGATGCACCAGACCGACGCCATCGATCCAAGGCGAAAGCGGTCCGTACGCGTCACCTTCAACCCAGTCGCTGACCAGTTCAATCTGCGTATTCGTATGCGAGCGACGGAGAAGTGCATACTCCTGCTGACGGAAGGTCTCCTCATCAGTCAGGGCCGAAACTGGGTCACCGCTGAGTTTCTGAGCTCCCAACTCGGCGAGACGGTCAGCAGGGACCATCGCCTGTTCAGCGACGAAGTCGATCCGCACCGGATCGAGTTTTCCGTCGGGAAGGCTGGAGCTCAGCGTAACCCAGTATTTCTCGAGCGCGTTGCGCACCCGCTCATCCGCATCTGAGAGCTTGTCGGGGATGAAAATCGAACTGACCACGAGAGAAAAATAGACGTTCGAGCCCCCCCGCTGGACACCTTTCAGCGGCTCGGTGCAGGCCACAGCGTCCTGGCCCAACCAAGGGCGTCCACCGCCGCAGACGACCTTCAGTACCTCCGGCTGCATAGCTCCAGCCAAGCTGCGCTTGCGTCCACAGCCGTCGCAGGACACCTGGATGCCCGCTAGGCCCGCTGACGACTGGCCGGCGCGAAACCGCAAAGCTGCAACGTCATCCGATCCACACTGGCAATTGATCCAACGTCGGAAGGGAAAGTCCTCAATATGACCATGTTCGCAAGCGGCAACGATCCGCACGGGAATCATCCGTCGACGACGGCCGCCAGTGCATGGGTCGCACCACGGACGATCGCCACTGAACAAGCCGGCCTTCGACATCCGCGTGCACTGCGGACAATAGTGCCAGCGGGGAAATCTCACGAACGGAATGCGACGCGGTCGGCCGTCCTGACCTTTGTGTTCGGGCGGTCTAACAAAAAAGGCCTTACCTAGCCGACGCTGCAGACGAGGTTCCTCGAGTCGCAAATGGTCAGGAATTTCCTGCCCGACGAACCACTCGTCCAGCCCTGCACACATCAGTGCTTCGTCCTGACGGAAATCACTGATCGCCCCGACCCCGAAAGGCGAGATCATCTGGGATCGCCTTAACGGTCTGGCGGGCATCGCCTGCCCCGGCGAGGCCTGACCCGACCTTCTGAAATTTCTGGCCATCATGTAGTCTCCGGTCCGTAGGCGCGCGTCACCCGGGCTTCGGATTCTGCGTCCACGCTGCGCATCGATGTCGGCGTCGGCCTCGGAATGACGTCTTCCCGGTCATGCCAGACCTGGCCCGCGGGAATCATCAACGGCAGACCGTCCTCACTTAGGAAGCCCCCATATCGATTGGGCTGGCGCGCGTCCCAATCATCGAAGAAGCAGTCTAGCACCTCGGTCGTGCGGTCCAGTTCCGCAGGCGACACTCGCTCGGCCCGTTTCAGGATGATCTCCCGGATACGCTCCCGAAGCGCCGGATCAGGCCCGTTCCCGGGCTTGTCGCGGAGGTTCGGCTCAAGGCAGCGAACGAGCGCGACCACGAGAGCATGAACGGCTCGCTCGTTTACTGGCAACGAAAATGGGGTGACGCTTGTGGGTTCGACGAACCTGTAGATGTTCTCGTGGTAGGCCCGGAAGCTCTCGAAGTGTGAGCGATCGCGCGGTTTGAACGGGTTGTAGTTGGTGACCACGAGCCCAGGCTTGTTCGGATCGCGGCCCACTCGGCTCGAGGCCTGAATGTATTCCGACGCGCCTTTCGGCTGGCCGACGATCATCATCAGGCTCAGACGCGAGACGTCGAGGCCCACCTGGATCATGTTGGTCGCAAAGCAGACGTCCACCGCGCCACGGTCGGGAATGCCCGTGAAGAGCCGCTCAAGTACGGCGGGAATGTCCTCGCTAGGTACCCGGCTAGTGAGTTCTGCCACTCGGTCTTCATCGACGTACCGGCGGGTCCGCGTGGCGGCCTCGGGGACATCGGTAATGCCCGCACGCCGCCAAACCCAGCGAAGATATTCCCGGATGTCGGCGTGGATCAGGGTCGAAGCTCGGCCCAATTCCCTCAGGCTGTTGAAATAGGTGACGAGCGTCCAGTAGGGGTCGACGGCATCGTCAGGCCAGTCCTGACGAAGACTGGCCGGGGCCTGTAGAAGCGCGGCCGTTAGCCGGATCTGGGCGACGATGTGGGACGACAGGCCAGATCCAAGCGCCCCAAGGTAGACGCGTCCTTTCAGATCAGAGCGTTCCTCGGCGAAGAAAGAGTCACCGGCACGCAGCGCCTGCGGCGGGAACAGGCGGGCTTCGCGGCCATAGAGCGCATGCACCTGATCAGCCGCGCGCGAAATCGTCGCTGTCGAGGCCACGATCTTGGGACTACGCAGCACGCCATTGCGATCCGGCCGGGTGCACAGGGCTTCAATCAAAGTCTCGTAGTGACCGACCATCGAGCCGAGTGGCCCGGAGATCAGATGCAGCTCGTCCTGGATGATGAGATCAGGCGGCGAGACGTCGGCATAGTCCAGCCCAAATAAGCTACGCGCCTGAGGCGTGAACGGCAGCATGGCGAACTTGTCGACCGTGCCGATGACCATCGTGGGGGGGCGTTCGTAGATCCGTTCATCAATGACCTCGAGCGGCAGCCCATCCTGACCGGAGAACTCGCAGCCCTCGTCGGGGCAGATAAAACGAACGGTTCCCTCTCGCCTTATATAGCCAAACACCGTTGGCAAGCGGTCCGTGCCGACGATCCGCGGGCCAATCTCGACGCCGCACCACGGACAAGACAGGACGACAAAAGGATTCTTCGGCTCGCCCCGATTGAGCGCTGTGAGGGCTTCGACCGCCTTGTTGTTCCGGTTCGGCGTCACGCTGCCGCCCAGCCACAGGCCGATGGAATAAGGCTCGCTTCCGAGCCGAGGCTCGCGGCGGCGCAGAAGTTCTAGAGCGCAGATCAGGGACGCGGCCCGCTGGAACTGTTGCGCGGTCAAGAGGCGGAGCGTGTAGCGCATCAGGATGCTCACGCCGCCGTCCGCCGGATCGTCCATCCGTCGTCGCAGCATCGTCCATGCCGCAAGCCCGAGATAGGCCTCGGTCTTGCCGCCGCCGGTCGGAAACCAGATGACATCAACCAGCTCGCGCTCATGATCGGCGGGGTCGGCAACGCCAGAGAGATTCATCAGAACGAAGGCGAGCTGGAAGGGGCGCCAGCGAACGTCATCCGCGTAAGCCGGCGTCGTGTAGGGCCGCTCGGGCGTAAAACCGGAGCCGGCGCCGCGCACCCAGCCCCGTCGGAGCGCCTTCTCCGCGGAGAGCGCATAGTGGGCGCGCTGTTCCACCATCGCCCGGTTCATCCACCGGAACGCCGTCATGGCGTTGCCGTCACGGCCGAGAAAGTCGATCCCGCGTCTTATTCGGAGCAACGCCTCTTGGCATTGCTCCAGATGCCGTCGCGCCGCCCCCTCCAGCCGCTCGCCGAGACGTAGGCTCGGCAAGCTGTCGCGCTGGTCCCGAATCCACGCCTCATAAGCCCCCGCAAGCTTGTGACAGGAAGCCAGTATTTCCGGGTCTGGCGCCCGGGATAGATCCAGCATCGACAGGTTGACGCCGTCGAGCGCAGTCCGGGGTAGCACCGGAGCCTGCTCCACCGTCGGCATCGTCTCGGTCATCACACGGGCAGCGAGTTCGTCGACGACCTCCCAGTCCGCTGCGCAGCCGTGGCCCACGGCCCACGTCGGACGGTCCCGGTATAGAAGCTTGAGGCCCAACTCTTCGTCGTCCAGCTCCTCGTCAGGACGACCGGGATATGGGGCGAACGCACTGCGCCCTTCCGGCCGGATTTCGAGACCGCACTGGAAGAAACATTCCTCGTCCGAGATGAACCCGCCACCGGCTTTGCGAGCATTGAGCAGTGTCACCGTAATGAGCCGATGACGACCGTCCCGCCAAGGTCGGTCGAGAACCAAGATGGCCGGTTCGTCTGGGCCCGAGCCTTCGTCTCGCAGCGAAACTACCCGCCCAGTTCGAGGCGCGATATGAAGCGTTCGCTGGCCCGGGGTCCTGAACCAAGGGCGTCCGGGATCATCGTGCAGCTCTGGCAGATCTTGCTGTGCATAGGTGGCCCAACGGGCGACGACCGTCAGGCCGTCCGTGGTATCAGCCAGAAAGCTGACGCCCATGCTGCCCGGCACGAAAGAGTTCAGCGCCGGCGCCTCGTCATCTTCGTCGCTCTCATCGGCGCCGTCTGCGGCGACATCAACGACCGGCGGCGCATCGACGGGATCCTCGTCTTCAATGAGCGGCGCATCCTCACCGCTATCGAGCAAACCCGAGTAGGTCATGCCGTTCGGGAACAGGATGCCGGCTCCGTAACGCGTCCGGGGACGATCGGCGGTCGCGAGGATTTCCTCTCCGTTCAGCTCCGAGCCGGGCCCATGCCATTGGAGCGCTGGCCTTCCAGCAGCTGGTCCAACCAGCTCGTCGCGCAAGGCGCGAATGACATGGTTTCTGACCTCAACCGCCGACATTAGACCCGTTCCCGTTCAAAGGAGGCGGACAGGTTGGCGCGGGTCCGGCGATCCAGTTCACCACGGGCCTGCTCTGGGAGAACAAGGATAAGCCGCGTGCGCGCCCGCGTCATGCCGACGTACAGAAGCGCGTCGCTCTCGGGATCCGGTTTCGGATCCAAGTCGACGAGAACCACCGCCTTGCTCTCCAGACCCTTGAATGCATGGACTGTCGAGAAGGCGACTCCGGATTTTGCCTTGCGCTCATCGCGGTCTATTATCTGAAAGCCGCCCAAGCTGCTGACCCCGGCGAGCGCCGAAGCATCCCGACGCCGGGACGACAAAATGACGATGTCCTCGGCCGACAGCCCTTCGGCGCGTAGAGCCTGCAGCGCGCGATCGATCGATTGTCGGGCCTGACCTTCAGCAAAGAAGACCCTGTCTACCGCCGGACCCTCGGGAGCATCGGCGACCGCGCGGATTTCATAGGACCCTGTCAGGAGTTCCGTTTCAGCCGTTATCCGCCGCGTGTTCCGACAGTTTATGCGGAGCGGCAAGCTCGCGCCGCCGAGCCGTTTGCGCACCTGGGCGCGGCCCTTTTCGGGATCGCCATAGAGCGCTTGCCGGCTGAAATCGGCGAACAGGCAGATGCGGGGCTCGCCGGCGGAGCCGTCCGTCCACTGCTCTGCAAGCGTCAGCAAGGCATCGGCCGGAAAGTCCTGAGCCTCATCGATAATGACCGTGTCGAACCGTTGAGTTCCGGCCGAAACGGCCAAGGCCGCGGCCTCGTACCACGCCGGGCCAAAACCTTCGCCGGTCGCCAGCCCGCTAGCCTCCACCGCCGGCCGCAAGAGGCGGTGCAGATTACCTGCGACGATCCGGCCCGGTCCAAGGGCTTCGGCCCGGCTTTCCAGCCAAAGTCCCAGCTCCCGATTAAAGCAGGTCAGGAGAACGGAACGGCCTCGCGCGGCCAGACGGCGCGCCAGCTCCACGGCAAGAACCGTCTTGCCAGTGCCTGCCCCTCCGTGAATCACCGCCGTTTCGTTATCGAGAACGTGGTCCAGAACCTCGTATTGTTCGTCCGTAAGGGCGAGAAGTCGGCGTTCCGCATCCCACAGGGTAGTCGCCAGTGTCTCCACGCGATCGAAGTCAGGCCTCAGGAACTTGCGGATCGCGTCCAGCACCGGCGGAGTAGGCGCGCCTTGCTGCGCGACGGCCCGGACCAGCGAAGGCGACGCCGCAAGTCGTTTCCCTACACCCGGTTCAAGCTCGTTGCAGTCGAGCAGCTCTCCCCGGATAAAGTCCGTTGATGCTGGCGGGGCGAAGGTGTCCGTGAAGACCACCATCCAGCCGAGCGGGCAACTGGCCTCTGCCGAGCTGCGGCCAAAGCGGGCCTCGAGAGCGGTTCGAACCTTGTGCATCGCCTGTTGTGCCTGAAGGAACGGCGAGCGCTTGAGGGCAAAGGTGTTTCCCTGCCGATCGGTTGAAGACCACTCGCCATCCTTGCAGCGGATCCCGCCACCCTTGACCTCAATGCAGAGCAACCCCTGGCCAGGAATCAGAGCGAGAAAATCCACCTCTCCGAAGTGGCCCGTATAGCTGCTCGAAAGTCCTTGGGAATGGAAGATGGTCCAAGCGCGTGTTGCTGGATCAGCCTTCAAGATTTCGAAAACCCGGCGTTCGGAAAGGGGCGCGTCGGTCGAACACGCGTCAGGTATCATTCGTGCCATCAGGTGTCGTCTCCGAGCAGAGTTGCGAGAAGTTGTTGCGAAAGCAGACGGCTACGCCAGCTGTCTGAGTCCCAACGAAGTCTGTTGATCTGGGTGTAGGGCCAAGGCTCAGCCGGCCCGATCGACTCGACTTCCAGCAACCACACCACACCCCAAGGAAGCATGATCGGGGTCTCGTAGTCTGAGTGCTCGACAAGCGACCCGCCACAGGCGCGGGTCAGGGCCTCGGTCAGGCTGAAGCCCGCGCGGGTATGAAGCGCGCGAAGGGTCTGAATCGCTTTGATGCATCCGGTCCAGCGGTCGGTATCGGGGCTTCCGCCAAGCGTGATGGCGATCGCAGGCACGGTTGATTCTTCGTCATGCGGGCCAATCGGAGCCTCTTCGCTGATCCAGTGGCGGATGGCGGCCACGCCGCGCTTGACGCCGTGGAGGGCGAGCCGGGCGCGAAGCTGATCGACCGAGGCGCTGCTGCCGATGAGGGCGTCGCGCCAAACAGCAGCCTGACGCCGCAGATCAGCGTAGGTCGACTCGCCGACGAGAGATTCCGCCATGTCCCGAACGATGTCCCGATCGGCCCCTTCACGGACGATCACCAGATCTCCGATCTCAAGACCGTCGCCGGGCGCAGGAGAAACCTGCAGGCCCTCTCGAGACGGGCGGACCATCGTCATGGTCCGCTCAGGCGTGATGGCCATCCAGCTCTGGCCCGCGAAACGGCAAAGGCGGGCATCCCGGGTTTGCTCCCCGGTGGAGGCCGGTGGCCGTCTGACAGGTCGCGACAGGATGGCTGCAGGATCGATGACTGGCGGAGCCTCGTCCGCCGCGTCTGGCGCGGTC
>Ga0207876_1000540_pt1 | contig 10902 bp, 10 predicted proteins | sample MalvirmetaMSP146_FD_184237 | JGI IMG/M metagenome (GOLD analysis project Ga0207876, IMG submission 184237) | Marine viral communities from the Deep Pacific Ocean - MSP-146 (SPAdes) | ecosystem: Environmental > Aquatic > Marine > Oceanic | place: Pacific Ocean | collected 2011-07-10
AAAGGGCTCGACCGGCCAGCAGACGAATCTCGTCCTCCACCGTCGCGGCACCGGGTGAGGAAGAGTGGGTGTTCAGGTCCCAGGCCGGGCGGTTGAAGAATTCATTACCATCGGCGTGTATCAGGGCCCGGCGGTCATAGGGGATGTCGCTGGCCAGGGAGGTGACCCGAATGTTGAAGGCGTCGAGGGAGGTTAACGTCATGCCCGGGTAAACATAGCCGGTACCGTTCTGGTCGGTTGTGGTTTCCTTGCGGGCGATCCGTACGCCCCATTGGCCGGAGCCGGCAATGCTGGATTCGAGAAATGTTTGCCCCAATTCGACGCCCCAGAACACTGAATGGTAATTCGCGGCGCTGGCTTCTATCTTGCCGGAGGAGCTTTCCCCCAATAGTGCATAATCGGCCATCGCGTCGACATACCGGGCAAAATCTCCCCGTTGCTCAAGCAGGGCGAGTGCTCCGTCGACATCCAGATTGCCGGGGATGTCGATCTCAAAATCATGGACCTGATCGGCGAGCGTGGGCCAGACGTACTTGTTCAAACACAGTGAGCCATTGACGTCGTTCACGCAGTCCATGATCTGGGAGAACTCGCCGGAGCTGTAGCGATCCAGCGAGTTCGCCACGAGGTACTCCGAGAACGGGTTCACTTTCACGTCCCGGTCCTCATCGGCTGCGAGTGACCGCATGCGGCTGTTGCCGTAAGTGGCTTCGATCACGACATTGGGGCCTATCGGTCGTCCGTTTTCAAAACGGATGACGGTTCGCCCGCTGTCTTCCCGGCGGGACCGGATCTCTACGGAGCCGAGCTCGCGGAGAGTCTGATCGGTCTGGTAAACCCGAATGGTGTCGGGCTCTACAATCCTCAGGTTGCGGCGGGTCAACTCACCACTTGGTGCAACGGATTCCGGCACCTCCATGGTAATCCGCACTTCATCTTTGGCCAGGCCGGACGCATTGTTGGAATCACCGGTTGAGCCGGGCGTGAAGTCGTCGATCGCGTTTTTCGTCGGCGGGAAGCTGTTTCCCCGGCCTGCCACGTCGTCGTTCGCGTCGCCGCTACCGCCACAGCCGATGATCAGTGTGGCAGTGGAAAGGGTGAAAACAGCGGTGAAGGCCCGTGCAGCTAAGTGAAACATAGGGTTGTCCATGCCAGATAAAACGTTCCAGGAGCGTGAGCCAGAAGTCTATCAAGTTGGCAAGGCACAAAGAGTGAGGAAGGGCACGAAATGGGGAGTGGTAACCCCGCCCTGATAGTGGCGGGCAGGGTTATCCTGCGGGATCAGGACCTGATCAGAAGAAGATCTTCATACCGGCCATGACGCCTTCATCCAGGTTCAGGTCACCACGACCGTCAAAGTCGGTATTCAGGTAGCGGTAACCGGCAAATAACTCGGCGTTGCGGATAACACGGTAGCTGCCGCGAAGCTCAAGGCTGGTGAGGTCATCGGAATCGCCAAAGGCAAGGATGCTGGGCGCGTAGTGAAGCCCGCCGGTGAACGACAGACCTGGTGCGTTGGGTACGTTTACGGTGGCAAAGCCGCCGAGAGCCACGGCACCGCCGTCCAGCCGATCATCATCCCATCCGAAGGCGCGAACACCAATGCCGGCTGTGGTGGGCAGGTTGCCAATGGCGGTGCGGCCCTGGGCGTGGAAATCCACGTTGCCAATGTGACGGCTGCCTTCGTGATAGGTATAGCCAGTGCCAACCTGGATGTCGGAATTGGTGCCGAAGAAGTTGACCTGGCCCTTGACCGAGTCGTTGGTCAGGCTCAGGTCCACATCGGAGGCGTATACAGGTGCTGCCGCAAGTGACAGAACGATAAGGGGAATTCGGGACGCTTTCATTCTTCGACCTTCTTAATGTTTGAATGTAACCGCCGGAATGTTAACGGTCCGGCCATGGTGGCTCAACTTAAAACGGGTTAAGGGCGGGTTAATGCGGGCAATCAATGGGTGGTTGTGTCGCCGCCCTGATCCAGATCGTCGGGGGACGCATTTTCTGCGGGAACACGATATTCCTCATTGGCCCAGGCGCCCAGATCAATCAGTTTACAGCGTTCGGAGCAGAAAGGGCGAAACGGGTTATTCTCATTCCATTCCGCGGACTTTTTACAGGTGGGACATTCTACGTTCATGGTGGCCTTGTGTCGGGTATTCAGGTGGATGCGGAGGCTTGGCAGTATTGTTCCAGAACCGCCCGCAACATTTCAATATTGACCGGCTTTGCAACAAACGAGTCCATGCCTGCCTCGCGGCAGCGCTCTTCATCCTTTTCCATAGCGCTTGCAGTCAGCGCCACCACAGGTACCCGATTACGGTTGTGGTCCTTCTCCCATTGGCGCAGGCGGCGAGTGGCCTCGAAACCATCCACCCGGGGCATCACACAATCCATGAAAATCAAATCAAAGGGGTGCCATTGCCAGAGACTGGAGGCGGCTTCGCCGTCATTCGCCGTCATCACATCACAGCCCAACTTTTCCAGCAGCCGGCGGGTGAGGGTGCGATTAACGGGGTTATCCTCCACCAACAGCACCTTCATGCGGCCGCAGGGCAACTCCTGCCGGCGGGTGTTATCACTGACCGCTTGCAGTGAAAAACGAGTCAGGAAGTGGCGCTCGTTCCGGGTGGAGTCCGAAAACAGCTGATGCAGGATGGGGGTCAGGCAAGACTCTCGCAGGGATTTGCTCAGGAACGCATCGGCACCGGCCTGTCGGAAATGTTCGGCATCCCCCCGTTGGGGATTGGACGAAAGAATCAATAGCCGCGTGTGGCCCCACTCCGGGTTACTGCGAATCTGGCGACACAGCAGGTCACTGTCCATATCCGGCACAAACCCGTCCAGCACGATGGCATCAAAGGGTTCCTGGTTGTCCGAGGCCAGCCGCAATGAGGTCAGCGCCTCACCGGCGGACTTCACCGCTTCGATATCCAGCTCGTGGCGGGACAGCATTTCCAGGGTGATCTTGCGGGACAGTTCGTAGGAATCCACCACCAGGATGTGGCGGCCCCGGATCATGCTGGTGTCCGGCCGGCCGCGAGAGGCGCTTTCAGGCGCAACCTGAAGGGAGAGTTCCATCCAGAACGTGGAGCCTTCGCCCGGTTTGCTCTCAAGGTCCAGGGAGCCGTCCATCAACTGAACCAGTTGGCGACAGATGGTCAGGCCCAGCCCCGCGCCCGGCAACTGGCGCTGAAAACGCTGACCAAGCTGGACATAAGGCTCATACACCAGCGGGATGTCCTCCGGGTTGATCCCCACGCCGGTGTCTTCAACCGCCATCCGCAGGCGTACATTGTTATCCCGTCGGCCCAACACCTCGATGCTGATCAGCACGTGGCCGGAATCGGTGAACTTGATGGCGTTGGAGGTCATGTTCAGCAGGACCTGCCGCAGCCGCACCGGGTCGCCCTTCAACGCCCAGGGCAGGTTCTCGTCGATGCGCAGTTCCAGTGCCAGGCCCTTTTCCCGAGCCCGGGCGCCCAGCATGTGCACCAGATCGTTCAGGGTGTCGCGAAGATCGAACGGAATGTTATCCAGCACCAGTTTGCCGGCTTCCATGCTGGAAATGTCCAGCAGGTCGTTAATGATGGCCGATAGCCCCTCTGATGCATTGAGCAGGGTATGGACATACTCCCTCTGATCCTGGTCCAGGGGGGTGTCTGACAGCAGATTGGCGTAGCCGAGCACGGATTGCAGCGGAATCCGCAATTCATGGCTGACATTGGCAAGGAACTGATTCTTGGCGTGGTTTGCCCGCACCGCTTCGTCCCGTTCGTCCTGGGACTGGATAGAGGTCTGGCGCAGAGAGCGGGTGTCTTCGAGCAGTTGCAGGCGCATGGTGTTCAGCGCCTGTTCCAACTCGCTCAGTTCGTCGCCTCGCTTTGGGCGCTTGCGGCGAAGTCTCAGCGGTTCAATCAACGCGTCCAGGTTCAGCCGGGCGGCGTAGTCGGCGATTGCCTCCAGATGGCGGGAAAGCGTCAGCCGAACAATAATCAGCAGCCCAAGGGTGCCCAGCATCACAATCATCGACTGGAACAACAATGTGAGCAGTGCCCGGTCCTTCAATTCGTTGTAGACGGTTTCCACGGACGACGTCACGGTCAGCGTACCCATGGCTTCCGGGCTATCGAAGGACGCTCGGTTGAAGACCAGGGGGAAAGATTGGCTAATCACCCGGCCATCCGGGTAGGTCCCTGTGCTGAACTCCTCGCCAGCGGCAGTGATTACGCGGGCATGCTGGATAACCGGAATGGCCCGCATGTCATCCAGGCTGTTGGCCACCTCGCTGTAATTCATCAGCCAGAGGTTGTTGCTCATACTGCCAGCCACCAGTTCCGCAGCGCGTTCCTGGGTGCTGCGCAACTCTTCGGTTCTACGCTCAAACTCGCCAATCATCTGTACGCCCGTGGCAGCCAGAGACAGGATAAGGCTGAACAACAGAACGTAAACTAGCAGCCTGGCAGCCAGTGGCCGTACACCTATTCGTCTGAATAACCGGATCGGAGGCAAGGCACGCATTCCCTGTGTCGAAAAAACAACCGATCTGCAGTTTAACAGACCGTTAGCACTTCGACACGTTCCTGTGACTCATTGTGTATAAAGCGAAAACGGACGTTTAAATCGTACAAGTGCGCACCGTAGATACGCGCCTCATCCCGACCGCGCCGGAAAGACGGGCGAGGGTCATAACTCACCACATCCTCGATCAGGCCCCGAAAATCCGGGTACTGTTCCGCTGGCAAGGCCGCGAGCTGTTGCTCGGCCTCATCCAGGAACACCACGGGTAACCGCTCTGTGGGCGCCGAATCGGCCCAGCCCAGTGTGGCATCCGGCACCGAATCCGAGAACGGCAGATAGGGTTTGATATCCAGGATGGGCGTACCGTCAATCAAATCATGGTCACGGATTCGCAACACCAGCCGACCATCCGCATCCCGCATCAGCCCCTCATTGCGTACTACCGACAGCCCCAGGCTGTTCGGGCGAAACGGTGACCGGCTGGCAAATACCCCAATCTTTTTATTGCCACCCAGCCTTGGCGGCCGCACCACGGGGCGCCATTCCGCTCGAATGGCCTCATGAAACTGAAACGTCAGCCATAGGTGGCTCGCCGTCTCCAGCCCTCGAAACGCATCCTCCCGGTCGAATGGTGGCTCAATTACAAGGTCGGCATGTGCATAGCGGGTTAACCCAGGCTGGCGGGGTACACCAAACTTGTCCCGAAAACAGGAGCGGGTGAGGGCAATCGGCGCCAGCGTTAAGGCCTCAGCGGCCGGGCGGGAAGGGTGTCGGCTCATAAACGTCAGCGCCCGAAGGCCGCCAGAAACGTTTGGTGCAATGCTTCGACCTGTTGTTCAACATCGGCCATGGGCAGGTTGTTGTCCACCACGTTATCGGCTTTCTGAAGCCTTTGCTCGCGTGGCATCTGGGCCGCAATGATTCGCTCAACCTGTTCCCGGTCGTTGGTATCCCTGGCCATGGTTCTTTGGACCTGCACATCCACCGGCACATCCACCACCACGATTTTCTCAACCAACTCATGCTGGTCGGTTTCCAGCAACAATGGCGACACTAGCAGCACGTAGGGCAGGGCATAGCTGTCTGGATGCAATTGCCGCATCAGTTCTTCGCGGATTACCGGGTGCAACTGCCCCTCCAGCCAGGCACGCTCCTCCGGCGCATCGAATACGATCCGCCGCAACGCCGCCCGGTCCAGCCCGCCATCCGGCAGCAGGATATCCTGCCCGAAGTGCTCCGCAATCTTCGCAAGCGCCGGTGTTCCGGGCTCGACGACCTCACGGGCAACGTCGTCAGCGTCTACCCAATGTACACCCAAGGCCCCGAACAGCCGTGCAATCGTGGATTTGCCAGAGCCAATCCCGCCGGTAAGGCCTATGACTGCCATTCAGACCCCCAAGTAGGCATACCAGGCCGCCTGAATCTCGGTACCAAACCAGAGGCACAGCAGCCCCGCCGCCGCTAAATAGGGCCCGAACGGAATCGGCACCTCACGCCCGTGCTTGCGGAACACCATCAAACTGATCCCCACAATGGCACCAACGACAGACGACAACAAAATCACCGCTGGCAGCAACTCCCAGCCCAGCCAGGCGCCCAGCGCCGCCAACAACTTGAAATCGCCGTGGCCCATGCCTTCCTTGCCCGTTACCAGTTTAAACAGCCAGTAAACCGACCAAAGCGAGAGATAACCTGCCACCGCGCCCCAGAAGGCACTGCTGAAATCCGTCAACACGCCGAAATAGTTCAGAATCAGCCCCAGCCACATCAGGGGCAGAGTCATGCTGTCTGGCAGCAGCTGGGTGTCAAAATCGATCACCGTCAGCGCGATCAACACCCACACCAGCAACAACGACCAAAGAGCAGCTTCTGTCGGCCCTATGACCAGAATGGTCACCACCGAAAACAGGGCGGTAATCGCTTCAATAATCGGGTAACGCGGCGAAATCCCGGATTTGCAGGAAGCACATTTGCCACCCAAAATCAGGTAACTGATCACCGGGATGTTCTCCCATGCGCGGATCTTGTGGCCACAGGACGGGCAGGTGGAAGCCGGCTTGGAGAGCGTGATCGGCTCATCACTCTTACGCTGCCCATCAGGAAGTTCAAGGAAATCCTCACACTGGCAACGCCAATCCTGCTGCATCATCTTTGGCAGGCGAAGGATGACTACGTTGAGGAAGCTGCCGATGCAGAGGGAAATAAAGATAACGACAGTGTAAAGCAGCCACGGAGTAGCAAGAAACGTATCAAGGGAAACCATCAAAACTCTCAATTTGCGCCATCAAAGCCCCTCTCCCCTTGCGGGAGAGGGGTTGGGGAGAGGGGGAGGGCGTAATCAACCAACAACCTGACCCATCTGGAATATCGGCAGGTACATGGCGATAATCAAGCCGCCCACAAGCACGCCCAATACGGACATTATCATAGGCTCCATGAGCGCAGTCAGGTTGTCGACCATGTCATCAACCACAGCCTCGTAATGCTCGGCCACCTTGGCCAGCATTTCGTCCAGATTACCGGATTCTTCACCAATAGCCGTCAACTGAACGGCCATCACTGGAAAAACATCCTGATGTCGCATAGAGGCCTGGAGTTGGGTGCCGCTTGAAACATCAGCCTTGACGCGCTGAATCGCATCCCGATAAACGGCGTTGCCGGTAGCACCAGCAACTGAATCAAGCGCATCCACAAGAGGTACGCCTGCAGCAAAGGTTGTGGAGAGCACTCGTCCGAATTTTGCTACGGCTGATTTATCTAGAATTTCACCAACTACCGGTAACTTGAGGACCAGCCTGTCAACAAGGTCGGAAAACTTCTGTGACCTGCGAACAGCCTCTTTAAAAAGGAAGATCGTGCCTACAATTGAAATCAGTACAACAAACCACCACGATTGCATCCATTCAGATAATTCAACAACCATCTGGGTAAAAACGGGTAACTCTGCGCCGAAGCCTTGGAAGAGGCTTTCGAACTGTGGTACTACTTTTACCAACAGAATTGCAGTCACAATGAGTGCAACAACGACAACTGCAATAGGGTAGGTCATTGCCTTTTTTACCTTCTTCTTGAGAAGCTCTGTCTTCTCAAGATACGTCGCAATGCGGTCCAGCATTTGTTCAAGAGCACCTGCTTTCTCGCCCGAATCAACAAGGTTGCAATAGAGGTCGTCGAAATGCTTCGGATGTTTTCGTAGCGCGCCAGCGAAACTGGTACCTGAGGAGATATCGTTTCGGATGTTGGTAACCAATTCCTGAAGGCCTCTGTTTTCAAGGCCGTCAGCAACAATATCGAAACTCTGAACCAGTGGCACGCCAGCTTTCATCATGGTGGCGAGCTGGCGCGTAAGCATGGCAATGTCGAAAGGCGTGATCTTTTTGCTGCCGCCAAACAGAGGTTTTGGTTTCTTCTTTACTTTGTCTGGAATAATGCCTTGCTTCCGCAACTGGGCCTTCACCAAAGCCAGGTTGGTGCCAGACACCTCGCCCTTGGTTTTGTTACCCCTGCGGTCTTTACCTTCCCAAACGAACGCCTGAAGTTTCTGTGCTTTTTCTGCCATGCTTAATCCTTCGTCACGCGATTGGCTTCCTCAAGGCTGGTCACACCCTCAATCACTTTCTTGAGAGCCGACTGCCGCAAATTCGGGAAGCCCTCGGCCAGTGCCTGCTTTGCAATTTTAATCGAGCTGGCTTCTTCCATAATCATGTTCGCCAGCTCGTCGGTAATCTTGACCACCTCGTAAATCCCGACGCGGCCTTTATATCCTCCATTGCATTTATCACAGCCCTTGGGGCGGTACAACGTGAACCCTGTATCAATTTGTTCCTGTGTGAACCCCTCCGCTAAAAGCACATCCTTGGGAATGTCGGCAGCCTGTTTGCAGGAGTTGCATAGTCTACGGCCCAGGCGCTGGGCAATAATCAGGCTCACTGACGTAGCGATGTTGAAGGAGGGCACGCCCATATTCATCATACGGGTCAGTGTTTCTGCTGCACTGTTGGTGTGAAGGGTTGAAAGTACCAGGTGGCCGGTTTGCGCCGCCTTGATTGCGATGTTTGCGGTTTCCAGGTCCCGGATCTCGCCCACCATGATGATGTCCGGGTCCTGGCGCAGGAACGCCCGCAGTGCCTCAGCAAAACCGAGGCCGACCTTGGTATTCACGTTCACCTGGTTGACGCCCTCCAGGTTAATCTCCGCCGGGTCCTCCGCCGTCGAAATGTTTCTTTCGGGCGTGTTCAGAATGTTAAGGCCGGTATACAGCGATACGGTTTTACCGGAACCGGTCGGCCCGGTAACCAGAATCATTCCCTGCGGCTGCTCCAGGGCATCCATATACAGCTTTTTCTGTTCTTCTTCATAACCCAGAACGTCAATGCCCAGCTTGGCCTGGCTTGGGTCCAGAATCCGCAGAACAATCTTTTCGCCCCAAAGTGTCGGCAAGGTGTTTACCCGGAAATCGATGGCCTTTGTCTTGGACAGCTTCATCTTGATCCGACCATCCTGGGGGACCCGGCGCTCCGAGATATCCAGTTGGGCCATGATCTTTATACGGGCAGAGAGCTTTGGAGCCAGCTTGATAGAAGGGCGCGACATTTCCTTGAGAATGCCATCCGTGCGGTATCGAACCCGGTAGGTTTTTTCATAGGGTTCAAAGTGTACGTCCGAAGCACCGCCACGAATGGCGTCAAGAAGCATCTTGTTCACATACTTTACGATGGGCGCATCGTCCACATCACTTGTCGCGACAACAGCGTCGTCTTCCTGCTCGCCGCCTTCGGTCTCAACCCCCTCCAGGTCCGCGTCGTCCAGATCACCCATCGACGTATCGTGGGACTCAAGATACTTGTCAATGGCTTCCCGGAGCTTGGCGTCGTCAACCAGGATGGCGTCTGTGCTCAGACCGGTATTAAACTTGATCTCGTCTAACGCCTGGATGTTGGTCGGGTCGGAGACCGCAATAAACAGCCGGTTCCCACGCTTATAGAGCGGCAGGGCGTTGTGTTTTCGTATCAGTTTTTCGTCTACGACCTTGTCGGGCATCATCTCCGGCATAAAGGCGTTGAGATCCAGAACCGAAACGCCGAACTCCATCGCGGCGGAGAACGCGAGCCCTCCGCTGTTCGCCAGGTTGTTCTGTACCAGGTAGGTAATGAGTGGAATGCGATTGTGAGATGCTTGAAGAAAGGCATCCTTCGCGACGGATTCATCAATAAGCCCGTCATCGACGAAGCGTCTCGCCAAGCCTGTAAGCGTTACATTGCTTTTATTGGTAGACATAAATTGTGTAAAAAACGCAGCCTAAGTGTCTGAAACGGATGTTGGTCTAATGGAGTGAGTTTAGATGGCTGGCAACGGTTTGGAAAGGCGTGCGGGTAATGAAGTGGTCGTATGCCCGGAAAACACGGTGTCTATGGATGTGTCATCTGACAAAAATTGTCACCCAGTGACGCGTCAGGGCATGGGGTCGACTTCTTTTGTCGATGCGATGAATTTCACAATGTTTTATAAAGTGCTGATAATAAGGCGTTTGTCGACGGCTGACTTTAGTTGGCACGAGCAATGCTTAACGAAATCCAGGCTCTAGATACCGGTCACGGGTGCGATTCCACCGGGCCTGGGCCGTATCGAGTAGATTAACGACAAACACAGAGGTCGACCAATGAAGAACATTCAAATGAATCACGCCCAGAAGGGTTTCACACTTATCGAACTGATGATCGTTGTTGCGATCATTGGTATTTTGGCCGCGATTGCTATTCCGCAGTATCAGGACTACATCTCGCGCACGCAAGTTAGCCGAGTAGTAGGCGAAATCTCTGCTTTGAAGACAGCTATGGAAGAAGAGCTGATGCGCGGTGATGCTCCGGACACTGTTGATACTACAGTAGCTCCGGTGCCAGCTAACGCGGCTGCAGAGCTGGGATGGACAGGTTCTGATTTGTTGGCCACTGCGCTCGGCATTAACATCCCCGCAAACGGCACGGGAACTGTAGTAGCTACTATGGACGGGAATGTAAGTTCCGGCATCAATGGCACGACCGTTACCCTTACTCGCACAGCTGATGGTGTCTGGAGTTGCGCGGTTGACGGTAGCTCAGCATCGGCGTTCAAGGAATCATTCGCGCCGGCTGGTTGTCCTGCATCGTAAATCGCTTTGAGGTAACCTAAAGCGGTTGGTTTATGTCGGGCAAATTATAAAAATTGCCCGACATAATTCTGAAAAGCCCGACGGCGATCCAAAGCCTCGGGCTTTTTTTGTTGTGCGCCAGGCATGGCGCGTAGCGCCTTGACGGGCGCTGTTCCGGTACAGGTGGTGCTGGCCGGATGACTTGGGGGTGCAAGTCCCCTGTGGACCCGGCAAGGGGAACCACTAGCCGGACGGCA
>Ga0207876_1000546_pt1 | contig 10811 bp, 10 predicted proteins | sample MalvirmetaMSP146_FD_184237 | JGI IMG/M metagenome (GOLD analysis project Ga0207876, IMG submission 184237) | Marine viral communities from the Deep Pacific Ocean - MSP-146 (SPAdes) | ecosystem: Environmental > Aquatic > Marine > Oceanic | place: Pacific Ocean | collected 2011-07-10
CCCCCTGAATGCGGTCGATACGACTGCATGGCCGGAGCGGCCCTATCCGCGCCTTTCCAATGCCGCTCCGGTCTTTTCCGTTTCGCTCGAGACACCCCACCCTGGGCGGCTGACACTGTCCTTCCCGGCGCCGTCCGGGGGGGACCTTTTTCGTGCGGCCACCGATCCGGAACCCCGCTCGCAAAGCCGCGATGACGGGTTGCTTAGTACGATTCGTTACGCCTATACCTTCCCCAGTTCATGTTGCCGAAGCGGCTGGGGGAAAGCCGGTCTGTCGATAACGGAGCGAAAACAGAGGGTATTTCCGAGATGCAGCCTGTAGCAGCACTCGCACGAATACGGGGAACGGGGCGCCTCTCATGAAAGCCGTAATTCTGGCCGGTGGCTTCGGGTCGCGCCTATCGGAAGAAACGATCGCCCGGCCCAAGCCGCTGATCGAGATCGGCGAAAAGCCGATGCTCTGGCACATCATGAACATCTACGCCCATCACGGCATCACCGAGTTCATCGTGTGCGCCGGCTACAAGGGCTACATGATCAAGGAATACTTCACCAACCTGTTCATACATCACAACGACATCACGGTGGATCTCTCCAACGGCACGATCGAGCATCACAGTGCCGAGCAGGTGAACTGGCGGGTGACGGTTGTCGACACCGGCATTGAATCCATGACCGGCGGACGCCTGCGCCGTGTGGCGCCCTACCTCGATCCCGAAGAGCCATTCTGCATGACCTACGGCGACGGGCTGGGCGATATCGACATCACCGCCGAGATCGCTTTTCACCGCGACCATGGGCTGGAAGCGACGATGTGCGCAGTCGTGCCGCCGGGCCGTTTCGGCGCGGCCAATATCGAGAACGGGCGGGTTACCTCCTTCGTCGAGAAGCCTAGCATCGGCAACCAGCGCATCAATGGCGGCTTCTTCGTGCTCAACCGCTCGGTCATCGATCTGATCGAGGGCGATGCGACGGTGTGGGAGCGCGGGCCGCTCGAACAGCTCTGCGCTGCCGGGCAGCTTGCCGCCTTCGAGCATGACGGGTTCTGGCAACCCATGGATACGCTGCGCGAAAAGATGCAGTTCGAGGAGCTGTGGAACTCCGGCAAGGCGCCCTGGAAGGTATGGGGCTGAATAGCTTCTGGCAGAGCCGGCGGGTTTTCGTCACGGGGCACACCGGCTTCAAGGGGGCCTGGCTGAGCCTCTGGCTGGAACGGCTGGGTGCAGAGGTATCGGCCTTAGCGCTGGCGCCTGCAACGTCGCCGTCGCTCTATGCGATGGCCGGTCCGTGGAGGGGCGAACACCATATTGCCGACATCCGCGATGGAGCGGCCCTGTCGAGTGTGCTGCAGCAGGCCGAACCGGAAATTGTCATCCACATGGCGGCACAGGCGCTGGTGCGGCCTTCCTACGCCGATCCCGCCGGGACTTATGCCATCAATGTCATGGGCACGGTGAACCTGCTCGATGCCGTGCGCAGCACGCCGTCGGTGCGCACTGTGCTCGTGGTGACCTCGGACAAGGTCTATGCCAACGACGGCCAGCCCAAGGCCTTCGTGGAGAGCGATCCGCTGGGCGGCAGCGATCCCTACAGCAATTCGAAAGCCTGCACCGAACTGGTGTGCCAGAGCTACGCGAAAAGCTTCCTGCGCGAGCAGGGCGTGGTCCTCGCCACCGCACGCGCCGGGAATGTCATCGGCGGCGGCGACTGGGCGGAAGACCGGCTGGTGCCCGATTTCATCCGCGCGCTGGAAAAGGGCGAGCCGGTCATGCTGCGCTATCCCGAAGCCGTCCGCCCCTGGCAGCACGTACTGGAACCGCTCGGCGGCTATCTCACGTATGCCCGCGCGCTGACCGAGGCTGGGGATGCCACCTTGCCCGACGCGCTGAACTTCGGTCCCGACGCACAGGACTTCGCGACAGTCGCCGAACTGGCCGACCAACTTGGCCGGGGGTTCGGTCTGGAACGAAGCTGGGAGCAGGCGCCCGGCTCATGGGCCGGCGAAGCGCCGTTCCTGATGCTTAATTCCGCCCGCGCGGGGGACGTTCTGGGATGGCGCCCCTGTCTCGACCGGGGGCAGACCGTCGACTGGACGGTTTCTTGGTACGACGCCCATCGCCGGGGAGCGGACATGCGCGAATTCACGCTGCGGCAGATCGCAGCCTACGAGGAACGGATGGCATGAGCACGCGCCCCTGCCGGTTCTGCGGCGCGCCGGTGGAGCAGCCCTTCGTCGATCTCGGCGAAACGCCGCTCGCCAATGCCTACCTCACCGAAGCGCAGCTCGCGCAGCCCGAACCGGCCTATCCGCTGCGCGCCTTCGTGTGTTCACAGTGCTGGCTGGTGCAGGCCGACAGCTTCGTGCCGCCCGAGGACATCTTCAGCCACTACGCCTATTTCTCTTCCTACAGCGACAGCTGGGTAGAGCATGCACGGCGCTTCACCGAAATGGCGCGCGAACGCTTCGGGCTGGACGCGGCCTCGCAAGTGATCGAGGTGGCCAGCAACGACGGCTATCTGCTCAAGCACTTCGTCGCCGCAGGCGTGCCTGCGCTCGGGATCGAGCCGGCCGAAAACGTGGCCGAGACCGCTCGGAAGATCGGCGTGCCGACAGAGGCGCGCTTTTTCGGGCAGGATACCGCGCGCGATCTGGTGGCGCGGGGCCTCGCGGCGGACATGGTCATCGGCAACAACGTGCTGGCCCATGTGCCCGACATCAACGATTTCGTCGGTGGTCTTGCTGCGGTGCTCAAGCCCGATGGCGTCGTGAGCGTCGAGTTCCCCCATCTGCTGCGGCTGATCGAGGGGGTTCAGTTCGACACCGTCTATCACGAGCACTTCTACTACCTCTCGCTGCTGGCGGTGGAGACGGTCTTCGCAGCGCACGGCCTGAAGGTCTTCGATATCGAGGAACTGCCCACCCACGGCGGCAGCCTGCGCGTACTGGCCTGCCCGACGGCGTCACAGGCGCACGACATCGGTCAGGGCCTCGCCAAAGTGCGTGCGGACGAAAAGGCCGCCGAGTTCGACAAGCTTGAAACCTACGCTGCCTTCCAGAGCCGCGTGGCGCCGGTGCGCGACGGGCTGCTGGCGTTCCTCGACCAAGCCGCACGCGAGGGAAAATCGGTCGCAGCCTACGGCGCGGCGGCCAAGGGCAATACCCTGCTCAACTTCTGCGGGGGCGGGACCGACAGGATCGCCTGTGTCGTCGACCGCAATCCGGCCAAGCAGGGGCACTTCCTGCCCGGCAGCCATCTGCCGATCCTGCCGCCCGAAACGCTCGCCGAGACCCGGCCTGACTACGTCCTTATCCTGCCGTGGAACATCCGCGAGGAAGTCATGGCGACGATGGGCGAGGTTCGCGAGTGGGGTGGGCGGTTCGTGGTCGCGGTCCCGGAACTGACGGTGCTGGCGTGAAGTTCGTCGCAACCGATGTTGCCGGGGCTTTTGTCGTCGAACCCGAGATGCGCGAAGACGAGCGCGGTGCCTTTGCCCGCACTTTCTGCGCAGGGACTTTCGCGGCGCACGGCCTCGCCAGCGTCTATCCGCAATGCAACGTCTCGACCAATGGCAGGCGCGGCACGCTGCGAGGACTGCATTTCCAGACCGTTCCCAAGGCGGAGGCCAAGCTGGTGCGGGCAACGCGCGGGCGGGTGTTCGATGTTGCGCTCGACCTGCGGCCGGATTCGCCCAGCTACCTGAAGTGGGCGGCGGTCGAGCTGGATGCCGCCCGGCACAATGCCTTCTACATTCCCGCCGGCTGCGCCCACGGGTTCCTCACGCTTGAGGACCATTGCGAGCTGTTTTACCAGATGTCCGAGCCCTACGCCCCGGATCTGGCTCGCGGCGTGCGCTGGGACGACCCCGCTTTCGCCATCGCCTGGCCCTTCGCGCCCGAAGTCATCGCTACGCGCGATGCCAACTATCCCGATTTCAGCAACGAGGTGGTCCCTTGACCGACACGAAACTCAGCATCTGCATTCCGACCTACAACCGGGCGGAGTACCTGCGAACAGCGCTGACATGCCTGGCGGAAGCGGACTTCGATTTTGCCCATGAAATCGTGATCTCGGACAACGCCTCCAGCGACAACACGCAGGAGGTCGTGCAGGGCTTTATCGATCAGGGTCTGCCGATCACCTATCTGCGCATGCCGCAAAACGCCGGTCCCGGGCCCAATCTCACCAACGCGATCCAGCACGCCTCGGGCGAGTACATGATCTATCAGGGCGACGACGACCTGCTGATCCTGCCGCGGATCAAGGAGGTGATCGCCTATCTCGAGGCCAATCAGGACGTCAGCGTCTGCCATGCGCCATGGTATCTCTACGACGAGGTTCAGGGCGTCGATCACCGCAAGTTCTATGAGGTGGATGCCGATGTGAAGTTCGAACGGCAGGACTTCCTGAGCGTGTTCGAATTCATCTTCCAGAAGCACATCTTCCCGGAAATCGCGATCTACCGCATGTCGAGCGTTCGCTCGTCCTTCGTGCCGCGCTTCTTCTGCTTCTGGCCTTTCGTCTATCTCGCCCACTTCCTCGATCAGGGCGCGGTCACGTTCCTCAAGGACCCGTTCTACCGCTCGGTCACCGTGTCCAAGGTCGCGCCCAACCGCGAGCAGGCGGGCAACGAGGACGTCATGACCTCATGGGACATGTATCGCGGCGGCCTCGAATACTTCCTGCACTTCGGTGTCAGCCGCGGCAAGCTGAGCGACGACGAGGAAGCGCGCGCGCTCTACGACCGCATGTGCCACATCTTCACCGCCCTGCGCATGTCGGTGGCGGTGCGTTTCTGGGTTGCGCGCAACGACTATGTGCGGGCCTATGAACTCTACACGCGCATGGCCATTGCCGGTTTCGGCGATCATCCCAGCGTCGCGGAACTGCGCTCGCAGTTCCCGGTAATGGTCGGCCTGCAGACGCTGGCCTACAAGGTCAGTTCCATACCCGAGATCGAGCGCCTCATCCTGAGCGACGCCGATGATCCGCAGGCGATCGGCGAAGTCCTGCGCAAGCTCGGCTTGGCGGACCATATCGAGGTGACGGGCGATATGGGCGAGAGCGATACGCAAGCGGCGTCGACCGCCGTGCTCGTGTCATCGCAGGAAGCGGCCGATACCTTTGCAGCTCGGGGCTTCGACCCGCACTTCGTGTTCCTAGAAAGCGATCTGATGCAGTTCGTGCTGGTCTGAGGCCGCTCAGTCCGTCGAGAACAGGTCGGGCAGTCGAGGCGAAAGCGCCTTGAGCGACGGATCGTCGGGGAAGCAGTGCGTGAAATGGGCCAGAGTGCCTTTTCGCGCCGAGCCCTTGGGTTCCTTTTGCGAACCGGTGCTCTCCTGCGTGGAAAGGAACCACTCGGCCGGCGTCGCTCCGAGTATGGCGCTATAGTCGATCTTCCGCTTCTCTACCGAGACCACGTCGCGGTAGATCGCCGCGAACTCTCCGGCGGATTTTGCTGCAGTCCGGGTTTTGGCCATAAAACGGGCCGCAGCCTCTCCGATCCTTGCGACCATGTCCGGATTGCGCAGCATCCATTTCAGGCGCTCGGCAGCAGCGGGGGCATCGGCTTCGATGAATCCCGTGCGGCCATGCTCGACGATGGCGCGTTCGGCGGGATTGGCGAAGACGAGCGGTGCGCAGCCCAGCGACATGGCTTCGATCAGCGCGTTCTCGGCAGTGCCGAAGTGCTCGGGCTGCAGCAGGTAAAGGAAGATCCCGGTCTGCCGCAGCACCTCTTCGGGATCGTCAGTATGACCTGCAAAGCGCACCGCTTCGGGCTTGCGCATGGTCGAAGCACGGCGAAGGACCGGACTGCCCGCCTCGACCTCGCCCCAGATCGACACTGGCGTATCGGGTTCTGCGCGGTCGACCACCTCGAAGAAGTCGGGGCTCAGCTTGCTGAAATCGACCGTGCCCAGATAGCCGATATTGCCCGCCCGCTGCGGCGTTGCAGGCGCGGGCGTCGCAAAACCGAAACCGCTGTTGACCACGCCCAACCCGGCGCAGTCTTCGGGCGCAAGCGCTTGCACGGCGGCGGCTTCCATCGAGCAGGCCGAGGTAAACAGAAAGCGAGGCGGGGCGGTAAGCAGGCCAGCAGGAATACACGGCGCATGGAGGCCGGAAATGTGCGCCCAGATCACCGTACGGGCTTCGGGCAGGTCCCACCGGCCCAGGCACTCATAGAGGCGCGGGTGGTTCCACCATTCGATCTGCAGCACGTCCGCCTGCGCGATCAGGTCTCGCGCGACCTGCGGCCCCGGCGCTACGGTTATCGTCCCGCCGGCCTGCCCGACTGCGGTCGCGTAGCGCCTGTCGCGTGGTTCTTCGAGCAGCAGGTAGTGGCGCTGCACATCGGCGCCATCGGCTGCGCAGAGCGCGGCATGGGCCTTGCCCACGCCGCCGCCCAGGTGCGCAGCGATATGCAGGATCTTCATTCTGCAGCGATGGCGCTCGGCTCCCTGAAGCCGCCCGGGGCCTCCACGGAGGGATCAATGGTCACCAGCTTGTTGAACGTGTCGAGCAGCGTGGGGCGGAATTCATCGACATTGTCGGGCAGGCAGTGCGTCAGTTGGCCGCAATCGCCGCAGACGCCGTTTTCACATCGGCGCCCTTCGAGATGCTGCAGGCGCAATGCGTTCATCTTGTCGGAGTTCCAGATCTCCTTCATCGACTGCTCGCGCACGTCGCCGATCACCAGTTTGCGCCCCCAGTCGAGGAAGCAGGAACTGACAAGGCCGTCGGCGTTCACCGAGTAGCCGTAGAAGATGTAGGGGCAGGTATCCGTGGGCGTCACGTCCTGCTGGTAGATGCCCTTCTCGATCTTCACGCCGGTATGCGCCTCGATGTCGAATTCGGGCCAGCAGGGCGCGAAGTTCTCGACAAAGATGCGGTCGCAGTAGTTGCCGAAGGTGTCGAAGAACTCCTTGCGCTGATCCTCTGAGATCAGCTCGCCCGGGATCTTGATCGCGATTTCCATCTGGCCCTTGTTTTCATAGAGCCACTTCACGTTCTTCACGAAGGCGGGGAAATCGAAGTCGAAGCCGGTGAACTGCTTGTACTGCTCGTTGGTCATGCCATCGACGGAGATGTTGATGCGGTCGAGCCCGGCCTCGACTACCGGCCCGGCGCGTTCCGGCGTCATCAGCGTGCCGTTGGTGGTCGTGTCGATGTAGAGGATGTGATCGGCCTGCTTGGCATAGCGCACCATGTCGGCCAGCCGCTTGTTCAGGAACGGCTCGCCGTCCTTGTACATGCGCAGCACCTTGATGGGCTGCGAGAACTCCGCGAGATCGTCGACCACCTTGGTGAAGACATCGTACTTCATCGCGCCCTGATAGCGGCCGGTGTCGGCGATCATGTCGCGGTGACCGGTGGGGCAGAACTTGCACTGGAAGTTGCAGGCGCTGGCCGGGTCGACGAAGACGACGAACGGGGTCTCCAGCGGAATGACCGTTTCCAGCGGCGTGCGCCCTTCCAGATTGATCCGGGGCTTCAGCTGCGCTTTCATAAGAACTCCAGTAGTTCGGCAGATTTTTTGAGATTGCACACGCCGACCACTGCTGCGGGGTCGGACGGACGAGGCGGCTGGCCTCCGAATTTCAGCAGGTCGCGCCGGCCGTAGCTGTCGGCGATCCGCTCGGCAAAGGCGCGCACGGTCAGCGGCTCGCCCGAACATATGTTGATGACGCCAGTCTGGCCGCTGTCGACGACATTGGCAATCATCGCACCGGCCTGACGCACATCGAGGAAGTCGCGGACCTGGGTACCGGCGGAAAGGTCCGCCTGTTTGCCGGCCTTTAGCTGGCGGTGGAGGTAGGCGCCGATCCGGGCGGGGTGCTCGTCCTCGCCGTGCAAGTAGAACAGGCGGCACCAAGAAAAGTGGGTGTCGTGCTGCGCGAGCCATTCGCGCATCATGTGATAGGTTGCGACCTTGCACGCGGCATAGAAATTGGCCGGTTCCAGCGGAGCATCGACGCAGAGGTTCTCGCCCGGCAGGCGGTATTCCATGCAGGTCCCCACGCCAATGACATGGTCGACGCCAGCCTGTACTGCGCCGTGCGCGAGGGCGAAGCTGCCCTGCACGCAATCCGCGTTTTCGGGCGCGTTGAGGTAGCGGCCGTGCTCGACGTACCAGGCGGCATGGATGACGGCGTCCACACCTTCGCAGGCCTGCGCCCACCAAGCGGCGTTGCGTACGAAGATGTCGTCGGTTTCGATGATCGCTGTCTGAGGTGTGGGAACGGCAAGACGGGACGCGGTGCCGGGACGGACCGTGACACGCACGTCATGGCCCCGCCGCTGGAGATAGCGGTGGATCGCCCGACCGACGAAGCCGGTCGCTCCGGTCAACAACACCACGCTCATGGCAAATCTATAAGCCCTTTTCCCCTTGAGCGACACAACTACCAAGGTTTGGTTAACGATTCCCATACGCTTTGCGTGTGATAAGTTCGTGGTTCGTCACGGGGAGTACGGGAAAGGTCATGCGCGAAAGGGGTCCAGCGGTGCTGACCGGCGCCAATCGCTATGGCCAGCGTCAGTTCTCCGAAGTGCCGCGGCGCAGCGAAGCGCGCGCGCTGCTGGCCGAACTCCGAGACGGTACCTGCCGCGCAACCCCGCAGCCCCCTCGCTTGCCGATCACCCTCTACGGCGGCGGCGACATGGGAAGGATGGCGCGCGACTACTTCGCCTCGCTCGGTCACGAGATCGGCCTTGTCGTCGATCGCAATGCCGAAGCGCTGCGCGAGGATCCGTTCTGGCGCGGCGTGGAGATTGCCCACCCGCAGGATGTTCCGCCTCGCGTGAAGCAGGATGCGCAGCTTGTCCTCTGCGTCGCCACGGCGCCTTTCAAGCCGCTCGAAAGCGAACTGGCGGCCGATGGCTGGGCTGAGGTTGTGCCGTTCTACGATGTCGCCGAAAGCCAGCGCGACCGGCATCCGCTTTCTAACGGCTGGTTCGCCCATCCACTGAGCGACACCGATTTCGCGCGCACCGCGGACGTCCTCTATGCCTGGGACGACGATCTGTCGCGCGCGCATCACCTTCAGTTCCTGGCGTGGCGCATGTTGCGCGAGGAGTGGACCTTCGAAGGCGCGCCCGTCACCGGAAGCGACCGCTTTTTCATTCCGGACGTTACCGCGCGTGCCGAAAGGCTGGGCGTGTTCGTCGATGGCGGCGCGCATCACGGGCAAGTCACCCGCAAGTTCGCGGCGCTGCGCGAAAATGTCTTCAGGCAAATCGTCGCCATCGAACCCGACCCCGACAACTTCGCTGCCATTGAAGCCATGCGTGCAGCCATGGGACCGGAAGTGACCGAGCGGATCACGCCCGTAGCGGCAGCGTTGGGAGCGGAAAGCGATACGCGGCCTTTCCATCGCGGTCTCGGCTACGCCTCACAATTTTCCGCGACGGGACGAGACATGCTGCGCAGCATAACGCTCGACAGCCTCGATCTCGCGCCCGATTTCATCAAGCTCCATCTGGAAGGCGCGGAGCTCGATGCGCTGCGCGGTGCGCGTGAAACGATCCGGTGCCACCGGCCTGTCATTGCCGTTACAACCTATCACAATGCCGACGGCATCTGGCGCACGCCGGCATGGCTGATGGACACACTGGAGGACTACCGTTTCCTTATGCGGCTGCACAGCTGGTGCGGCACCGGCGCGGTGGTCTATGCGCTGCCGCAAGAGCAAGGGTGATCCGATGACAGCCTATGCTCACGATAGCCACCTGATCTTCGACCTCGGGATGAATAACGGGGACGACACCGATTACTATCTGAAGCTCGGCTACGATGTCGTCGCGCTGGAAGCCAATCCCGCGCTTTGCGCCAAGGCTTCGGAGCGTTTCGCCGATGCAGTGGAGCAGGGCCGCCTCACCATCGTCCAGGCTGCCATCTGGGAGCGCTCGGGCGAGACGAGCTTCCTCGTCAATCTCGACAACGACCACTGGAGCAGCATCGATCCGGGCTGGGCCGAGCGCGACGACAGCACGTGCGAGCGCATCACCGTGCAGTGCGTGACGCTGCCCGAACTGTTCGCGCGGTTCGGCGTGCCCTACTATCTCAAGATCGATGTCGAAGGGGTCGACCATGTCGTGCTCGACCAGCTTCGCGGCGCACCGCTGCTGCCCGCCTGCATCAGCGTCGAGGATTGCCGCTTCGGCTTCGACTACATGGAAACCCTCGCCGCTTGCGGCTACGACGGGTTCAAGCTGCTCGACCAGTCGACCGTCGAGGGACGGACCGATGCCGAACATGGCCACGTCTTCCCCGCCGGTGCCTCCGGTCCGCTCGGCCGCGATATCGAGGGGGACTGGCTCTCGTACAACGACATGGTGGAACACTACGCCACGACCGTGCGCGACCGCGAAGGCAACCGCCTCGCCCCGCGTACGCGCTGGTGGGACATCCACTGCACACGCCTCACATGATCGGGAATTGATTGCATGTCTGAAAACGCCAAGTTCGCTGCCTATGTGCAGGACAACATCCGCGGCATCGGCGAGGACACTGCCTTCCTCGGCATGACGCAGATCTGGCTGCGCGAGGCGATCCGGCACAACTATGCGCAGAACTTCACCTGGCTCGGCCGCCCGATCATTCAGGTGCCGCAGGATCAGTACGCAATCCAGGAACTGATCTGGACTTGCCGCCCTGACCTGATCATCGAGACCGGCATCGCGCATGGCGGATCGCTGATCCTCTCGGCCTCGATGCTGGCGATGCTCGACTACTGCGATGCGCTGGAAGCCGGTACCGTGCTCGATCCCAAGGCCAGCCGCCGCAAGGTGGTGGGCGTCGATATCGAC
>Ga0207876_1000548_pt1 | contig 10767 bp, 9 predicted proteins | sample MalvirmetaMSP146_FD_184237 | JGI IMG/M metagenome (GOLD analysis project Ga0207876, IMG submission 184237) | Marine viral communities from the Deep Pacific Ocean - MSP-146 (SPAdes) | ecosystem: Environmental > Aquatic > Marine > Oceanic | place: Pacific Ocean | collected 2011-07-10
GTTCGCAGCCCGGTATCAGTCAAATACGTAATGGGTTCAGGGCTGGAAGTAGGCATCGATCCTTCCCTCCATATCGATTTGTATTTCGCTCTGGGTGCGGGCTTCGATGTCAGAATAGTATTCGGAGAGGTCCATCTTCGAAAAATCGAGGGCCTGGAACTCTTCGGGCGTGAAGCCGCGGCAGTTGGGATTTTTGGGCGTGCCCCAGCCTGTCTGGTTGAAGGCGATGAGCTGGGGGCGCCCCTGTTCCTGGATGATGCGCCCGAGCCGGGTGTTGAAGCAGCAGTGCCCCTTGGCCTTCTGGACACAGACGCCCAGGATCTTGGAGGCACAGTAGGTGCCGACTTCGTGGCACATGTCCGAGCCGCGCAGCATGCCGGTTTCCATGTCTTCCTGGTCGCAGCCCGCGAGCAGGACCTCGATCATGAAGTTGACCGCAAGGCTGATCGCGATCGAGGTCGGATCGATCCCGACGATGAGTGCGTTCGCGCCTGCACTGGCGGCTTCGCCTGCCGTGGCGCCGGCCTTGAAGGCGGTATAGGCGGCTTTCATGCCGGTGAAGACGCCCTTGGCGACCGCGATCTTGGTTCCGATCGAGGAAATCGACGAGCCCATGCCGTCCTTGACGATCTTGCCCCTGTCCTTGCAGCAATTCTGGAAGCTGTCGGAAAGCCCCGGCGGACGGCAGCGCATGGCGCGCCCGGAAAAGATCTCGATTTGCGCGGTGCAGTTCCCCTCGGCATCGAGCGCGCCATCGGCCCGAACGCCCGGATCGTTCATGGCGGGTTCCTCGGCGATTGGCGTTGCATCGGTATCGAGGCAGGCGTGGGGCGAACAGGCTGGAGGGCCGCCCGAGGCAGGTAGCTCGCATGCGAACTGGTCCCCGAGCGGGCAGGCGTAGGAACCGTTAGTATCCGCCACACAGGTCACTGCTTCGATCGGGCAGACCCAGGCTTCGCTGGTGGTTGCAAGGCAGCTGGCGGTTTCGCCGGCCGCGGCGGCATCGCCGTTGCCGTCGAGATCGGCGGCGCAGAGCGCATCGGCTTGGGCGGGTGCCGTGATGGCAAAGCTTGCGCCAGCCATGAGCGCAATGAGGGGGCTGGACGCTCTCATCGCACAGCGCTCGTGCAGACCATGTCCGCGCCTGCGAGCCGCACGGTCTGCATCATGACCACGGCCTCGGGAAAATCATCTAGGCAGCCGCAAGCGCTTACAATCTTTTCACCGGGGCCTGCGGGACAGGCATTGGCGCTGTCGCACACGTGGTAGAAGCTGTCGTAACCGGCCGGATCGTTCTGTTTTGCGCCAACCACACCGGCAGGCGCTGCATCGGTATTGGCGCGCGGCGCGCGCGTCTTGCAGATCGCTTCGCATGTCGGCACCGAGCCCCGGTCCGGCAGGCTGAAGGGGCGCGTCGAGGTCGTGACAGTGCCATCGGACGCGGTTTGGCGATCGGCGAGCAGGGTTTCGGTGGAGTTGTCGATAATGTGCGCGCCGCGGCTGAGATCGGGTTCGGGTAGGGCTGCGCTATCGACGATGCAGCGGTATTTCCGCTCGCGGCTGAAGAAGTCGCGGGCGAACTGGAAGGTGCAGGCGCCGGTCCCGAACAGGCGGGTCTGGCGCAGTGGACGAAGGCCGGTGCCGACCCCGTTCACGACTGTAGCCACCCCATCGACTGTCTCATTGTAGAGGCGGCATGTGTCGTCAGCGGCATTGGCGGCGCACAAGTCGATCAGCCGCTCGCTCACATCGCATCCCGTTTTCGCGGTGATCTCGATGTCGATGTAGCCCTGGCGGCCATCGCCGCCGCCGCGCACCCTTGCGGCGACAGTGGTCGAACCCGCCTTGAGAAGCGGGGCAATATCGATATCGAGCGGGACATAGGGATCGCTGCCGCCTTGGCGGCAATCACCTGTCGGCAGGCCATCGGTGAGCCAGGGGCGTTTGCCGGCCGAGCCAATGATTTGGCTGTTTACGCGGCCCTGGACCCAGTCGTCGGCGCCAAGGCCGACGACGCGCGCGGAAACGATGCGGTCGGGCGCATGGGTATCGATAATCGCGCTGAAAAGCGGGGGCACATCGCTGCAGTTCCCGTTGCCGCCGATCCGGTAGCGCAGGCAATCGGTGCCGCAACTCGTGACCGACTGCACCGCGCCCGATACACCCAGCACATCGTCGAAGGTCCAGGAGCGGACCGTGATCTCCCGCTCGATCGTGCATGAGCGTGTGACTTCGGCCTTGCCGGAACCGGCCGCCGAGCCTTGCAGAGCCTGGAACACCGAGTTCGTGGAGCTCAGCGCAAAGGCATCGCCGCCGATCGCGGTGGGATTCTTGCGGTAGGCGGTCTCGGCGGTCGCATCGCCGCCGGTGCAACTGGTGGTCAGCGCACCAACGTAGTCGATCACGGGGCCATTGATCCGCGCTTCGGCAACGCCGATCGCGGGGAAGGCGGTGGTGAGCGCGCCGACCATTCCGCCGCCCAGATCCTTGAGCACGGTCGCCAGATTGCCGAAGACGAGATTGCTGCCGCAGCTGGCATTGACGCAATAGCATCCGGCCAGCTCGGGCATCTGGACCTCGGTCAGCTTCAGGTCCTTTGCCGCATCCACGCCCCAGCGAAAGGAACGGCAATTGGCCCAGGTGCCCGGATCGCAGGAGAGCACACCATTGGCGCAGATGCCCGAGATCGGGACGGGCAAGTTCGAGCTCGTATCGAAAGTACCGTCCATGTCGGTGTCGCGCGAGATGCGAACGAGGCCGATGTCGCCGGTGGCGGCAGGCTGGATCAGCACTTCGAGCAGCTTCGCGCTCTTCTGGCAGGCGATGGCGGGCGTGAAGCTCTTGCTCCCGTCGATCGTCGTCACGGCCTCTCCGCTCAAGGCTGGCCTCACATAGGTATCGAGGAGCACATCGCTGCTCCCGGTCTTCGCGCGCGATGCGCTGGCGGCGGTTCGGGCGCGTTCCTCCACGCTCTGGGCCTGCAGGACGGCAGGCAGCAGCAGGAACGTGCTTGCGGCAAGATGGGACCAGGGTCTCATTGGCTGCTTCCAGCGGAAACGAAGCTGGCGCTAATGATGGAGAAACAGCCAAGGTTGGCCGGCACGGCCGCGGCGCAGCCCGGGACGGTTGAGAGGAGGAACGTCCGGGCTATCCGCCAACGGCCGTGCCGGCCGGGGGTGGAGCGGCCCTGCCGGGGGGCAGACAAGGCCGCTCCTGTTCCGCGTGCGTCCCGGCAGCCTTCGTGGCTGTGGCGGGCAGACCATTGCGGGACCGGGCCGCGCGCGGAATGAGGATGCGGTTTGGTGCGTGCCGGGTGAGCGTTCATGGCGTGCTCACTCCGGCGCAGCAGATGATTTTCTCGAAGAGCATGAACTGGGCGTTGTCCTGCCCCGGGGCATGCTTGGCCGATGACCACAGCGCGCCCGGCCGCCCGACATTGACGCAACTACCGCCCTTGACCGGCTCCATGAGCTGGTACTTGTAGCGGCTCTTGGTCCAGATGGGCTGGCGGATGAACGAGCAGCCGTCGGCCGAGGAAATGGTGAGCGTGCCAAGGCGCCCCATCATGAAGGTGCCGCGCGCCGCCAGCCCCGCCCAGGCCTCGACACTGTCATCGAAATGGATGTCTCCGGCGACCGGGTAGGTCGCGCCCCAGGAGCCCATGCACCAGAAGAGCGGATCGATGACCTTGCCAGCGGCCGCAGCCGCGCTGTCGGCCATGCAGGCAAGTCCCGCGGCGGGATTGCCGAAAAGGATGCCTTCGGGCTGGATGATCGCGCCAAGCGTTCCCGATTGCCAGGTCGGTAGAACCTCGGTGATCATCGCCACATCGAAACCGTCGTCCTCGAGGCAGGGCAGGTCGGTGAACATGTCGAGCATCTTCCAGACCGGCGAGATGTAATAGTGCATCTGCGCGAACATCTTGCGCGTGTTCGTCCCGTCCGAAATCGAGCTCTGGCTGCCCTGGAGACGGCCATGGGTGGGCATGAGATCGGCGCCCAGCGCCATCATGCAGCCCGGCTCGGTCACGACGTCGATCATGCGGTTTGGCGACCAGAAGCTGACCTTGACCCCGAACCAGAAGGTCGCGCCCTTGCGGCAGGCGCAGAGCGGCTTGGAGGAGGACTGCGCGTCGAGCTCGCGCGAGAGCTTGTCAGTGCTGCCCACGCGCACGCCGCCAACCGTGATCGGGAAGATGCAGTTCCAGCGTACCTTGGTGATCGGGTTGAACACGGTGCCTGCCGGGCAGGATGAGGCCTGGGCGGGAGACGATGCGGCGAGGCCAGCAGCCAGCAGAAGAATAGTGGCCAGTGCGGTTCGGGCGCGTGAGCCTTTCATGGCAAGGGCCTCCGATCGCTGGCGGGTTTCGTTGCCGAGACCGGCCGGGAACCCTGCCGATCGAGCCGGACTTCGGTAAGTTCGAGCTTCCTGCCTTGCTGGTGTACCACAACGGGCGCGACGGTGAGGCCGAGCCGCTGCTTCACGCGCTCTTCGAGAATGAAGATCGGCCGGCCCCATCGCTCCGAAAGCGTAATCGCATCCTCGTCATGCGCATCGCCGGCCGCCAGGAGGATGAAATCGGTCATACCCGCCGTCCTGAGCGCCCAGTCGAGATCACGCGGCCGGACGATGACGAGGCGCTGGGGAAGCGTCACGTAATCGAGCGGATTGAAAGTAAAGCCCCTGGGGTAAAGGACCTCGCCGCCTGGCAGGCGGATCTCGGTATCGAGCGTGTAGAAGGGAACCACATTTCGCGTCCGGTTGACGGTGGCGGGCGCCAGCGCTGCGGCCTTCATCGCCGACCATCTGGATCGAGGGCCGAATTGCCCGCGCATGTCGGCAGGGAGCTTCGCAGTGCGTACCTCGATCTCTGTCAGGGCATCGGGCTCGGCGATGGGCCAGGTCCGCCCGATCGTCGATGTCGCGGCATCTGCCGCCCCTCCGAGAAGGGCGGATGCCAGCACCAGCGTGGCGACGGTTACGGCCTGGAAAATGGCCACCGCGCGGGCGTGATCATGTCGGGGCGGATGCATCATCACCGGCGCCTCCGGCGGCGCACGTGATCGAGGATATTGCAGGTAACGCCTGACAGCACGATCAGGAGCATGCCGCTGGCAAGGCAGGCGATCCCGACAAGGAACGCGCCGCGCATCACCAGCGGCGTGGGTTGGCCGAGGGTGAGGCCCGCCGCGAGCACCAGGGCCGCCATCATCAGGCTTTCGATGAAGATCAGCCGGAAGCGCCAGCGCAGGGCTGCGGCCTCGGCGCGAATGGCAACGCGCGCCTCGATGATCCGCTCGATCTCGGCATCCTTGCTCCAGTCGAGGCTCATCTGGTCGGGGTGGCTGGGGCGCTGTCGCATCATGCTGCCTCCTCGTCATCGGCGGTGAGAAGGAGCGGCGAGCGGGTGCCGAGGATTTCGGTCGGATTGACCCCTGCGAGTTCGCAGACCGCCTCGAGCGGCGAGCGGCCTCGGCGAATGAGCGCCTCGAAGGCGGCCACTTCGGTAGGCGCGGACGTGTTGATCCAGTAGCTGAAGGGATCGACGACGAGCCGCGCGATGCCAAGGCCCAGAGGGGAGTCGATGAAGACTTCGGAGTAGTTGGGCTTGTTGTTGCGGACCGACTTCAGGAGGTCGAGCACGAAGGGTGAGTAGTCGAGGATCTTGTTCTCGACCGCCTTCTCGTACGTCGAACCCTGGAGCAGGAAGCGGGTGGCGGCGTTTTCGAGGATGACCTGGCCGGTGCCGCCGAAGAGCAGGAGGTCGTTCATCGACTGCATGACGATGCCGAAGCTGCCCTGGTACTTGCGTGCGCGGCGGTAGCCTTGCCCGAAGGCTTCGGCGAGGCGCGAGAGGTCCTGGCCATCGCTGCGGGTCATGAATTGCGCAGCCTCGTCGCACAGCACGAAGCGCGGCCGGTCGCGGCCCGAGAGATAGAGTTCCTGGGTGACGGCGTTCACCACCACCATGACCACGACGTTGAACAAGTCGGGCATGTTCTTGAGGCGTTCGAGCTCGAGCACCACGAACTCGTCGCTCGAGATGTCGAAGGTCGATGGCCCGTTGAAGTAGTGACCGTAGGCGCCGTCCGACCCGAAGTCGCGCAAATTGAAGGCGAGCTCGCGCGCGACGGGGAGGAGATGCTCGACCTTGTCGAGATGGGTCCGGGTCTGGACCGGATAACTTCCCAGCCACTCGCGCACCGCATCGATGCCGCGTTCGGAGCGGCCAGTATCAATGGTCCACTGGACAGCGGATTTGAGCAGGTTCCATTCCGAGGTGGAAACGCCCTTCCGGGTGGCGGCATTGGCCATTTCGGCAACGATGGCGACGGCCATGGCGATCGCGGACTGCTTGTCCTCGCCGTCGATGGCGAGCCCCAGATCGAAGGGATTGAGGACGAGGCGTTCCTCGCCAAGATCGATGTAGCGGCCCGAGCAGAGGGTGCACAGCTTGCGGTAGGAACCGCCGATATCGATGATGCGGATGAGGGCGCCGCTCGCGTAGTATTGCTGGCACAGGTTGTTGAGGAGGAAGCTCTTGCCCGCGCCGGACTCGGCCGAGACGATGAAGTTGTAGTTGTTGATGCGTGGATCGAAGAGATCGAGCGTGATGAGCTGGCCCTTGCGGCCGGTGTAGAGGAGGGCCGGACGCCCGCCCCCGCGAAAGTCGGTCTGGATCGGGCTCATGAGCACGGCGGCCTTGACCGGCATGCGAAAGTCCCGCTCGAGCATGCGCAGCGTCTTGCCGTCAGGATAGAGCCCGAACGGCAGGCTCATCGGCAGCAGGATCGGATTGAGGTAGCTTTCCTCCTGCATCATGAAGGGCAGGGGCTCGGCTTCCCACAACCGCCTTGCGCGCGCGGCCATTTCTCGCGCTTGCCCTCGGGTTTCGCCGAAGACCCAGACCGAGGGGATGACGCGCACGAAGCGGCTGCTCCCGGCCTCGTCGAGCACCCAGCTGATTTCCTCGATCTGCTTGCCGACCTCGACCGCGAAGGAGCCTGCGGCCTTCTGGGCCGAGAGAATCTGCGCGCGCTTGTGGATCTCGAACGCGCTGTGATCGAACAGGACATTGAGGGTGTAGAGGAAGGGGCCGCCGATCTGGTCGCTGTCCTCTGCCGAGCCTCGGATACCGCCCGTGAGCCGGCTAGCCCGTTCGGCAGTGATCCGGCGGGCGGGCGCCTTGGGGGTGAGGCAGCGCGCGACCTGGCCGCCGAGGTAGACTTCGGGGCCCTCGAACAGCAAGTCCGGCCCGGCATCGATGATCTGCTTGCGCAAGGGGCGCGGGGCGCTGCCATCGCTGGTGCCATTGGAGAAATGGCCCGGAGCCGAGGTGAACACGCCGTTGAAGACGCGGCGGTAGAAGGCCATCAGGGCTTCGGGCGGCATCGGTGCGATCCCGAGGCGTGCGAGTTGCTCCTCGATCTGGCGCCGTGGATCGCGGCCCAAAGGCTTGCGCGTCTTGACCGCCAGGAAGGTGCGGAAGTTTCGCACCGGGATACCGTGCAGCGCGCCGAGTCCGTGCCGGCCTTCGCGCAGGTACTCGTAAGTGCGCCGCGCGGAGGCCTGGATCAGTGGATCGTCGCGGGTCTTGAGGTCAAGGAAGGCATCAAGCGCGTTGTCGATGAGCGGATCGGCAAAGCTGATGATCTGTAGCACCGTTCCGGGGTCGAAGTGGATGTTGAGGAGACCCAGCAGCGCCGAATGCACATGGGCGAACATGTAGGCGCTGGGTGTCAGTTCCCAGGCGTAGCCCCAACCATCATCGATCGTGAGGAACGCGCCTTCCTCCTCGGCCCAGGCGACGAGCGGCAGGTGATCGGAATAGGAATCGCGAGAGACCTGCCGGCGCAGCGCCGCGAAGCTGAGATCGCCGATCCTGTCCCTGCTGCTGTTGGGGCGGGCGCTCATCGGCCGGTCTCCGATGCAGGCATAGGTTCAGCATGCCCTGGGCCGCCGGTGGCGATGCCATCGACAGGCCTTTCGCGGATCTGTCCCAGCACCGGCAGCTGCGCGGCAGGGGACACGGGCTTTACGAGATAGCCGCCCACCACCCAGGTCGGGCGCTCCAGGATCGAATAGACGTAGCGCGGCATGAACAGCCGGTCGGGACGCTGCCGGTCGGCATAGGGCAGGATCAGCGTGCGCACGGTCTCGCCCGACTTCAGCATCGGCGTTACCGGGGCCTCGATCAGGCCCTGGAGTTCGCGGTAGACGCTGTCGCGGTAGCCGGCGAAGGCATCCGCAGCGTCGCGGGCACTGCCGCGCAAGTTACCGGCAGCCTTGCCGCTATCGCGCAGCAGCTTCCTGTCGTTGGTCACGGCCGGATCCGAGCGTCCCTTGCGGCCCGCGCGCGCGTCCTCGTAGGCGTCCTCGGGATGGATGCACTGGCCATGATCGGGGTTCTTGCAGGAGAACTTTTCCGGGTAGGGCGACATGATCGAGCCGAGCGAGGCGCAGCCGGAAAGCGAGCCCGCGAGGGCCATCAGCACGGGTGCGATCAGGCGCGTGGTTCGCGGCTTGGAATAATCGGGGAGCAGGACCATGGGAGCTTCTCCGGATGTTGAGCAGCGGTGCAATGAGGGAAAGCAGGGCATCAGAACTGCGATCCCGCGCCGGGCTTGATCTCGAGGGCAACGCCCTCCTGGATGACGACGACCACGTCCTTGGCAGCGCCAACCTCGACGATTGGCCCCGCCTGGCGGGCGAGATCGAGGTAGAAGTCGGTGAGCTTGTCCGAGGACTTGGAAAGCCCGCCTGCGATCCCGGTTTTTGCGGCATCGGCGGCATCGAGCGAGCGCACCGTGCCGAGCGCGGAGGTCGAGGTTTCGCCGAAGGTATTCTCGACGCTTTGGCTGATCCCGCTGATGGTGCCCGCTATGAAGCTGCGGGCAAGGGCGGCTCCGGCCCGCGTCACCACGCGGCCCGAGAGGCCCTTCTTGCCATCGGCATCGACGAAGAAGCCCTTGACCGGTTGATCGACGACGGAGTGTTCATCGAAGTCGACACACGAGAGGCTCACCAGCTGGACCTCGACGCGCTCCTTGGCGAGGCTGCCGGTGGCATTGCCGATGACGAAGCACCCGGAAAGGTTGGCCTTGACGTCGTTGGGCAGGACGGCCGGCGCCTGGACCCGGGCGATGATCGGCTCGGGGTTCGAGGTCGCATCGCGGCTTGCCAGGGCATCAACGCCCGTCAGGAGCCGCGCCTTCATGAAACCAGGCGGCAAATAGATCGTCCGATTCTTTTTTTTCGAGTCCGTAGCCGAACCGTCGGCGACCTTGGCGAGCACCGGGCTCGTCGCAGACCCGATCGCGCCGACGACCTTTTCGACAGGCGGTGCAGGCGGGGCCGAGGGCGGCAGCGGCGGCGTGGCCGTGATGGTGTCGGGAATGCCGTCGGGCGGGGGCGGAAAGGAGGGTATGTCTCCGTCCAGTGCCGGTGGCAGATCGCCCAGGTCTTCGCCGAGGGCCGAGGCGCCGGTCTGGCCCGGCGCCTTGCCTTCCTCGATCGCGGCGAGCCGGTCGCCCAACAGCTTCTGGTCGTCGAGCACTTTCTTGAAATCGCCGCGCAGCTTCTCCTCGAGGCTGTCGCCGCGAAGGCCCGCGCCCATGTTGAGGCTCGATGCCTCGGGCTTGTCGGTCTCGGGTTCATCGCCCGCGCTGCTGGCGGTATAGAGCGCGTAGCCAAGCAGCCCGACGGCGCCGAGAAGCGTTGCCTGCTTAATGCGCAGGCGCGTGCCCGATCCGAGGGTGACCCAGCGTGCGCGCAGCACATCGACAAGCGAGGGATGCATCAGGTTGGTGTCGGGGCGGTTGTCCTTGTCGGCTTCCCTGCCCTCGCGCTTACCTTCGGGGCCGCTGTGCGCAGGCGGCTTGTTCGCCGGGCGGCGCATGTCATCGGTCATTGCGCCTCTCCCCTGCGAATGACGATGAGGCGCGCGGTCTCGCCGGCCTTGAGGACCAGCCGGTCGAGCGTGACCGCGAAGATGTTCACGCCAAGGCTCCGGTCGAGGAAGCTGCGCTCGTCGAGCGTCACGCTTTCCGCCGGGCTGACAAGGTATTCCGATGCCGAAAGCCCAGCGCCTTCGACCGAGACGCGTCGGCGTTCGGTCAGTGCAATACCGGGCAGGCCTGTCAGCGCGATCGTGCCCGAGGCAGGCGCTACTTCGGCAAAGCTTGCGGGCAGCCGGTCCTGCAGCATGGCAAGGCTGATCGAGACCGCGCGCTCTTCCTCGACCAGGGGGGCCAGGAGATCGGCGTTGGCCTTCGCGCGCTGGGGGCGCCCCGGGGCCAGGGTCACGGTTTGCGCCGGAATGTCCGAAGGTTCGGCGTAGAGCGTGTAGATCGCGCCATTACACGAGACGAAGAATTCCGAAGGGGTGGTGACGTAGCTCCTCGTCACCGCGCCGAGCTCATCGATCTCCTTGACCAGGAACTTGATCCAGGCGTCCGATCCGGCCTTTTCAACAGCGATCGCCTTCTCCGCGGAAAAGCGCACGTCCTCGATCTCGCCGCCTTCGCAAACCACGTGATTGATGTCGCGATTGGAGAGGCGGATGGTGCTGGTCTGGTCGGGCAGGGCCAACACGGTCTGCGCCGGCGCGGGGGTGGGAAGCGCGATCATGGTGGCGGCGAGCAGCGCGGCGCCGCCGGCACGCCTTGGGCTGCGCCTAGTGGGTTTCGGCATCGAACTTTTCCTCGGAAAGGCGGGTGAGCCAGAAGCGGCCATTGTCGATCGCGTAGCCGATCCGGAAATTGCCCC
>Ga0207876_1000552_pt1 | contig 10715 bp, 9 predicted proteins | sample MalvirmetaMSP146_FD_184237 | JGI IMG/M metagenome (GOLD analysis project Ga0207876, IMG submission 184237) | Marine viral communities from the Deep Pacific Ocean - MSP-146 (SPAdes) | ecosystem: Environmental > Aquatic > Marine > Oceanic | place: Pacific Ocean | collected 2011-07-10
GCTCACGGCCGAGATGGTCATCGCCCGCAACCTGTTGCGCGATATCGAGCTGTTCCTGCCGCTGGTGTTCCTCGCGAGTGCAGGGGCGGACAACGGCTGGGCCTGGCTGGCGGCGACGGCCTGGTTCCTGATCTTCATGCTCTTCCCGCTGTTCAACCGCGACGCCCTGCGTGCGGGCGACGTGATCGCCGGATCGTGGGTGCTCGAGCGGCCGCGCCAGAAGCTTGAAGCGGCAATGTCTGCAGGCGAAACCGATGCCGTCAGCACGTCGCGCCGTGGCTATCGCTTCGAGGACGCCGAACTGGAGGTCTACGGCGAGTACGAGTTGCAGACGCTCGAACGCGTCCTGCGCGAGAACCGCGAAAAGTCGATCGAGACTGTCTACCAGACCATTGCCGACAAGATCGGGCGTAACGACGGCTGGAACGATGAAAAGGCGTTCCTGGAGGATTACTACACCCAGTTGCGGGCAAGGCTGGAAAGCGGCATGCGCATGGGCCGGCGCAAGGCCGACAAGCATTCCGAGTGAGGCCATGATCGAGAATCTGACGATCGTTCCCGACGATCTGACCGGTGAGCCGGTGCTCGCGCTGCTGCAATTGCACCTCGATGAGATGCACCAGTGGTCTCCGGCCTGCAAAGTCCATGCAATGCCGGCCGAGCGCTTGCGGCAGCCCGACGTGCGCTTCTTTTCCGCGTGGGACGGGGAGAGGCTGGCAGGATGCGGCGCGATCAAGCATCTCGACGATATGCACGGCGAACTGAAGTCGATGCGCGCGGCGCCCGAATACCGGGGCAAGGGCGTGGGCAAGGCGATCCTGCTCAGGCTGATCGAAGAGGCGCGCTCGCGCGGCTATAGCCGGGTCAGTCTGGAAACGGGGCGGCCCGAACCGTTTCAGGCCGCGCAGACCCTCTACCGCGCCCATGGCTTCACCGAATGCCCGCCCTTCGGCGACTACGTTTCGGATGAATTCTCTATGTGCATGACCAAGGTGCTATAATGGAATTGCGTAAGGCTATACTCAGCGATGCCGCGGCACTCGCCGAACTCGGGGCGCACAGCTTCGTCGTCAAGTTCGGCCATCTCTACACGCCCGAGGACCTCTCGACGTTTCTCGCGGAATCGCACACCGAGGCGAAAGTCGCCAAAGAGATCGCCGACCCGCAGATGCGCGTCATGGTGGCCGAACGCGACGGCAAGCTGCTCGGCTATTGCAAGCTGATCATGGCCTGCGGCTGGCCCGACCATGCGCGCGGGCAGCGGGTGATCGAACTCAAGCAGCTTTACACCGATCCCGAGGCGACCGGCCAGGGCATCGGCACGTGCCTGATGGACTGGGCACTGCAGGAAGCCGCTGCCTTTGGTGCCGACGAGATCCAGCTTTCGGTCTATTCGGACAACCCCGGCGCACAGAAGTTCTACCGTCGCTACGGCTTCGACAAAGTGGCCGACATCCACTTCATGGTCGGCGAACAGCGCGACGAGGAGTACCTGTTCGCGAAGGTGGTCGGGGCGGCTTAGGGAAACTGTCGATCCGAGCATCCAACCCAGTTCAAGCAGTGCTTGCGCTGGTCAGTCTTGCCGTCACCAGACAGCGTCTAGCACCTCGACCGCACTTCGACGCAGAAGTGGTTCGTTACGGGATTGGACCTTCGAGCCCACACGCTGGGCGAAGCGCGTGAACGTCTGTTGATCTCTTTGCTCCAAGGCTGTGCACACTTGCTCAACCTCTGCCGGGCTCAGTGTCTGCCAGCTGAGTACAAGGTTGCGTTTCCATTCGCCCGCGTGCCGTTCAACGGCGTCAACAATCGCTTGATCAAGCTTCTGACCGGCAGCAGTACCGTCTTTGGCAGCGGCCATCTTCGCAGTCTGCGTACGATTGACCACGCCTTTGAGCATCGACTTGAACTGCGCTTCCGGCTTCAGTGCTTCAACGAGACCCTGAGCATCATTGCTTGCGCAGTGGGGGGACATGGTCCCACACCCGGCAACGGCAAATGCCGCGATGATAGTCACAAAGCGCTTCATGTCTTTGATGTATGGCTACGTCCGTTATTTATTTGCTAATTTGCCGGACGTCGCAGTTGCGGGCCGCTTCAACCATCATTCTAAGCCACATCGAATTCGATATTCAGCCGCGCGATGTTGCGGAAGCTGTAGGTCGGCTCGAACTCGTATCGGCGTGCATCGGGCGGGCCGTGGTGGGCTTCCGAAATGCGGATGTCCTTGGTACGCTTGAGCAGTTCCTCGATGGCGACGCGTGCCTCGAGACGGGCCAGCGGAGCGCCCATGCAGGCGTGGCCGCCGCGGCTGAAGGCCATGTGATCGCGCAGACCTTCGCGGTCCATGTCGAAATCGTCGGGGTGGGGGAAGTGGCGCGGGTCGTTGCTCGCGCCGGTGAGGCTGACGTTGATCACGGTGCCGGCGGGGGTTTCGACGCCGGCGATCTCGGTGGACTTGCGGGCCAAGCGATAGACCACCTTGACCGGCGGATCGATCCGCAGCGTTTCCTCGATGAAATCGCCGATCTTTTCCGGCTCGGCGCGCAGGCGGGCCTGGATGTCGAGCCGGTCCCCCAGCACGCGGATGGCCATCGCGATCAGGCGCGAGGTCGTGTCCTGCCCGGCGCCGAAGAGGAAGCGGGCCATTTCCGCGAGCCGCTCGTAGGGCGGAGCGCTGCTGTCCTTGAAACGGGAATTGGCGAGATCGCTCATCAGGTCGCCCTGCGGCTCGGCCTGACGCGAGAGGATGTAGTTGTCGAACCGTTCCTTGAGGAAGATCAGCGGGTCGGGGCCGACCTTGTGCACGGCGTCGCCGTCGATCTGGCTCGGCGGCGCGCCCAGCATTTCCAGCAATTCCGCGCGGTCGGCCATGGGAATGCCCATGATGTCGCTGATCGCGAAGGTGGACGTGGCGTGGGCGAACTGGGTCACCACTTCGCAGCCGCCGTCCTTGGCGAAAGCATCGAACAGCCGGTTCACCAGCCCGCGCAGGTATTCCTCGTTGGCCTTGAGGCGCTTGAAGGTGAGCAGGCTGGTCAGCAGCGCGCGGTGCCGGGTGTGGTCTTCGCCGTCGAAGCACACGAGGTGCGCTGTCCACGGCATTTCGCCCCGGTGCGCGTCGAGCTGCTCGCCGATATCGTCGCCTTGCGGTGTGAAGGGCAGGGGCGGTAGCGGTCCAAGAACCGATACCGCCGAGGAGAACGTGCCGTCCCAGCTGGTGAGGACTTCCACGACTTCGTCGTACCCTGAGACCACCAGCGATCCGTGATAGGCCTCGCGCTGCACCGGCGCGGCGGAGCGCATCTGCGCGAAGTACTCGCGCGGATGGTCGATCACCTTCGGGTCGGAATAGAAGTCCGGATAATTCGGCGGTGTAAGCGTCTCTGTATGCGGCACGCCTTCTCTCCCTCGGCGTTTTCGTCAGACTGTTAGCGCCGGCAGATTCTGTCAACCGGAAAACTGTACAACCGTCAAATCCACTTGAGTTTTCGGGCGATGAGCAGTTCGATGACAAACAGGCCCAGACACAGTCCGACGATAATCCAGAAACCGTGGCTGCCAGGGCTTGCCAGCGGAATATCGCTCACGTTGATGCCCAGCAGTCCGGTCAGAAAGGTTAGCGGGAGGAAGATGCCCGCGACCATGGTCAGCATGTTCTGCGTGCGCTCGGTACTGGCGGCAGCGCGGGCGCGAATGTCGTCCTGCAGCACCAGCGCGCTTTCCTTGCTGATGTCGAGATCGTCGAGATAACGGCGGAGCCGGTCAATAGTCTCGGCGATCTCGCGGCGGTCGTGGTCCTCGAACCAGTCCGGCGCATTGTTGGCGATGGCAAGCAGCGCCTCGTGTTGCGGCGACATGTGCCGCTTGAGGCCCAGGCAGTTGCGGCGGATGGTGGCGATCTTGTCGAGTACCGACTCGGTATCCTCTTCGGGATCGCCGTCTTCCAGCTCGTCGATGGCATCGTTCATGTCGATGATCGAATGGCTCATGCGGTCGATCAGGTGCTCGGTGAGCGAGGTGACCAGCGAACCCGCGTCGACCGGGCCGGTGCCGGCATCCACATCGTTGCAGGTCATCCGCGGTGTTTGCAGCGGCAGCCGGCGCAGGGTCACGACCCGCTTGCCGTCGCTCCACAGCTGCATCGAGAGCATGTCCTCCGGCTCGGCACCGGGGTTGAAGTTGATACCGCGCAGCGTGGCGACCAGCGTGCTGCCGTCGCGGAAGGCACGCGGGCGGGTTGCCTCACCGGTGAGCAGTTCGGCGGTGGGTTCGGGGATGCCGAGGCACTCCTCCAGCCACTGCTGGACGCCGGGATGCGTGCGCTGGAGGTGGATCCAGAGCATCTCGTTGTCATTGCCGGGGCGCCATTCCGGCACCTCCTCCCAGCTGATCGGCCGGCCGCCGCCCTTGCCGTCCAGCACGCGGCCGAACAGCATCGGCATCGAGCCGTCGCCTTCATCGGTCAGGATTTTTGCCTTCATGTCCTTTGCATGCCCCAATTCGCTGCGGCGCAAAAGGGCATCTATCGACATCACGCCAGGGTGCCGCCTTGCGACAGGATACAGGAATCGCCGAGGAAGGTCGGAAGCGGCTTCAAACCCGCGCGCCGAACGCCTATAGGGCTGTCATGTCTTCTGTACGCCCCTGGCGCGATATCGAGCGCCGCAAGAGCCGCCAGATCATGGTCGGCAGCGTACCCGTCGGTGGCGATGCCCCGATCACGGTACAGACCATGACCAACACGCCCACTTCCGACGCGAAGGCCACGATCGACCAGATCCGCCGCTGCGAGGAGGCCGGGGCGGATCTCATCCGCGTGTCCTGCCCGGATGTGGAAAGCACGGCGGCCTTCCGCGAGATTGCCAGGGCGGCGCAGGTGCCGCTGATCGCGGACATCCATTTCCACTACAAGCGCGCGCTCGAAGCCGCCGATGCCGGCGCGGCCTGCCTGCGCATCAATCCCGGCAATATCGGCTCCGACGAACGCGTGGCCGAAGTTGTGCGGGCGGCCAAGGCCAATGGCTGTGCCATCCGAATCGGCGTGAACGCAGGCAGCCTCGAGCGCGATCTGCTCGAAAAGTATGGCGAACCCTGTCCGGAAGCGCTGGTCGAATCGGCGCTCGATCACATCAAGTTGCTGCAGGACCACGATTTCCACGAATACAAGGTGGCGGTGAAGGCCAGCGACGTGTTCCTCGCGGTTGCCGCCTATCAGGGGCTTGCCGACGCGGTGGATTGTCCGCTGCACCTCGGCATTACCGAGGCGGGCGGGCTTATCGGCGGCACGGTCAAATCGGCGCTCGGCATCGGTAACATGCTCTGGGCCGGCATCGGCGATACCTTGCGTGTCTCGCTTTCCGCCGAGCCGGAAGAGGAAGTGCGCGTCGGCTTCGAGATCCTGAAAGCGCTGGGCCTGCGCACCCGCGGTGTTCGCGTGGTCTCATGCCCCTCCTGCGCACGGCAGGGCTTCGACGTGATCCGCACGGTCGAGGCACTGGAAGCGCGCTTGCAGCACATCAAGACGCCGCTTTCGCTCTCGGTACTGGGTTGCGTTGTCAACGGTCCCGGCGAAGCGCGCGAGACCGACATCGGCATTACCGGCGGGGGTAACGGCAAGCACATGGTCTATCTCTCGGGCGTGACCGATCACCACGTGCAGAGCAACGACATGCTCGATCACATCGTTTCTCTGGTCGAGGCCAAGGCGGCCGAGATCGAAGCGGCGGAACAGGCGCAGGCGGTGGCCGCCGAATGAGCGCGATGAAGCGGGAGCTGTCGGCGTTTCTGGTTACACAGCGCGACAGCGTCCTGCTCTGGCGGTTGGCCCCGATCGTGCCGCTGGTCGCGATCGTGCCGGAATTTGCGCAGCATGTCGCCGAGGTCCGCCTCGGCATGTTCGACAGCCTGGATGCGTTCCGGGCGCTGGCCATGGACCCGCAGCGCATGGCCTTCGGCGCCTTCAAGATTGGCGGCCTGATGATCGCGGTCGTGCTGGCGGCGCTGGTCTGGGCCAACCGCGAGCGTGGTGCGCGCTGGTGGAGCCTTGCCGGGATTGCGTGGAAACAGGTTCTTATCGGCTTCGCGATTCAGATTGTCGCATCGCTCCCCGGCATGATCTTCACGAGTGCATCCCCGCAAGTGGCAACGGCGATATCGGCCGTGATGACGGTCGCGAGCCTGCCCGCGCTCGTGCTCATGATCGGGGGCCTGGTCGGCGATCGGGCCTCGGGGCTGACGCAGGTTTACCGCGAGGGGTGGGGTCAGGCTCTGCGCATCGTCGTGCATGCGGGACCCGGCTGGTTGCTGCTGCAGGCGGTTCACAGCTGGAACCACGTGGCCGCTCTCGGTCGGCCCGAATCGCTGGTCTGGTCGCTGATGGTGTGGGATGCGCTGATCGTCGGCCTGATGGCGACACTGGCGGGTACGGCCATGCATCACGGCTACCGTATGGATCGGCCGGATCCGCAGGCGCTTTAACCGGCCATCATCCTTTGTCGGCTAACCTGCCGACATGCGCGCCGGACCCATCATCCTTCTCTTTGCGACGGTGACTTTCGTCGGCTGGATCGCGCCTGGACTATCGAGCCGGGGCGAGGAAGAGAGGGCGGTGCAGCCAGAATCTGCATCAGACGCGCCCGCTCTTTCGAGACGGCAGGCCTGGATGAGCGGGGGCGCCGTGCTCGACCGGGCAGGCGATGGCCATTTCTATGCCGGTGTGGACGTCGAATCGCGTCCCATCCATTTCCTGGTCGATACCGGGGCCAGCATCGTCGCGCTGACGGGTGCGGATGCGCAGGCGATCGGTCTGGTCTGGAACGACGCCGATCTCGTACCGGTCGGCCGGGGGGCAAGCGGCACCGTCTACGGCGTGCCGGTGAGGCTGGACCGGGTGGAACTGGATAATCTCGTCGCCCGCGACGTAGCGGCGGCGATCATCCCCGAGGGACTCGACGTGTCGCTGCTGGGTCAGTCTTTCCTCACGCATCTTCCCGGCGTGAAGATCGAAGGCGACCGGATGGTGCTCGGCGACGAGGGCTGAGCGGATCAGACCATGTAGGGGGAAAGTCCCGCAAGGCTGGACCAGATGGCGAAAGCCGTCATGCCGATGACCGAGGCCATTGCAGCGGGCGTTACTTTCGATTCAGGGGCAATCATCTGTCCATAGCCTTGCGAGAGCGGGGGGTGCGCTCATCTAGCCCCGTCGTTCCTGCAAGGCCATGCAGCCGGTCGGACAGCAAACGACGTTTGTCGATGGCCGTCCGACCTGTGCTCAGTTCATCAGCTTTTCGGTAAGATAGGTCAGCCACAGCGCGGTGGTCTTGGCCGATTGGCGCACGTCGGCGCCCGAACCATGCCCGCCCTCGGTATTCTCGTAGAAGTAGTAGGGCAGGCCGAACTCGTCCATGCGCGCCGCGAACTTGCGGGCGTGCTGCGGGCCGACGCGGTCGTCCTTGGTCGTGGTGAAGATATAGGGCTCGGGATATTTCCCGTCTTTGCGCAGCGCATGATAGGGCGAGGTCTTGAGCCAGAAGGCGCGGGCATCGTCGTTCTTGGTGACATCACCGTATTCGCCCTGCCAGCTCGCCCCCGCCGCGATCTTGCTGATGCGAATCATGTCGAGCAGCGGCACCTGGATGACCACGGCGTTATAGAGCTCGGGAAATTCCGTCATCTCTACACCCATCAGCAGTCCTCCATTCGATCCGCCGAGAATGCCAAGATGGCGCGGCGAGGTGATCCGGGCGGCAATCATGTCGCGGGCGACGGACGCGAAGTCGTCGTAGGCGATCTGCCGCTTCGTCTTGAGCGCGGCCTCGTGCCAGGCGGGGCCGAATTCGCCCCCGCCCCGGATATTGGCCAGTGCGAAGGCGCCGCCGCGTTCCATCCAGAGCTTGCCGATGGTGCCCGAATAGAACGGCGTCTCGCTGATCTGGAACCCGCCATAGGCATTGAGCAGAACCGGTGTGGACCCGTCGAGCGGGATATCCTTGCGGTGAACCAGGAAGTACGGGATCTTGGTGCCGTCGGTGGAGGTCGCCTCGCGCTGTTCGACGACGAGATTGCTGGCGTCGAACTTTGCCGGCAGGGCCTTGACCGCCTGCACCTCGCCATCCCTGGCATCGGCCAGATAGAGCGTGTCGGGTGTGGTGAAACCTTCGGCGGTCACGAAGACACGGTCGGTCGCGGTATCGGCCGAACCGAAATCGAGCCGCATCTTGTCGGGTAGCGGCAGCGCCGCTTGCTGCCAGCTTCCGTCCGCTTGCGGAGCAAACGCCAGCACGCGTCCGTTGACGTTGTCGAGCGTGGACAGCAGCAGACGATCGTGCGTCGCTTCGATGCCGTCGACGACCTTGAGCGCTTCGCGTGGTCCCGGCTTCCAGACCAGTCGCGGGGTCATGGCCTCGGGATGGGCCAGCACATCCGCAAGCGGTTCCGAAGCGACCGATCCTGCGGGCAGATCGCCCCAGGCTTCGTCGAGACGGAACACGACCTGGCCATCGACAAGCTCGGCTACCGAGACCTTTTCCGGCATTGTCAGCTTTTGCACGCCATCTGCGCCGACAATGAAAGTCTGCGAATGGAAGAAGTCGACGTTGCGGACGATCAGCGCCAGCGAATGGCCCTGCGCATCGTGCAGCACCGATGGAGTTGTGCCGACATCGCTTTTCTCGCCGCGGTAGATTTCCACGGCTTCGGATAGCGGCTGGCCGCGCGTTACGCGTTTGACGATATAGGCATAGCCGGATTCGGTCATGTCGCCCGGCGTCCATTCGGTCGCGACGAGCAGGTGATCGGCATCCTGCCAGACGACGTCCTGTTTGGCGCGGGGAAGCCGGAAGCCGCCCTCTACGAAGGAGCCGGCAGCAAGGTCGAACTCGCGGACTTCGACAGCGTCTTCACCGCCGTCGGAAAGCGAGATCAGGCATCGCTGTTGATCAGGCTCGAGGCACTTGGCGCCCTTGAACACCCAGCTCTTGTCTTCGGCCTTGCCCAGCGCATCGATGTCCAGGACGGTCTGCCACTGTGGATCGGCCTTGCGATAGTCCTCCAGCGAGGTCTTGCGCCAGATTCCGCGCAAGTGGTCCTCGTCCTGCCAAAAGTTGTAGATCTCGCCATTGAGGAAGCGCGGCGCGGGGATACGGTCCTTGGCCCCCAGCAGGGCCAGCGCGTCTTCATAGAAAGTCTTGTAGTGCGGGCTGGCTTCGAGCCGCTCTTCAGTGGTGGCGTTTTGCGCCTTTACCCAGTCCATAGACCGCTGGCCGTCGAGGTCTTCCAGCCAGATGAAGGGATCGGCGGGATCGCGTGGATCGACCGGGGCCGGCGGCGCGGCGACGGCGGCGGGAACATAGGCCGCCGAAGCGGTCATGGTGACGAGAAGGACGGCCACGGCCGCGCGTACAGATTTCATGGGGAGGCCCTCTGAACGGATACAGAGGGATAGCCTATCGGCCTCAGTTGTCGGTGCAAGGCCGTTGTTTCAAAACGAGGAAACCCCGCCGGTTCGCACCGGCGGGGCTCCGTTTGCCTGTCAGGCGGAAGGAAGGGGGGCTCAGGCCTCGCCTTCCCCTTCGCCCTTGTTCAGGTATTCGCCGGCATCGGCATCGGTGCCGTGGGTTTCACCCTCGACTGCCGCCAGCGGATCGTCGCCAAGATCGTCGAGCGGATCGCGCTGCAGTTCGGCTGCATGCTCTTCTTCCGCCGAGTTTGCGGCAATGAGCGCTTCCTGCATCTTGCGATAGGAGGCGCGCAAAGCGGCGTCGCGGCCGGAAGCGGCAACACGCACGCGGTTCATGCCCGCGCCGGTACCTGCCGGGATGAGGCGGCCGACGATGACGTTTTCCTTCAGACCGATCAGCGAGTCCTTCTTTCCTTCGACCGCCGCCTGCGTGAGCACGCGGGTGGTTTCCTGGAACGAAGCGGCCGAGATGAACGAACGGGTCTGCAGCGAGGCCTTGGTGATGCCGAGCAGCACCGGCTTGCCTTCGGCGGGCTTCTGGCCAGCCTTCAGCTTGCTGTTGTACTCGTTCATTTCCTCGTAGTCGACCTGCTCGCCGGCCAGCAGCGTGGTGTCGCCGCCATCGGTGATCTCGACCTTCTGCAGCATCTGGCGAACGATCACCTCGATGTGCTTGTCGTTGATCTTAACGCCCTGCAAGCGGTAGACTTCCTGGATTTCCGCGACGAGGTATTCCGCGAGCGCCTCGACACCGAGGACTTCGAGAATGTCGTGCGGATCGGGGCTGCCCGAGATCAGGTTGTCGCCCTTCTTGACGAAGTCGCCTTCCTGCACGTCGATCACGCGGCTCTTGGGGATCAGGTACTCGACCGGATCGCCCTCTTCCGGAATGATCGCGATCTTGCGCTTGGCCTTGTAGTCGCGAACGAACTCGATGCGGCCCGAGACCTTGGCGATGATCGAGTTGTCCTTCGGCTTGCGGGCCTCGAACAGCTCGGCAACACGCGGCAGACCGCCGGTGATGTCGCGGGTCTTGGCGGCTTCGCGCGAAGCGCGGGCGAGAATGTCGCCGGCCTCGACGGTCTGGCCGTCTTCCACTGAGAGGGTCGTACCCGGCGCCATCATGTAGCGCGCGGCCTCGCCCGACTGGTCGTCGAGCAGGGTCAGGCGCGGACGCAGGTCTTCCTTCTTCTTCGAGCGGCTGGACGAACGGTCCTCGGTCACGACGCGGCTGGTCATGCCGGTCGCTTCGTCG
>Ga0207876_1000556_pt1 | contig 10679 bp, 9 predicted proteins | sample MalvirmetaMSP146_FD_184237 | JGI IMG/M metagenome (GOLD analysis project Ga0207876, IMG submission 184237) | Marine viral communities from the Deep Pacific Ocean - MSP-146 (SPAdes) | ecosystem: Environmental > Aquatic > Marine > Oceanic | place: Pacific Ocean | collected 2011-07-10
GTCGAGCCGACCACGTGCGCGGCCATGAAGCCGGAGCGGCTCTTTTTCACGAAGGCGTTTTCCTTGCCGATCTCCTCGTCGAGGAAACCGTAGGCCTTGAGCATGCCGTGGAGCGCGCCCTCGTCGAGCCCGTCGGTGTAGTGCCTGGCGATGGCCTCGGCCTCTTCGTCGGTGTCGCCGAAGACCACGGTCATCATCGAATAGGTGCGCACATAGCGGCCCAGTTCGGCAGCATCGTCCTTGGCGGCGCGGCTGGCTTCGGCCAGCTCCGCAGGTTCGCCGCCGCTGAGGAAGATCGCGTCCATTTCCTCGGAGGTGAAACGCATGCCCTTTTTCGAGGAGCCGGCGCAGACGAGGAACGGGCGCTTTTCGGGCTTGGGCCAGGATTCGCACTCGTCCATCGTGAAATACTTGCCGTCCATGGTGACCGAATCCTCGGTCCAAAGGCGCTTCACCGCCGTGACCCACTCCTTGGCGAGGTCGTAGCGGGCATCGTGATCGACGCCTTCGGGCCATGCGCCCATCTGCGAGAATTCGCCCTTGTAGGAGCCGGTCACCACGTTGAGGCCCGAGCGCCCCTTGGACACCTGATCGAGTGTCGCCAGAATCTTGGCGACCACCGCGGGGTTCTGCAGGATCGTGTGGATCGTGGTCCACACCTTCACCTTGCTCGTCACCTCGGCTAGCGCGGCCATCAGCACCACCGGATCGAGCGAGCTGTTCCAGTGATCGGTCTCGCCGCCGTAACCGCGAAACTTCGACATCGACATCACGAAGTCGAAACCGGCCTCTTCGGCCAGGATCGCGCATTGCCGGTTATAGGCATAGGAGCCGTCTAGCTCCGGCTTGTTCTTCGAGAGAATCCAGCCGCCGTTGGCGATCGGCAGAAAGATCCCGATGTCCTTGCCCCCGGTATCTGACGGGATGTCGAAAGGGGTAGGCTGGAACTCGGTCATCTGGAACTCCCTTGCGTGAACGCGGCGTGTGATTTCAGCTTAGGGAAGCGCTCTCCCGGTTCTTGATTTGCGGCGCATGTTCTGTTGCCGGTCCCGAAAGCAGGTCCAGCACCGCCGCCCGCGTCGGCATCGAAGGCGCCGCCCCCTGCCCCAGAGTGCACAGCGCAGCAGCGGCACTGGCGCAGGACAGGGCATCCTCGAGGCAGCGCCCCTCATCCAGCAGCGCGGCCAGCGCGCCGCAGAAGCAGTCGCCCGCGCCGATCGTGTCCACCGGGATGACCGGTACAGCCGCTACGTGGCGATGCCGGTCCTTGCGCACGGCAATAGCGCCATTCGCGCCCAGCGTCACGACCACGGCCTGATCCTCGCGGGCCAGCAGACGGCGTGCGCGGACAACGTAGTCTTCGCAATCCACTGTTCCGCTGTCGGAAGGCACATAGACGCCCAGCTCATGCTCGTTGAGCACGAGAATATCGACGTGCTCGAACAGCGCCTTCGCCTCGGACAGCGCCGGCGCCGTGTTGAGAATGCGCACCGCCTTAGACTGCGCGAAGACCGGGAGCAGCGCCGCGACGGGCACTTCCAGTTGCGAAAGCAACACGCCCTCATTCACCGGGGCCGGCGCTTTCAGCCGCGCGTTGGCGCCGGAAACCACGATGATCTGATTTTCGCCCTCGGCATCGACGGCGATATAGGCGGTGCCGGTTTCCTCGCCCGCCAGCGTTTCCACACCTGATACGTCGATGTCGTCGGCCGCGAGTCGCTGCACCATCCAGCGCCCGGCATCGCCGTCGCCGACCGCGCCAATCATGCGCGTCTGCGCGCCCATGCGTGCTGCCGCCACGGCCTGATTGGCACCCTTGCCGCCCGGCAGCCGTGCCGTGGCGTCCGCCAGCACAGTTTCGCCCGGCAAAGGCAGCCGGTCGAGCGAGGTAATGATGTCGATATTAATGGACCCGACGATGTGAACAGCCAAGTGCGCGCCCCGTCTTTATACAGTTGAAACAACGGTGCAGCATGGGCGCCGTCCTCCGGTCAAGCGCGAGACGCCCCCGTGCGCCCTGACACAAGATTTGCGGTCGTCAGTGCCAAGAGAGCGAACCGGCCCAGGCCCTAGGCTCCGTGCAACAACGGAGGGTACGATAATGAAAAGCTGGCTCATCACGGGAATCGGTGCAGGTCTGGGCCGGGCCCTCGCCAAGGCAGCGCTCGCACGCGGCGACACGGTCGTCGGCACCTCACGACAGGCCGAGGATGCCGGGTTCACGGCCATGGCGCCAGGCCGTGCCCACCTGATCCAGGTCGACCTGCGCGACGAGGGTTCGGTTCACGACGCCGTCACCCGCGCAGAAGAGCTTACCGGCGGTATCGACTACCTCGTCAACAATGCCGGCTACGGTCTGATCGGGGCGATCGAGGAAGTCTCCATCGAGGACGCAAAGGCGCTGTTCGACATCAACGTCTTCGGCGCGATGCGCATGATGCAGGCCATCCTGCCGGTCATGCGCGCACGACGGGCCGGGCACATCGTCAACGTGACCTCGGTCAGCGGCCACGCTCCCTGGGCCGGCACTGCAACCTACGGCGCCAGCAAGTATGCGCTGGAATGCCTTGGCCAGACGCTCGCGCAGGAAGTGGCGCCGATGAACATCCGCGTCACCAATGTCGCCCCCGGCGGCATGCGGACCGAGTTTGCGGCTGCCGGCCTGCGCCTCGCCGAGAAGGACATTGCCGACTACGACAGCGTTGCCCATTTCGCGCGCCGCAGCCTCACCGAGAACGCCGGCAAGGAAAAGGGCGATCCCGACCGGGCCGCGATGGCGATCCTGACGGCGCTCGATGCGCCCGAACCGCCGCTCAATCTCTTCCTCGGCGAGGATGCCCTGCACTACGCCACGGACCAGCACGCCTTCGTCTCGGCGCAGATCAAGCAATGGCGCGATCTCTCGCTGTCCATCGCCTTCGAGGACGCCTGATGCATCGCATCGACCTGCCCGACTGGGCAGTGGAACGCGGCAAAGGCTACAACACCTTCGACCGCATCGATCCGGCACGTACGGCCTTCGTCGTGGTGGACATGCAGTCGGTATTCGTTGCCGAGGACGAGGTCTTCGGCAACGAACATGCCCGTGACGTCATGGCGCCGATCAACCTTCTGGCCAAGGCCATGCGCGATGCCGGCGCGCGGGTGATCTGGACACGCCAGACCGTGGGCGATGCACCGCATGTGGCGATGCCGGAATGGCAATACGACATGTCCGATCCCTTCGTCCTGCGCGCGGTGGAAGCCCTCCAGGCGGGCGCGGATTCGCAGGGCATTCACCCCGCCATGGCCAAGGGGCATGACGATCTGGTGCTGGACAAGTTCCGCTACGGCGCCTTTTCCTGCCCCGCCGGAGCCTTGGCCAAAGTGCTCGAACTGCACGGCATCGAGATGCTTGTGCTCGTCGGCACCCTCACCAATGTCTGCGTGGAATCAACGGCCCGCGAAGGGAACATGCGCGGCTACAAGGTGATCGTCGTAGCCGATGCCTGCGCGGCCGTGACAGACGCCGAACACAACGCCGCACTGCTCAACCTGCGGCTCAATTTCGCGGATGTGAAAACGACCGACGAGGTACTGGCGCTGCTCTGAGCGAGCAGCGCCACCGCGGCCTCAAGAAAGCAGGCGCGGCACCGAGACCGAGTAGATATCGAAGTGGCCTTCGGGATGCTCCTCGGCCCCGCCGCGCGGCGCGGAGCGATGCTGCACCACGCCGTTCTTGCCAAAGCCGGGCGCAACCGGCCGGTCGGTTTCGCGGCTCAGCCACAGGCGCAGCAAGTGGCGGCGCCGCTGCGGTTCCGGCCAGTCCCAGAAGGTCGTGCGGGCATGGAGCGCGGCGTAGTTCGAAAGCCACTGGATGTCACCGGGACGGAAGTCCATCGCGATGGCCATACCCTCTTCATATGTGATCGTGTCGAAGAGCTCGAGAACCTCGATCTGTTCGGGCGTCAGTTTGGGCACGCCCTCGTATTCCTGCGCGGTGAGGATGTAGAGCGAGCCCGCGTACATCGAGAACACCCCGTCGACGAGGCTGACGATGGGCGAAGTATAGGTATCGGCCGGTGCGTTGTGATCCTGCCGGCGCCAGTCCCAGTGGAACGGTTCGAGCAGCAGCGGCGCCAGATCGGGCCGGCGCTCGAGAATCTCGTTATAGATCTGCGCGCCGGACACGAGGCAGGATAGGCCGCCTTCTTTCGCCGGACGCAGGCACATCAGCGCCACGACGTCAGAGCTATCGGAGTGATAGACCAGCTTGTCGCGCACTTTGGCGGAAAGCGCGGTAGGATCGTCCATGGTCTTGTCCGAGGTCGCGTAGACATGGTCGATCAGGTCGCCCATCTCGTTCTGCCGGATGGGATCGCCCATGTGCAGGCCGAGAATGTAGTAGATCGCCGAGGACAGCGCGTCCGAATAGAGATGCGTGCGCAGCCCGCGAACAAGCACGAAACCCCGCCCGAAGTCGACATCGCTGCCCCATTCCTTGACCGCATCGGCGCAGGCGACAAGCGGATAGTCCTCGGCCTGCACCGTGCGCAGATCCGGGTTCTCGGCCAGGAACCGCTCGCCCAGCGCCTCGAGTTCGGCCACCTGATCGTCGGAAAGGAGGTAGATCCACTCGCCCGTCTTTTCGAGCTCGTCCCCCCGCCACGCCGCGGCGGTCTTTACGGGCGGAGCTGCCTCCAGCGACGAGGACGGGATGCTGGCCATTCGCGGATCCTTAGCTTGAAAAGAGTGCGGACTGTTACGCTCATGGTACGGCCACAGCCGCGCCGCGACTTGTCAGCGCATGTCTTAAAGGTTTTCCGCTGGCGTACATCGACGCCGGTCAAACACCCCGCCCGGAGCGGGTCATGCAGCCCCCAGCCGCGCCAGTCCGTCAGCCTCACGCGGGATCGCAAACCGCTCCATGTAGGGCGCAAACCGGGTGAGCGCTGCGTCTTCATCGATACCGTATTCGGCCAGCGTGTACTCGTTGCGGCCGCGGGCATTCTTGGGATTGGCGGCATGCCAATCCGCAACGGCGCCAGCCACTGCATCGGGTGTGTCTATGCCGATCCCGCGGTGGATCGCACGCATCTCGCCCACCGGATCAGCCACCAGCGCATAGTAGTCGACATGCACGACTTTTCCGCCATCGGGGCCAGCATCGAAGGCCATGATCCGGTCGATATGGCGCCCGACGAAGTGCAGCATGTCCCGCCCGACCTCGTGTTTGTCGAGCGGACCGGCGGCCCGCATCGAGCGCAGATTGAACGTCATCTTGGCGATCGAGGCCAGCGTCTGCACCGGATCGCGGTGAGTCATAACCATGCGCGCATCGGGATAGACCTGCAGGATCGCATCGAGCCCGGCGACGTGGTTGGGGTACTTGAGAGCCCACGGTTTGGGCTGTGATCGCCACTGGAGCAACTGCAACTGGCGTTTGTGGATGCGGTAGGCCTCGACCAGATCGGCCTCATCCAGCAGGTAGTCGAAATAGCCGGGAACGCGGTAGAGGTTGTGCAGGCCGGCCGCGCCGAAGCTCTGCTCCATGAAGGCGTGACATTCGTCCGACCCGTCCTCGTCATAGAGATGGAGGGCCTCGAAGCCCTCGAAGTGGGGGCGCTGCTTCTGCATCTTCGAGAACAGGGCCCGGCGTTTCTCCACCGATTTCGCATCATAACCCGGAGGCGGTGACGGCATGACCGATTCCCATGTCCGGATCAGCCGGAATCGCGGGTCGCGGTCGAAAAGGTACTGGAAATAGGTCGTGCCCGACCGCGGCAGCCCCATCAGGAATACCGGCTCAGCAATCGGCTCCTCGGCGATCTCGGGATAGTCGCGGAGCCACTTCAGGGCTTCCAGCCGATTGAGCGTGTCGCGCAGCAGGGCATCGCGGACCGAGGCCTCGCCCTGCTCGGACATCGGAAAATCCCGATTGAGCGCAAAGACCAGCCTTTGCAGGTTGCCGCCTATCCCGGCGTCGCTGTCCGCCATGCCGACGCGCGCCTCGGCATCGGCAATGATCGTATCCGCTTCGAGCATGGCTGCCTCCTCTCCCGTTTATCGTATTGAGAGGCAGGATGAAGGCAGCGACAGCGGTAGCAAAGACCCCGAACCGCAAAGAGGCGGATTGATCGCCCTAGCGCACCGCCTCTGCGATCAGCTGCAGGAGGAATTGCCGCCCGATCCGGTAACGCCGGATGTCAGGTTGCGATCGTCTCTGATGATGAAGGCGGCTTCGCGGTGAAACACGGTGTCGCCTGCGAACATCGTACCGAACAGCGGCTGATAATCGTAGAACACCTCCACGAACATCACCGCCGAACTGCTGTTGGCCGTTATCTTGTTGCTGGCCGGCCCCATGCCCGGCAGCGTGAGTACCGAGAGACCGGTACCTGCCGGGCCGTAGGTGGAATCGCGGTCGAGATCGCCGGTACAACGCTGCCAGTGGATGTACTGCTTGCCGGTGATAGAATCCTTTTCCAGGCTCGAAAGAATGATGCGTCCATTCTTCTTGAAGTCGAAGGCATCGCCTTCGAAGAGCGCGCCGGTCATTACGGAATCGATCTGCGCTTCGGTGACTGTCGGCGTCACCGAGCTGTTGTCGGTCTGGCCAAGACGCGAGGCATTGTCGGCCACCGAGATCGCGATCTCGCCGACCTGCATGTTCACGGTGGCCATATAGGCCATTTCGGTGCCGTAGAGGCCAAGGGTCAGCAGGAAGGGCAGCGACAGAGCCAGTTCCAGCAGCGATACACCGCTGTTGTCGTGGCGCAGCCTGCGGGCGAACCTGCCGGTGCAGATCGCCCGGCGGCACAATACCTGCCGGATACGGCTAGGTGTCAGTCCGCCCGCGCTCAACTGCATGTTCCCGCTGCAGAACCCTTGCTGCCCTGAAGCGCAAACGGCTGGTTCTTTCGAACGGCGCTGGCACTGAGCGTACGGTTATTTCCACTGCCATCCACCCAGGGGATCGGAAAAAGCGGCTTGTACGTGACATCAACCGTGTAAACGACGACGTCGTTCGCACCGCCGTTGCCGCTCTTGCCGACGTCCGCATCCCAGTGACCGTTCTTGTTCTCGTCGGTGTAGCTCTCGGAATTGTCGCAGACACCGTTGTTGTTGGCGTCGTTCCAGGCTTCCGGCTGCTCGATATTGGCAAAGTCGTAGTAGCTCTTGCGCTTGGTCGTTACCGTGGCGGCCGGAGCGGCGCGGCGGACGAGAGTCTCGATGAACTTGTCCTGCGTCGCGGTATCCGCCGATTCAATGGCACTGTCACGCGCCGCGCGCTGAACCGCGCCGTGCAGCGCGGCACTGACGTAGGCCATCTGCGCAAGGTCGAAGATGCCGAGCAGAAGGATGATCAGCACCGGGGCCGCCATAGCGAACTCGACGATGGTCACGCCCCGCCGATCGTCGCGGCACTGCCGCAGCACCGCCCGCGCGCGCTGCCACCCGACCCGGAGCGATTCCGCGATCATTGCGTAATTCTCAGCTCGCCGACCTGCTTGGCGATCTCCTGGAACGCCGCATTGAGCTGGCTCGAGTCGGCCGCAGTGAAGGAACTGTCATCGGACGCGCAGGCCTTGAGGTCGTCAGAGAGGCCGGATGTGAAGGCGATCACCCAGATCCGGATGCCCTTGTCCTTGATCGCTTCGCACGAGGCGAGGAAGCGCGACGTGTGGCGCGCGGTATCGCCGCTGCTGCCGTCGGAGGTGACCTTGCGATCCCACCATTCCAGACCCCACGCCTGGTTCACCGAGTTGTTCGGCTCCATCACGCCGTCGGTCATGAACACGATGTGGCGGGACACTTCGCCACCGTTCGCCGGCGGCGAATTGACGGTGCTGGAGAAGATCCCGTCGGGCGATAGCAGGCGCCCGCCCCAGATCATGCCGATATCGAGGTAGGTGTTGCCCGTAGCCGACAGCGAATTGGCATAAGTGTTGAACTGGCTCTGGGTCATTTCCTTCAGACCCTGCGCCGCCGCCGGACAGGGCGAGGATGGGCGGGTTCCGTAGTCACCCGTGCCCGTTGTCGCCGTGTAGCTCGTGCCGCGGTAGCCGGAGCTCGTGGTGTAACGCGAGTAGACGATTTGCGGCCATATCGGTGCCCACTTGGTATCCTCGTCGTAAACGTCGGGAGCGGAATCGATGTCGAGGTCGAGCGCACTCGCCGGCGAAATCCCGTAAACCGGCGAGTAGCTGAAGCTGGACTGCGCGACAGTCTTGCGTTCGTGGATGCAGCCGTTCCAGGTCGAGCTGACCGTATTCACCGTCGAAGCCCCCCGCGAGGTATCGCCGGTCGGGGTCGAGACCGAGGTGAAGGTCTTGTAGGTGCTGGTATCGTACTCGACCGGCTCGTAGTCGAAGTGATCGAACTTCTTGGTCTCGGTCGTGGTGATATCGAACAGGTCGTTCTTGTAGGTCACCTTGTCACGCGACTTGTACGTCACCTGCATCTTGTAGGCCGTGTAGGGCCAGCCGTAATAATACGCTGTGTACCCCGTACACCGCACGCCGGTGATCTGGACCTGTCGCTGGGTCGTGGTCGTCGTGATGACTTTCTGACCCGATCCGTTCGTCGATGTCGATGTGGACGTCGAGGGTGAACCATAATCCGCATAGGTGCTGGTCACCGGGATCTTGTTGTTTTCGCAACTGGACTGCGGGTAGTAGCCCGACTGGTAATCCTGCCACGAGCCGACGGTCTGGTAATTGATGTAGTCCGGCCCGCCATAGGTCGTTCCGGCAGCCGTTTCGGTGGTATTGGTCTCGGTCGTGTAGACCGCTTTACGCGACGAATAAGTGTACTTGTCGGTGATGTAGTCCGGATTGAGATCGTAGAGCAGGTGGCCGACATTGACCGTCGTGCTGTAGGGCACGAAGCCATACCGGATGCGCGCGCTGGTGCCGTTCGTCGCGTTCGAGAGCGTCGTGTAGAAATTCTTCATCGCGCCCTGCAGGGCTTCGAGGCGCGTCTCGCTGTAGCTCAGGTTGCTGCCCATCGACCCGGTGTTGTCGAGCACCATGACGACGTCGGAATTGCCCACCCCCATAGACGAGGTGCAGGTGGCCTCCAGCGCGAAGTTGTTGAACCCGAACAAGCGCATGATGGCCGTGTCGAGCACCGTCTTGGCGACACCCTTGACGGTATTCCCGTTATCGTCGGAACTCGCCACGAACGTCGTCGAGCGGGTTTCGTTGCTGCTGCTTGCGAAGTTGGTTTCGAAGTAGTCTTCGGCCGCGTCCTTGGCTGGCTTATCGAACCCATTGGTCAAGACCGTCCGGCGACCGGCAAGGACGCCCGCGTCGCAGGCCGCCTGAAGCTGGTTCTTCACGCGATAGGCGCGGCTGAGGTCGACCGCAGAGCCGACGATAATCGACGCGACGACGGCGCCGACCGCGGCGATCGGCAAGATATTACCCGCCGTGTCACGACGAATACCACTTAGGATTCTCATGATCTTGCGCATCGGTTAACCAGCCCCACCCGCCCGGATTGGAGGGTTTTCAACACCTGAACTACCCTCCAATCCTTAAGGAAACCCTGCGTGATACTGGTCTGGCGAACGTCTCCGCTCTCTTATCAAACCGGGATAACGTAAAATTTACCGTGATTTGCAGGGCGGCTTTTACGCTACAAGCGCACTCGCCCCTTCGGGCAGGTGACGCAGGGATCACCGGCGTCTAGATGTGCTGGTATGCCCGATCAGATCCCCTCTCCTTCCGTCCTGTTCGTATGCCTCGGCAACATCTGTCGCTCGCCGCTCGCCGAAGCCGCCTTGCGGCATCATGCACAAGAAGCGGACCTCAATGTCATTGTCGATTCCGCCGGAACCGGCTCATGGCACATCGGCAAGGGCCCGGATCCGCGCTCGCGCGCCGAGGCGCTGCGCCATGGAATCGATATCGGCGCCTATCGCGCCCGGCAGGTCGGCCCGAAGGACTTTGCGCGCTTCGACAGGATCATTGCGCTCGACCAGTCGAACCTTGCAGATCTGCGCAGGATCGAACCGGCGCAATCCCGCGCGCGGCTATCGCTGCTGCTCGACCACATTCCCGGAATGGCGGGGCAGGACGTGGAGGATCCCTACTTCGGCGGACCGGAAGGCTTCGAAGTGACGTGGCACCAGGTCAGCGAAGCCGCGCAAAACCTTGTCGAAGCGCTGTTGCAGGAACGCAATTAGAAACGCCGCATCCAGTACTGCATGGGCTTGGAGGTTTCCTCCGCGTCGCGGTGATCCTTCCACTCGAACGTGGTCACCAATCCTTCCGCCGGCGCGTAACCGCGCTTTCGCCAGAAAGCGTCGAGCGGAACATAATCCGCCGGGCGGTCGGGATGATCCTCGGGGCGAATGACCGCTGCAAACGTCGCCGCCTCCGCCCCGCACTTGCGTGCTTGCGCCTCGCGATGGTCGAAGAAGGCATGGCCGACCCCCTGCCCGCGATACTCCGGAAGGAGCACGGATTCGCCGAAATAGAAAAGCCGCGCAACATCGATGCCCCGCGCTTCGAAGGGCTGGCGGAACTCGGATTTCTGCGCGTGCATGGGTGAGGCCGTTGCTGCACCGACGATCCGGTCCCCATCGCAGGCCGCAACCAGAATGCCATCGGGCGCCTCAAGAAACTCGCGCAGGTATTCCACCTCATAGGCAGCATCGCCATCGTAGAGATAGGGCCACTCGGCGAAGACCG